>JAEEGI010020584.1_pt1 | contig 13194 bp, 6 predicted proteins | sample 8958751 | NCBI WGS metagenome assembly JAEEGI01 (sample SAMN16246545, study PRJNA631951) | gut metagenome | biome: gut microbiome; feature: rumen; material: KS-attached | host: Bos | place: Iran: Karaj | collected 2018-10
TATTATTTAAATTATTATTAATATTATTATTAGGATTATTATTCATATTATTATCATTATCATTATTGTCTTCATCTTCATCACTTAAAAAATCTTTATCAATATCAAGAATAATAGTAGAATTAATTGATTTTTCAACTTCTTCTAATTTTTCTTTATTAATATCAATTAAATTAGGTTTATTATTATTGTAAATATTATTATCTTTAATAAATTTAATTAAATAATTATCACCCATTGAGATATTTAAATTTTGTTCTTCTGGATTAATAACACTAATATCACATGGAAAAGAAATTGAATTATTATCTATATTTTTTTTTATTGTATCTTTTCTCATTGTTTTATCTTGTTGAATTAAAAAATTCATTAAATTCTCTCTTTTTTCTTTAAATATATTTGAATCAATTCGATGAGAATTTTTTTTTGTTAATTTTAATGTTTTTTTCTCTTCTTCTATTTTAATTTGGGATATATTTTCTTCTTTTTGTTTATTTACTGTTATATTCAAATTTTCACTTTTTTCTCCTTTTTTCTGTTCTTCCTTAATATCATCTTTTTCTTTTTTTACTTGAAAAATTTTACTTTCATTCATTCTAGATTTATTTATTACAATTAGAGGCTTATTTAAATTATTTGTTTCTGTTTTTGGAACAAAAGAAGTTATTTGATTGAACATTTCAATTTTATCTTTAATTGAACTTTTTTTATCCATTTGTAAAAAAAATACAATTTATTATAATATAAAAAATAAAAAAAGTTATTTAAAATTAGAAAAAAAATAAAAATCAAAAAAATAAAAAAAAACAAAAAATGAAAAATTATGGAATTCATTCTTTATCACCAATTCCAACAATTGATATTATGGCAACTCCTTCTGAGAAAAGTAAATATAAATTAAAAATAAAAAAAAGAAAAAGATATAATGAAGGTGAACAAAATAATTCAGAAACAAAAACAAAAGATTTTTCTTATTCTTCCTTATCAAGAAATATTATTAATAATAGTAATATGGGATATTTCTTTAAATCAATATTAAATTCACAAAATAATGATAAATATTTTGCCACAACATATTATAATGCAAAATTTAATCAACACATAAACTTAGGTATCAATAAATTAATAAATGAAAAGCCACCAAATATAATATTTGATTATTTAACAAATTCATCAAAACAATATTCAAACAATATCACAAATAATATAAATATTAGTGACAATAATAATTATAATAATAATAATATAAGTAATAATAATAATTATAATAATAATAATATAAGTAATAATAATAGAAATAATAATATAAAAAATGAAATATTAGAATTTAAAAGTCCATTAAAAAAAAAAGAAGATTCCAAAACATTAGATTTAGAAGCATTAAATTTATATTATGAAAATTTACCAAATTCGAATAAAACATATTCATCTAATTTTTATTCATTAAGAAATTCAGAAAGAAAGAACAATTACACAATTTCAAATTTCAAAGACTCAGACTTTACAAAAACAGTATCAACAAATTTAACATCAAAAGGAAGAAGAGTGAGTATGAAAAGTGTAATAGACAAAATTCAAGATATAGAAAAATTAAATTCATTTCGAAAAAATTATTCATTAAGTAATAAAAAAATTCAAAAAAAAAGAAGAAAAATATATCCTGAAAAAAGAATTTCTCAATTTGATTTAGTTCCAAAAATAAGGAAAAAAATAATAAAAAATACTTTATTTAGAGGAACTAATAAAAATTATAAAAATATAGATTTGATAGCAAATAAAATAGTTAAATCAAGAGATGATCCTTTTAAAACTTATAGTTTAAATGAAAATTTATTAGAAATGAGAACAAGATTAGGAAATAATATAAAAAAATTAGTTCATGAAAGTTTACAATCTGATTATAATATAACAAATGAACAAATATTATTTTCTTTGGAAAAAACAAAAAAATCAGATTATACAAAAGATATAATTGAAAAAATAAAAATAATAAATAATTTTTTAGATGATTTTCCAAAAGAAAAATTTGAATCTGATTTTTTAAGACATAGAAAAGTTTTTGTTATTATTGATGGAACAGTAGTTTTTAATGAAGAAATAATAAAAGGAGATTTTATAGATCTTCCAACAAGAAGATATTTATCTTTTTTAGAAAATAAAAAAGAAAGATTAAATGAATATTATAAATTTTTAGCAAGATGTGAAAGAACTTTTCGTTCGATAATTCCTTATAAAAATATTTTCCTTATTAATGGAATTAATATTTTTGATTTAATTGAAATTCCTGAATCTGATAATTGTTTATATGTTTCTGCTAGTAATATATTTAGAGGAATTCATTTATTTTGGGAAGATCAAATTGATGTTAAAAATGTTAAAAAAAAAGATTTTAATTTATTAAAAATTCAAGAATGCAAAAAAGCAATTATTAAATTTAGAAAACCAAAAATTGATATAAAAAAAACAAAAAAAAAAAGAAAATTTTGGCAGAAATTAAAAAAAGATTATAAAGCATTTAAAACATATATTAAAAAAAAACCTTATTTAAATGATAATTCATTTACTTTTGGTTTAAGTGATAAAATATTAAATGGAGAAGAAAAATTTTGTTATTATTCTGAAGATGAAGAAAAGAAGAAAAAAAATTTGCAAAACTTTAAAAAAAATCATCCTACACTAATACAGCAATTAATTTTTTTTAATGAAAATGATATGAAGAAAAAAATAGAAAATTCGAATAAAAAAAGCGAGAAAAAAGCAAACAAATTTTTATCAAAAAGAGTAAATGAGGAAACATTTAAAGGATTAAATAATTTAATGAGAAGATATAATGATATCAGAGGTAAAAGATATAAAATAGAAATTCATCAAAATATGAAATCAGTTTTGCAAAAAATGCAAGATGATGTTAAAGAAGGAACAAAAGGAATTTTTTCAGCATATTTAAATAAATTACAAATATTAAGTAAAAAAGATTCTGAGTATGAATTAGATGAAGATAAATTTTATGATACTGAAAAAAACCGAGAAAAAAAATTACAAAAATCTATTATTCACAAAAATATTCAAAAAATAAATGATATGGCACATCACACAATAAGAGAAATAGATAAATATTATCCAGATTTAATATCAATGAATATTCCTGCAGTTTTAAGAGCATATCCAAAATTAAAAAGAAGAGTATTTTATGATATATTTATTCAATATAAAAATTTATTAACTTTATGTATTTGTGTAAATAAAGATTTAAAAAAAATTCATAAAGGATTAGACTTCCCAACTTTTTTTAATTGTCTCCCTCAAATGAAAAGTCAAGGGCATTTACAAGCAATGAAATTATATAAAACTTTAAATAAATTAAATACTGATTATTTAAATTGGGAAGAATTTATGCAAGGAATGTTAAGTATGAAAAGTAATAATATTAGTGATAAAATAGATATTTTCTTTAATGTTATTGATGCTGATGGAAATGGTTTATTATCTTTTGATGAAGTTTATGAAATTTCTAAACAAAGTTTACAAAGAACTTTAGGTGATAAAAATGATGATGATGATGAAGTTGTTAATTGTTTAGCTACTTATTTTGCTAATCTTATTTTCCAATTAGTTGATATGCCCATTGATGATGAAATTCCTATGGATAAAATTAAAGAAAAAATACTCGAAGGACAAAGCGCTGCTGGGTATTTGGAAATGTTTATTTGCGCTGATAGTTTCACTTAAAAGTTATTATTTTTGTCATTTAAAATATTTTTTATAATGGATTGTTTAATTATTTATATAAATTGATATAATTTTTATCTAAATATATAATGATATATAATTAATCTGTCTTGTAATCTTATAATGGAACACAACACAATAATATTTATGTTAATTTAATTTTATAAAATATAGCTTAATAAGGTCTTTTAATTTGAATAAAAATTTTTGAAGAAAATATGTATATACTGTATAAGCAATAAGTTGAATTTTTTAAATAATATATATATACTTATTATTTAATCAATAATCAATGTTTAATTATTACTTGTTTAATTTTACTATAAATAATATGAATATTGATATATACATTTTGAAAATACATAAAAAAAATTAGATATACAAAAAATCAAATAGCCTTTTTAAAAAAAAAAACATAAAAACTTTTTTCTAAAACTCTTCAAACCACTCTTTATAATTAAGTAAAATATTATATCCAACATCACTTTTATTTTGATTAGTTTCATTAAAAAACTGTTCAAACTTATATTTTTGTATTAAAGGTAGAAATAAATTTCTTTTATTTTTAAAACTAGCTTCTTCATTTTCAATTTCATTTTCCTTAGGACAAAAAGGAGCTTTCATTTGAAAGGAACTTAATTTTTTCCAATCAAATCCTTTATAAAAACTAGTACTTTGGATTTTTTGTAAAGTACATAATCTTTCAGAAGGTTTTTTGCAAAGTAACAACTTGATAAAATTATTTAAATCATCAACATTATTTTCAACTTGAGGAAAAGTGATATTATTATGAATAATGCTATTATAAATTTCCATAACATTATTTTTTTCATCAGAAAAGGGAAATTGTCCATAATAAACAAAATAAATGCAAACACCAAAAGACCAATAATCAACAGGAAAAGAATAACCATTTCCAACAATAATTTCAGGAGCCATGAAAGCAGGAGTTCCTAAAACAGTAAAAGTATAATCTTTTATTATTTTTGCAGTTCCAAAATCTGTCATTTTTATATATCCTAAATTATTTAATAGTAAATTTGCTGGTTTTATATCTCTGTGAACTATACTATTTTTACCTAAGTAATCTAATATTAATGACATGCATCCTCCAAAAAATTTTGTTTCGTTTATATTTTTATAGATTTTCTTCTGGATTACATAATCTTCTATTGTTTTTCCTTGGATATATTCCATAAGGAAAAAACACAAACTTTCAGTTTTTCATGTTTTTACTAATTTTACAATTAATGGATAATCCAAAGAAAGTAATATTTTTTTTTCTGTTAATATATATTGAGAAAATTTTTTATCGTAATCAATAAATGATTTTGGAATGCATTTAATTGCATATAAACTTATACAATTATGTACTAAACATACTGTTCCAAATCTTCCTCTTCCTAAAAATGCTAAATGATATAAATCTTTTAATTCAACTTCTTGATCTTCTAAACACATTTTTTTCTTTATATAATCATTCATATTTTCATCTATTAAAAAATTTAAAAATTTCTCTTTTGTTAATGTATAACATTGAACTTCATCTTTTGCTTTATAAGATACATCACTTTTTTCCTCATTTAATAATGATATTTCTCCAAAACAATTTCCTTTGTCTAATTCTCTAATAAATTTACCTTTTTTTGTCACTAAAACTCTTCCTCGAGAAATTACATAAAAATAATTAACAAATGTATTTTCTTTAATAATAAAAGAATTTTTTTTATATTTTGCTTTTTCCATTAATTTACATATTTCTAATATTCTATTTTCATTGATATGTTTAAATAAATACATCTTTGATAATTTATTTGCTCTTTTAAAAACATCTAAAGAAGAATTTTTCGATAAAATTTGTAATTTTTCTCTAAAATTTTTCCATTTACATTCAAGAACTAAAATTTTATCATTAATATTATTATAAGCTAAATAGGTGTCTTCCATTAATTCATTTGATTTAATTATTTCATCTCCATATAAAAATCCTTCATTAACAACAATCATTCTATCTTCTTTATTTATTAAAGAACCTGATAAAATCAATATAACTTTTTTATTTTCATCTTCCAATAAATTTTCTCCATAAATTATTTGTTCATTTTCATATTCTTTCACAATAAACAAATCGAAAAAATCTTTATAATAACATTCCATGAGAATATTTTTAAAAAAAGAATTTTTCAAAATTGCATTTTTAAAAATAGAAAATAATATAATTTCAGTATAATTATTTCCAATACTATTAATTAGCATTTCTTGAGTTATAATATAAACAGAAGAAAAATCAATAGAAAAAATATCATATTCATTTTCTTCTTTAATTTTCATAATCATTTCTTTAATACCAAAATAATCTTTAGGATAAATACATCTTCTTTTTTGATTACTAACAATTTCTAAAATACCACTTTTAACTAAAAATATTTTTTTTAATTCATTATTATTATTTTTTGTTGAAAAAATACATTCATTTTTTTCATATTCTTCAACAATAATTAAAGAAGCTAAATTTAATTTAACAACAGGATCAATATAATCTAACCATAAATTTCCTTTAATAAAATATAATATTTGTTCAATAGAATGTTTGGAAAAATTTTTAGAAATTTTTCTATAAATTTCTCCAAAAATTACTATTATTTCAATTTTTGAAAGTGATTTAACAGATTCACTCCTTTTTATTTCAGGATAAATTAAAGCCATTTCACCAAAGCAATCTCCACTAGATAATATTTTTTTTTCTTTTGATTTTGAATTTGATATTTCAACTTTACCATTTATTATAAGAAAAAAACTTTGTCCTTCTTCATTTTCATTATATATTATACAATCTTCTTCTATTTGATAACCCATTGAATTATCTAATATTATTTTCAACATTTTATCCTCAAAATGTCTAAATAAAAAATGATTTTTTAACATTGTAATTTGCTTTTCTTCTTCTTTTGAAATTTTTTCTTCCTCAATTTTATTTTCTATTAATTTCTCTAAATTTTCATTTTCATAATTGACTAAAGAAAAATATTTTCTATTTTGATTATTTGTACTATTAAATTGATTAGAATAAATATTAGGATGATAATTATAATGATAAACACTTGATAAATTCATTGAAGAAGATCTCATTGATTGATTAATATCATAAGTAATCATTTTTTCAGCTGATAATAAAATATTATTTTTATTATTAATATTCCTGTTTTTAGGTTTGTTTGAAGGAAGTTTTACAAATGGTCTTGTTACACTTAATTTATTTGTATTTTGAGTTATATTATTGTAATGGGCAACTTCTGCTAAATTTATTCTTATATTGTTAGTATTTGAATGTATTATTGGATCATTTTGAGATAATATTATATCTGTTATTATTATATTACTTTTTTTTGAAGTACACAATGGACATTGTCCCATTTTTTTTTTTTTTACTTTTTTATGGTTTTAATTTTTTAGGTTTTTTTATTTTTTTAATTGTTTTTTTTAATTAATAATGAAATTGAAAATTTCTGAAAAATTGAGAAGATATCAATTAAAGAATAAATTAGAGAAAATTTTGTCAAAAGCAAATATAAGACCTTGTAAAGATTATCAAAATAATATAATTAATATGAATTTTAAAATAAAAAATTATTATGAAGGAAAATCATATATAAATAAACAAATAAACGATTCTTTAAGATTTTCTTATTCAATGCATCACCAAGATGAAGAAGAAAAAGAGAATAAATTTTTAGATTTTAATTTAAATAATGAAGTAGATTTTTTAAAAGAAAGAGATTATTTATTTAAATTAATAATAACTCAATTAACTTTTGAAGAAATAAAAATGATTTTTCATAATCCTGAATTTTATATAAGTAATGATTCTTTAAGAGAATTATTAGATTTTTTTCAAAAAAGTTCTAAATTATATGAAATATTAACTAATGAAGAAAAAGAAGGAATTGAATCAGAAGATGAAAAATTAAAAAAAATTTTAAAAATTAAAAAAAATGAAATTATTCAAAGACATAGAAGAAATATAAGTGATATGACTGAAAAAATGTATAATCAAAAGAAAAAAAGAGAATTAGAATTTAAAATTCAATCAGAAAAAAAAAACTATTTAAATTATATTTTTAAATTAGGAATTAGAGAAAAAAAAATAAATGATATGATAACAAAGACAAAAAATAATTATTATAATAGTTTAAATTTATCACATAAAAATATAGAATCATTCTTTGAAAAAAAAAATAAAATTACTTCTTCTTTAAACAAAAAAAAAATAAGATTAGATTATAATTTAATTTCTCCTTATCCAATTCATCAAAAAATTAAAAGTTTTGACTCTGAAACTTTTCCAACTATTCCTTCTCAAAGAACAGGAATTAATAATTTGAAATTAAAACAAATTAGAAATAATTTATTAGAAAAACAATCTCAAAATTTTATAAATAAATATGTTCATGATATAAAAAATATTTTTTTAGAAAAAAATAATAAAAAAGATAAAAGTTTATCAAATATTAAAATAATTATATAATATAAATACAAATTAAATAATTATAAAAATGAATTATAAAAAAATTACAACTAAATAATTCTTTTAAAAGTTAATCAAACAAATTAAAAATAAAAAAATATTAATTGAATTAAGTAGTCTTAATCTTGCTTAATATAATTAAATTATTATTCTTTTTTATATAATTATACAACAATCGTTTTTAATAATTTATTTTAAATAAAAAACTGTATTTAAACAATTTTTCATAAATGTTATTAAAAAAATTTTTAAATGGGAAATAAATTTTGTAATAATTGTGAAAATATATGTGAAGGAAAAAATAAAATTACAGAAGCAAATTTATCAATGAATAAAAATATATCAAATGAAAATGAACAAGATGAATTATATTTAAATATTCTATCAACAAATAAAATAGATGTAGAAAATATAGAAAATAATAATCAGAGCGATGAAATAAATAAAAGAATAGAAGAAATAACAAAATTAAATAAAATAAGAAAAATAATAAAAGCATACAAATTACATTTAAAAAAACAAAATTTTCATATTTTAAATAATAAAAAATCAAGAAATAAAAAAGAAAAAAAATTTAATTATTTTAACAGAAAATTAGTAGAAATGAACACAGAATTAAATTCAAGAAGTTCAAGAGATAAAAAATCATATAATGAAGAAAACAAAAAATTTTTTAATGATAATATAACAATAAATTCAAATGAAAAAGAATTTATAAAATATAATAATGATAATAATGAAACTAATTATTCTAATATGATTATTCCAAAAATTCATTATCAAAATTTAAATAATAGTATAAGTTATGAAAAAGAAGATAGTACACTTTCTGTTTCAAATAGAGAAAATAATACTAAAAGAAAAAGTGTTTCATTTATGAATCCTGTTGAAACTAATGTTTTTCAAATTGAAAATTCAAAGAAAAATTTAAACAAGAAAGAAAGTAAAAAATATTTTAATAAAGTTAAATTAATTAAAAGAAATATTAATATTCAATTAAATAATGAATCCTTTGATAGTAATGTTAATAATAAATAAATATTATAAAAAAGAAAATTAAATTAAACATAAAAATACTTATATAAAAAAATATAAATAGTAAATAATAGTAATTATTATTTTTTTTAATTTAAATTTTCAGAAAAAATAAAAAAATGAATTTAATAACATTTGATATAATATACAAAAAAAAAACAGAAAACGAAGCTTTTAAATTAGCATCAGATTCAGAATTTCAGCAATTAAAATTAATGATATGTGGTAAATATAGAATATATGATATAAACAAATTATATATATCCTATAAAGGAGAACAAATAATAAATGAAGAAAATACAAAATTAAAAGAAATTTTTAAAACAAAAAGAGCAAAATTAGAAATTTCAGATAAACAACCAATAAAAAAAAAAGAAAATTCAACAACAATTTTAAATTATTTATGTAAATGTAAAAATAATTCAATATATATTTGTGATAAATGTTATGAATTTTCATGTGAATTATGTAAGAAAAAAAAGCATTCAAATCACTTAAATAAATTAATTAAGATCAATGAATATCAAAATCACTTTAAATCATCAATAAAAGAGAATATAAATCAATTAAATTTAAAAATTATTAATGATGATGCTTTTGAATTTTATCCTTTATGGAATTCTGATATTCAAAATGAATTAAATAATATAAATAAATGTTTTGAATATTTAAAAACTGAAATTGAAGATATTAAACAAATTGAAATTGATTTTATTTTAAGTTTATCTGATGAAGGAAAATTAAATAGTTTTAAAAATAATGTTGATAAATATTATTTAAAATTAAATGAAATTGAATTAAATAATGAAATTGAACAAATTTTAGAAGAAAAAAAAAAAATTGATTTTCAAATTAATGATTTTATTAATCAATATTCTCAAATGAAAACTCTTATTATTAATTATACTAAAAATATTCAAGATATTGAAAGTTTCAATCAAGGGTTTATTAAAGATGTTAAAGAACAATATTCTTTTATTAAAAAAAAATATGGGGTTTTATTTTCTGTTGAAAATATAGTAAATGTAAAAAATAATCAAATTCAATCTTTAAGAGAAAAAAGCCCTATTTTAGATTCTCCAAAAGAAATGAAAAGAATAAATTCAAATAATATAGAATATGATAAAAGTAATAAAAAAAAAGATAATATTTCCCATCAAAAAATAGCAGAACCAGGAGTAAATAATATAATATATCAAAGTCAAAAAAACAATTTATCAAGCAATAACATAAATAATATAAATAACAATAATAATAATAATAATATAAATAATCCAAATAATAATTCTTCAAATAACAATAATTCAAATAATAATAATTTAAATAATTCAAATAATATAAACACCAACAATCAAAATTCTTCATTAACGAATTCACAAATAGCACTTTCTCAATCTTCTGAAAAAAACATATATAAATTAAAAGATGAAAGAAACATGATAATATTCTCAATAACAAATCAATCATACAAAGAAAAAGTATTTTCAGACAGAGGAAACTTTAAAAAAGATTTGACATCAGAAAAAGATATATCTCAATTAAATTTAAATAATAAATTATATATGTTAAGTGGTAGAAATTATAATAAATTTTATTATTATGATTATCCAACAAATAGTATATATTATATAAATAATACTTTATTTTCACATTATTTAGGTCAAATGACTTATTGTGAAAAAACAAATACAATTTATTTATTAGGAGGAAGTAATCAAATAAAATGTGAAATGTTAAAAATTGATAATTCAAATATTACTCAAAGTGAATGGATTAAATTACCAAATTTAAATGAAGAAAGAGAAGAATTTGGTATAATATATTTTAATGATTATATTTATGTTTTTTTTGGATTTTCACCTTCAAAAGGAGGAAATTTATCTTCCATTGAAAGAATTAATGTTATTAATAATAAGAAATTTGAAGTTGTTTATATCAACGAACAAATTACTTTAAGTTCTTTAGCTGTTGCTAAATTTATTGATGATGAAGATGAAAATGGAAATAATGAAATTTTATTACTTGGAGGTTTTAATGGAGTTAATAATGTTGATTCTACTTTAATTTTAGATACTCTACAAATGAAAATTAGAGAATGTGATATTGTCATTCCTGCTATAAATAAAAATCGAGAATTTCTTTTTGGAAATGAAAGTGCTTTTGTGGAAATTGAACCTAATATGCAATTATTATATGATTCACAGAATAACGTTCATTTATTAACAAAAGAAAATTATGAATTATTTAGTGAAGCATAATTTAATAATAATAACTTTATTATCATTATTTTTATATTATACTTTTTATAATGAAATCTTCTTTATATCAAATAAATTATTTTCTTTATATTATTTTTATTATTGTAATTTAATATCCATTAAAATGACCTTCCTTAATAATTTTAAAGTAATCAACAATGGAAATATCTTTATGAACATTATATCCCCAATTATTAATATGACCAAAATGAGTATATTGTCTAATTCCCCATTTTCCTTTATAATTACTTTCTCCTTCTTTATGATCTTGAATCCAAATAGGATAATTATTCTTTAAATCTTCATCAAAATAATCTTCAATAATATTTGGGAAAGCAAAGAATCCACATAGAATTTTATTTTTAATTAAATAATCACAAAAAGTTTTAGCTACTGAAATAACATTGTTTTTCCCTGTATTTAATAATTCTATATTTGGAAAAATATAAAAAATAGGATATTCAAATTTATATTTTTTAACTATATTTAAACATGATTTAGCTTCTTTTTCAGCTTGTTTAATATTTTTAGCATAATTATACCATGTTCCTCCAATTTTTAATCCCCTTTCTTTTCCTCCTTTATAATTTCTTGTAAAATATTTATCTATTACTAATTTTTCTCCTTTTGGAATTATTAATCTACTTCCTATATTTATTATTGCAAAATCAAAATCTTTTTTTGATATTAATGACCAATTCACTTCTTCATGCTTTGAATTTAAATCTATTCCTTGTTTTTCATATGATGTTATTGATTTTAATAAAATTATTATTAAAAGGATTTTTGACATTTTTTTTATGAAAATTTATTTTATTTTTTTTATTTTTCTTTTTTAAATAATTAATATTTCTACTTCTTAAGAAATTTTAATTGAATATTTATAACAATTAATTAAAATTATATATTTATTAGTAAAATTATTTTCTTTAATTTTTTTTCGATATAATTAAATTAATATCATAATGGTAGTTCATAATATAATAATTATAGAAAATATAATTAAATAAATAGATATAAATATTGTGGAATAAATTTATCTTAAAATTATTTAAATTTCATAAGAATTTATATTTTTGACGCTTTTGTTGAATTTTTGGTTTTTGAAGTTCAATAAATAATTTTATTTCAAGAAATTGATTTATATTATATATTATTTGAAGATCTTTTGAATATTTATTTAAAGCTTCATTTTCAAGCAATTGGTAAATATTTGGTCTTTCACAAATATTTTTATTCATTAAACTAATTGCTAATTCTCCTAATTCTTTATCAATATAACATATTCTATCTTTTTTCTTACCATTATTAAAAATTTTTATTTTTTCGTCTTTTTTTAATTCATAATCATTTATTTTTTTTTGTTCATTTTCTAATATTTTTTCTAATTGTTCTCTATTTTTATCTTTATATATTGTATCTTTGAAATCTTTACACATTAATTCTTTTCTAAAAAAAATTCTATATAAAATTAATCCAATTGGATAATAATCTATTTTAAAAGAATCTTCAAAATTTTTTATTTTTCTTTTTTCCAAATCTTTTTCATAATATTCTGGACCTGAATAACTCCATGTTGAAATAGTTAATTCAAAATTAGATTTAGCTGTTTTAAGAATGCCAAAGTCGCATAATTTAACTGTAAAT
>JAEEGI010020587.1_pt1 | contig 13193 bp, 11 predicted proteins | sample 8958751 | NCBI WGS metagenome assembly JAEEGI01 (sample SAMN16246545, study PRJNA631951) | gut metagenome | biome: gut microbiome; feature: rumen; material: KS-attached | host: Bos | place: Iran: Karaj | collected 2018-10
ATTAAGGGTTGCAAAGGTACAAATAATTTTCCGAAAATCAATCATCCGAGCCGGAATTTCTCTTGCGGTCCAGCGGATCGAGGAGAATCTTGCGCATGCGCATGTGGTTCGGGGTGATTTCCACGAGCTCGTCCTCCTGGATGTACTCCAAGGCTTCCTCCAGCGAGAACTTGATGGCCGGGGGCAGGACGACCTTCTCGTCGGAACCGGAAGCTCGCATGTTCGTCAGCTTCTTGGTCTTGCAGATGTTGATGTTCAGGTCGCGCTCGCGGGTGTGCTCGCCGACGACCATGCCGCAGTAGACCTCCTCGCCGGGCTCGATGAAGAAACGGCCGCGGTCCAGCAGCTTGTTCATCGAATAGGCCACGGCCTCGCCCGTCTCCAAGGAGACGAGGGAACCGTTGATGCGCATTTCGATATCGCCTTTGTAAGGCTGGTAATCCTTGAAGCGGTGCGCGACGACGGCCTCGCCTTGGGTGGCGGTCAACAGGTTGGACCGCAGGCCCATCAGGCCGCGCGTCGGGATCTCGAACTCCAAGAGCGTCCGGTCGCCGCGCGGTTCCATCCGCACGAGAGCGGCCTTGCGGCGGGTGGAAAGTTCGATGGCCGCGCCCACGAACTGCTCCGGGACCTCGATGGAGAGTTCCTCGATCGGTTCGCAGCGCTGGCCGCCGATGGTCTTGTCCAGCACCTTGGGCTGGCCCACCTGCAGTTCGAAGCCCTCGCGGCGCATCGTCTCGATCAGCACGGACAGATGCAGGACACCACGGCCGTAAACCACGAAGGAATCGGCATTCAGGCCCGGTTTGACGCGAAGGGCGAGGTTCTTCTCGAGCTCCTTCTCCAGACGTTCCTTGATGTGGCGGGAGGTCACGAACTTGCCGTCCTTGCCGAAGAACGGGGAGTTGTTGATCATGAAGAGCATGGACATCGTAGGCTCGTCGACGGCGATCGGCGGGAGCGGCTCCGGGTTCTCGATGTCGGCGATGGTGTCGCCGATCTCGAACCCTTCGATGCCCACCAGGGCGCAGATGTCGCCGCACTGGACCTCGTCTACATTGGCCTTGCCCAGTCCCTCGAACACCATGACCTGCTTGATCTTGGACTTCTCGATGATGTCGTAGCGCTTGCAAAGGGACACCGGCATGCCGGTCTTCAGGGTGCCGCGGGTGACGCGTCCCACCGCGATACGGCCCACATACGGGGAGTATTCCAGGGAGGAGACGAGCATCTGCGGAGTGCCCTCCACGATGGCCGGAGCAGGGATTTCCTCGAGGATGGTGTCCAGGAGCGCGGTGATGTCACCGGTGGGCTTACGCCAATCGTTGGACATCCAACCCTGCTTCGCGGAACCGTAGACGGTCTTGAAATCCAGCTGGTCCTCGGTGGCGCCCAGGTTGAACATGAGTTCGAACACCTCTTCCTGTACCTCGTCCGGGCGGCAGTTGGGCTTGTCCACCTTATTGATGACGACGATGGGCTTCTTGCCCATGTCAAGGGCCTTGTTCAGCACGAACCGCGTCTGCGGCATGCAGCCCTCGAACGCATCCACCAGCAGGAGGACGCCGTCCGCCATGTTGAGCACGCGCTCCACCTCGCCCCCGAAATCACTGTGGCCGGGGGTGTCGATGATATTGATTTTCACGCCCTTGTACGTCACGGACACATTCTTCGCAAGAATGGTGATGCCGCGTTCGCGCTCCAGGTCGTTGTTGTCCAGGATGAGGTTCCCCAGGTCCTCGGGACGGCGCACGAGATTGGCCTGGTAGATCATCCGGTCCACGAGCGTCGTCTTGCCGTGGTCGACGTGGGCGATGATGGCGATGTTCCTGATGTCTTGCATATATGACTACTAACCTTAAAACCTTCAAAAAAGCCCGGAAACTGACGTTCCCGGGCCTGTGCGCGAAATCAGAGTCGAACTGACACGTCCTTTCGGACACTACCTCCTGAGAGTAGCGCGTCTACCAATTCCGCCATCCGCGCGATTGTGGATTGCAAAGGTACAAAGTTTTTTCGAATCTGCAAATTTTTTATATCCAAAGTTCGATATCCTCCGTCTGCGACCACAAGTCCGAGGAGATGGTGACGGAGGTTAGGGAAATGTCCACCTGAAGCGAGAGGTCCTCCAGGTCAGGAGCGGTCCAGTCGTAGCCGGCGGCAGCGATGTAGGAGCCCAGGGCGAAGGTCCGGACCACCTGGTCGGAGAAAACGATGCGCATGAGGAGCGAGTCGTCCCCCTGGCGCGGGAGACGGAGGACGGCGCGGCCGTCGGAGCCGGGCAGGAGGCGGCGGGAGAAGGGACCGGGGGCCGGGCTCCCGTCCGGCGCCCAGCCGCCGTAAAAACCCTCCACAACGGCCTCGAAGGGCGGGGCATAGCCCGGAGGTCCCTTGAAGGTCAATTCGAGCGTACAGAACTGTTTATGGAGCAGGACGGGCAGGACAACCTGCTCTGCGTCAGCCGATACGTCGGCATGGAACAGGTACAGCGGCGGAGCCTCCTCCCCTTCCGGGATCCGGACGCTCCCATCCCCCTCCGCCAAGGCGCCGCCCACGGCGGACACGGTCACCTCCCCCTTCGGAACCGGCAGCACAAGGACCGTGTCGGCATGGACGACTTCCGTCCAGGAATACCCCTCCCCCGCCACGCCCAGGACCACGGGCCGCACGGGCAGGCCGGCGAGTTCCAGGGTCAGGCCGCAGGGGCAGACCGCCCTGTTCTCTTTGACGGAGCAGGACGGAACGAGGAGAAGCGGGAGCAGGATCCGGAGGAATCGGTCAGAAGACATAAGACAGGGATAAAGCGAGGTCGTTCGGCAAGATAAAGGTCTTCTCGCCCGATTCCTGCGTGATCCCGCAAACCGGGCAGGAATAGACCGTATACCGCTGCAGACCGCCCCAGACACCGGCGCCCAGGGAGACGTTCAGGTGCGGATGGAGCATATAGGTGAAACCGGCGGAGAGACCCGCTCCATATCGATCTCCCTCGTCCGTCACGGCCGAGCGGATCCCTCCCCGGTTGTATTCCTGATATTGGACCTTTCCCCCGATCCACCAGCCCGAGAACACGTGCCAGGGCCAGAACCGCACCCCGGCGGCGTACAGCTGCTGGCGCGCCGAGAGCGGTTCGGGCGTATCGGCCTTGAACAGGAAAGGGTTGTACTTGGCCCCGGCGGTCAAGGTCCACTGGCGGGCCACCGCCACGTCCCCCTCCACGTTCAGGGTCCCGAAATCGGCATAATCCAGCACGTTGGTCGCCACGGACAGGCGCTGGGCGGAGGCGGCGGCCCCGATGAGGAGGGCGGCCGCGAGAAGCATCATCTTTTTCATCGGCTGTATCGGGTGAATACTTGGGAAATCGTCCTTTCCTGCTCGGGGAAGAGCATGATCAGCGCATCCTGGAGGTCGTCGCGGGACGTCACGTCGGATTTCAGGGATTTGTAGAGGTCCGCGCAGGTCAAGCCCCGTTCGTACAGGTAGCGGAAGATCTGCGGATAGAACCAGAAGGAAGTGCCGAAGGCGGGCAGGTCGCCGCCATAACGGTCCTGGAAGAGGACGCTCTCCAGGAAGTAGGCCCACATTTCTCCCACCTCGCAATAGCCGGCGTCCTCTCCGGAACCGCTCCCGTACGCCTGCCGTCCTTCCGTGACAAAGGAGCGGAGGACGTAGGTGATGTACGGGTTCCACCAGGCATTGCCCACCTGGGCGTAATGGCTGGCGTGCGCCATCTCATGCATCACCGCAGAGTACAGGTCCACAAATTCCCCGTCGCCGGCCTTCGCCCCGATGGTGATGTCCGGCAGGAACGTTTTCAGCAGGGAGGTATAGCCTCCCAGATAGCGCTGGATCAATTCGTTGCTCTCGACGAAGGCCCCATGGTGGAGCATCGACGCGCTGCTGCACGACAGGTTCTTGAAAATCCAGATGCGGAGGTCCTGCGGCGGCGCCTTGAGGTCCAGGTCGGACGAGGCGCAGCGGGCGATGTAGTCATACGCCGCGTTGTTCACGACCGCCCGGCGCCACAGCGCGCCGTCGGACTCCGCATCGATATGGACATCCACGCCCGCGGCCGGTCCGGTCCCCAGCGTTGAAACCGACGCGGGGATGAGGATGAGGTTCAGACCGATGGAGAAACCCGCGCTGTTGCGGAAGACCAGCCGGTACCGCGGGGTGGATGAATACTTCTTGGGAAGCTGGTAATAGCCGTCGCGGTCCGTATAGGCCGTGGCGAACTTCACGAAGCTGTTGCAGACCACCTGGACGCCGGCGAGGCCGTAAGGCTTCCCGCCGAAGGCGTCCGGGTCCTCGACCGTGATGCGGCCGGCCGGGAACGCCGCCGCCTCTTCGTCGCCGCGCGTCGCCGGGTACAGGTCCGCATTGCCGGTCAGGCGGTAGGCCTCGGCCTCCACGGCATCCCAGTCGATGCCGCTTTCCGCCCGCGTAACCGGGTCGTTTTCCGAGAGATAGCACTCGTCCAGGATCTCGCTCCGGATGCCGGCCGGGAACTCGAAATCCTTCGACACGACGGCATACTGCCAGGTGATGGCGTTCTCCGATATTTCAGGGTCGTGGTAGTAGTCCCCTTCCTTGACGATGCGGTAATCGACGGGATGGTCCGTCAATTTGAGGCCCTTCGAGAGCAGGAGCGCGTACTCCTCCTCGGTCTTGGGCAGGAAACGGACGTACAGGTCCGTCGCCTTGATGGAGACCCCGCCCGCGCGGGTCGGATACAGGCTCGCCACGGCCTCCTGCATGTTCTCCACGGTATAGGGATCCTCCAGTTTCTCGCCCAGTTCGATCATCCCGTGGGACAGGGCGGAAACGTCCACCCGGCGTTCGTCGGGCCCGGGCAGCCCTTCCTCGTGACACCCCGTCAGGAGCATCAACGGCATCAACACTTTCCAACAGTTTCGCATAGCACTTTTCTTTCGTCCGATGCAAAACTCGGAAACAGAGCCGTTTTAAAAAAATATTAAACGTTTAAGTTCCAAAAACGCATTCCGCGCGGCTGCAAGGGCGTTTTTCGCACCCAGGCAACCACGCGGAACGCGGCTTTTCACGCAAAATTCAGGAAATTTCACCGCAACGCCGGCCTCTCAGGCCCCTGCAGCGGCGATTTTCCGGAAAAACCGTAAAACGGCTTTGGAAGAGATTTCTCGACTTCGCTCGAAATGACAATCAGAAGTACGTGACCGTCTTCTGCTCCACGGCGGAGACCAGCTGGTTCGCGAGGCGGCTCACGCCGAAGCGGAACAGGCTCTTGTCCAGCCACTCCTTGCCGAGGATCGTGGACACGATGGAGTAGTAGCACACGGCGTCCATCGCGGAGGAGATGCCGCCGGCGGCCTTGAAGCCCACCTTGCGGCCGGTCTGCTCATAGAACTTCTTGATGCACTGGCACATCACGTAGGCGGCCATCGGGGTGGCGTTCACCTCCACCTTGCCGGTAGACGTCTTGATGAAGTCGGCCCCGTTCTCCATCGCGAGGAAGGAGGCGTCGGCGATGCGCTCGGGCGTCACCAGCAGGCCGGTTTCCAGGATCACCTTCAGGACGACGGGACGGCCGAGTTCCGCGGCGACCTTGTCGATGCACTCGCGGCTGGCGAGGATCTCCTTGCCGGCAGTCTCGTAATCCCCTTCCAGGAAGGAATTGAGGGCCAGGACGATGTCAATCTCGTCGGCGCCTTCCCGGACGGCCAGCTCGATCTCGCGGAGCTTCACCTCGAGGAAGCTCTGGGAGGACGGGAAGCAGCCCGCGACGGTGGTCACGTGGAGGTTCGGGTTCTTCCGCGTTTTCCGGACGACGGACGCGAAGTTCGGATAGACGCACACCGAAGCCGGCAGCGGATAGGCGGGATAGTCGGCCGCGAAGGAATTGACCTTCTCGACGAGCTTCCGGACGGAAGACGGGGTGTCCTTCGGGCTCAGGGTGGTCAGGTCCATGATGGAGAAGCACTCCTTGAGGACCTCGTTCGAAACGACCTGCTCCAGACCCGAAGCGATCAGTTCCAGATGACGGGCAATCGCCTCCTTCTCAGGGGCATAGCCATACTTGGCATACAGTTCCATAGTGTTATCCTTTGATTTGCAGTTTGTATCCTTCGTCGATGAGGGGCTGCACGAGGGCGCGCATCTCCTCCACCGTATATTTCCGGAGCCCCTTCATCGGGGTTTCGCGGTCGATGGTGTAGACCATCACCTCCCGGGGCTTCAGCCGCCGGACGAGGTCCATCCACGCATCGACCCAGTCTTCCGTGGCGAAACCGTCGCCCTTCAGGAACATCGTCTGGAGGACGAAATCCCCTTCGAAGCGTTCCAAGTCGCGGACGATGTCCTCCACGTGGTAGTCCCCCAGCGGCTGGTTCACGAGGCGCGCCTGCGCGTCCGTCGCGGCATCCAGCTTGAGGATGGGGTTGTCCACCTTCCGGAGCGCCTCGAAGACGCCCTTGCGCCAGGTCTTCGTCGCATTGGACAGGACCGACACCTTCGCCGCCGGATAGTACTTGTCGCGCAGTTCCAGGGTCAGGTCCACGATCTCCGGGAAGTCCGGGTTCAGGGTGGGCTCCCCGTCGCCGCTGAAGGTGATGGAGTCGATGGGCGTGCCCGCCTCGTGGCAGGCTTCCAGCTTCTCCGTCAACGCTTTCCGCACATCCTCCGCCGTCGGCAGCACGCGGTCGCCGCGGCCGTCGGCGTTCCAGCCGCACTCGCAGTAGATGCAGTCGAAATTGCACACTTTCCCGCCCTGGGGCAGCAGGTTGATGCCCAGGGAAGAACCGAGCCTCCGGGAGAAGATGGGCCCGAAAACGGTGGTTTCACGCATCATAGGCGGCAGGATTTCGACGCGGCGGTCAGGCGGCCGTCCGCATCCAGGTGGTCGATGAGCGCCAGCCCCGGGCGCCGGCCCGGCTCCAGGGCGCCGAATTCCGGCCTGGCCAGGAATTCCGCCCCGTTGCGGGAGGCCCAGGTGAGCAGTTCCCCGAGCGGGACTTCCGGGAAGTTCCGCTGGAGGCAGTAGAGTTCGTCCACGATGTTCAGGTCGTCGTTGGACGAGAGGGAATCCGTGCCCACGCAGATCTTCAGCGCATTCCGGCGCATCAGGCCGATCGGGGGCAGCGTGTTGTGTATGAACAGGTTCGACAGCGGGCAGACCGCCACGAACGGATGGTTCATCACGGCCTTCGCGGCATCGATCCCCTCCTGGTCCATGCAGCATTCGTGGACCAGCAGGATGTGCTCGTCGAAGGGAGCGGGACGGCCGGCGAGAAGCCGGTCGATGAAATAGAGCAGGGAGGACTTCCCCGTCACGGGCGGGACGCTCATCCCGGCCTTCCTGCGGTTCTCCCACATCTTGCCGGAGCCGTACTTGAGCATCTCCTCTTCCTCCTCCGTTTCCTCGCTGTGGAACGACAGGAAGCCGGATTTCAGGCCTTCGACGCTCACGGCGGTCACCAGTTCGGGACTCATCGTATAGCAGGCGTGCGGCGTCGGGGCCGCGTCGATGCCGAATCCGTCGGCCACTTTCTTCAGCTTCCGGACCCCGTCCATCACGGCTCCGCAGTCCTCCGGCTCGGTCCCGAAGACTTCCAGGAAAGTGCGGGTGTACATCGGATGGCGCGCCTTGACGGCGAACGAGTCGTCGCAGTTGGAGATATCGGCCATCGCCACGACACCCTGTTCCCAGAGGCTGTCCATGGCCACCGTGAGGTCACGGACCTTCTCCTCGAGGGACTTCGTGTCGCGGAGCTCGTTGATCTGGTCGATGAATCCGGCCATGCCCGTGCCCTTGCGGAACAGGCCCTTCATATAGGAGAGCTCGATGTGACAATGGGCATTGACGAAACCGGGGGCGACGGCGCCGTCGTAGAAGACCGGCTCCGCGGCGGGATCCGCGCAAACGCCGGTCCGGATGACGGTCCCGTCATCCTCCAGCTCCACGAAGCCGTTCAGGACGGGCTCCGTGGAAACCAGCGTATACAGATATTTGGCGGCAATTCTTCTCATTCCTCTATGGCTTCTTCAACAGCGATTTCCTCGACCTCCTTGGCGGAAGAATCCGCCGGCGCCTTCGAGGCAAGCGAGTCCTTCGCCATCAGGGCGGCCAGGGAATCGACCGAAATCATGAGGGTGTCCTCATGGACCGCCACCAGCCGGAACCAGGCGAGATACCGGGACGTGTCCCGCACGACGCGGGCAAGGCCCACATACACGGATTCCTCCGAGAACGGGGCCAGGATGGAATCCAGCTGGGGACGCTTCGCGCCCAGTTTGCTGGCCACCCACTCCTGGTGCCGGACGATCTTGTCCAGGGCGTCCACCTCCCCTTGCAGGCGCTTGGCCACGTTCTCGAAGACCTTGGCGAAACGCTCGGGATCCTTGAGGTAGAACCGCACGCTGTTCAGGTAATCGTCCGTGTCGTAGCCGTATTTCTGGAACACGGCCTCGTACAGCAGCATCGTGTCCATCTGCGGACGCGGAATGTTCTCTTCCCGGACCATCTGGTCCGCCAGGAACATGTCCATGTAGATGTCCTCCAGGGTATCCTTCGGAATGATCCGGGTACGCTGGCAGGCCATCGCCGCGACGAGGACAAGGACGATATGAAGGAAACGCTTCACTATCGCAGGATGGCGCCGAATTCGTTCTGGAAACCGCTGAGGATCTTCTCCATCGTCTTCTCCACCTCGGCGTCGGTCAGGGTGCGCTCGGGGTCCTGGAGGACGAAATTCAGGGCGTACTGCTTCTTGCCCAGGAGGATGTTCTCCCCGCGGTACACGTCGAACAGCGTGACGCTCTTCAGGAGCTTCTTCGCGCTGCGGAAGGCGGACTTGCGGAGGTCGCCGTACTGGACGGACTCGTCCAGCAGGAGCGCCAGGTCGCGGCGGACTTCCGGGAACTTGGGCAGCTCCGTGAAGGAGAACTTGTCCCGCTTCACGAGCTTGAACAGCACCTGCCAGTTGATCTCGGCGGCGAACACGGGCTGCTTGATGCCGAAGCGCTTCGCAAGCACCGGGTTGACCGTGCCGAGCGTGGCCAGCACCTGCGGCTCCTTGCCGGGCAGGGCATAGACGATGCCTTCGGCGAAGATGTCGGCCGGGGCGGCGCCCACCTGGAAGGTGGACGGGTCGATGCGGAAGCGGCGCAGGAGGAGGTCCACATAGCCCTTCAGCTGGAAGAAGTCGCTCTTGGCGGCCGGGGTGCGCCACACCTTGGCGGGCGTGCCGGTCAGGAAGAGGGCGAAGTTCTGGTGCTCCTCATAGCCTTCCAGCGTGGTGCCGTCCTTCTCGGGAAGGCGCTGATAGACAGAGCCGTACTCGAAGGTCTTCATCGCGGTGACCTGGCGGTTGATGTTGTAGGCGATGACCTCCAGGCCGTTCAGGATCAGGGTCTGGCGCATCACGTTCAGGTCCTGGCTGAGCGGGTTCACGATGTGGACGCAGCGCTCGGCCGGGAAGGTCTCGAGCTTGGTATAGTATTCCTCCTTGGTGAGGGAGTTGTTCATGGTCTCGGTGAAGCCGTTGGCCGCGAGGAAGTTGGAGATGCCGTTGCGGATGGCTTCGGGCTCCGGGGTCGGGGTGGCGTTCACGCTCATCCGGAGGTTGTCCGGGAACTCGATGTTGTCGTAGCCGTAGATGCGGAGGATCTCCTCCACCACGTCGCACTCGCGGTACACGTCCACCATGTAAGTCGGGGCGGCGACGACGGAACCGCCGACGCGCTGCTCCACGAACTCGTAATTCAGGGCCTCGAGGATGCGCTCGATGGTGCCGTGGCCGATCTTCTTGCCGATGAAGCCTTCGATGCGGTCGTAGTCGAGGTCGATCTGCTTCCGGACGATGGGCTCGGGATACACTTCCTGGACCTTGCCCACGACCTGGCCGCCGGCGAGCTCGAGGATGAGCATGGCGGCGCGCTTGGCGGCGTACAGGGCGGCTTCCGGGTCCGCGCCGCGCTCGAAGCGGAAAGAGGCGTCGGTGGAGAGCTGCTGCCGCTTGGCGGTCTTGCGGACGGAGGCGGGATCGAAATAGGCGCCCTCGATGAAGACGTTCACGGTCGCGTCGGTCACGCCGGAGTCGTCACCGCCGAACACGCCGGCGATGCACATCGGGCCTTCGGCATCGGCGATCACCATGTCGGTGGCGTCCAGCTTGCGGGTGAGGCCGTCCAGGGTGACGATGGGCTCGTCCTGGGCCGCGCGGCGCACGATGACCTTGCCGCCGCGGATCTTGTCGGCGTCGAACGTGTGCAGGGGCTGGCCGGTCTCGAAGAGGATGAAGTTGGAGATGTCCACGACATTGTTGATCGGACGGAGGCCGATGGAAAGGAGCTTCTTCTGCAGCCACTCCGGGGACGGGGCCACGGTCACGCCCTTCACGGTGATGCCGGTGTACCGGGGAGCGCCCTGGGTGTCGAGCACTTCCACGGGGATGGCCTCGCCTTCGCCTTCCTGGAAAGCCTCCACGGACGGGAGGTGCAGGCTGCACGGGATGTCACGGGACTTCAGGTACGCGTACACGTCGCGGGCCACGCCGATGTGGGAGGCCGCGTCGATGCGGTTCGCGGTGATCTCATACTCGATCACGGATTCCTCCTTGAGGTTCAGGTATTTCTTCGCGGGGGTGCCGACGACGGCCTCCGCCGGGAGCACCATGATGCCCTCGTGGGAAGCGCCGATGCCGAGCTCGTCCTCCGCGCAGATCATGCCGAAGGACTCCACGCCGCGGATCTTGCTCTTCTTGATCTTGAAATCGCCCGGCAGCACGGTGCCGATGCGGGCGAAGAGGACCTTCTGGCCGGCCGCCACGTTCGGGGCGCCGCAGACCACGGTCACGGGCTCGGGAGAGCCGTCATTGACGGTCGTGATGTGCAGATGGTCGGAATCCGGATGGGGGATGCAGGTGAGCACCTCGGCCACCACGACGCCGGCGAGCCCGCCGGGAATCTCCTCCTGGAATTCCACGCTGTCCACCTCGATGCCGATCGAGGTCATCGCCTCCGCCAGCTGGTCGGGGGTCAGGTCACAGGACAGATACTCTTTGAGCCAATTGTACGATACTTTCATAATCTATCTTTTGTCATTTCGAGCGAAGTCGAGAAATCTATTTCTCAATATCATCCTTGTTAAACAACGAATTCACGTATTCCTTCTTGTCGAACACCTTCAGGTCGTCGATCCCCTCCCCGATGCCGAGGAACTTGATGGGGAACCGGAACTGGTCCACGATCCCGACGACCACGCCGCCCTTGGCGCTGCCGTCCAGCTTCGTGACGGCGAGGGCCGTGACGTCCGTGGCGCGGGCGAATTCCTTCGCCTGCACGAACGCGTTCTGGCCGGTGGAGCCGTCCAGCACGAGCAGGACCTCGTGCGGCCCGTCCGGGACCACGCGGCGGATGACGTTGCGGATCTTGGTGAGCTCGTTCATCAGGTCGATGCGGTTGTGCAGGCGGCCGGCCGTGTCGATGAGGACGACGTCGGCCCCCTTCGCGACGGCGGACTTCACGGTGTCGAAGGCCACGGAAGCGGGGTCGGAGCCCATCGCCTGCTTGACGATGTCCACCCCGGCGCGCTCCGCCCAGATGGTGAGCTGCTCCACGGCCGCGGCGCGGAAGGTGTCGGCGGCGCCGATCACGACCTTCTTGCCCTGGGCCGTCAGCATCGACGCGAGCTTGCCGATGGTGGTGGTCTTCCCCACCCCGTTCACGCCCACGATGAGCATCACATACGGCTTCTTGGAAAAATCGAAGGGCTGGACGGGGGCGTCGTCCCCGTCGACATTCAGGAGCTTCCCGATCTCGTCGCGGATGAGGTCCACGAGCTCGTCCATGGACACGTACTTGTCCTTCTCCACCCGGTCCTCCAGGTTCTCGATCACCTTGAGGGTGGTGTCCACGCCCATGTCCGAGGACAACAGGGCCTCCTCCAGCGCATCCAGGACATCATCGTCCACCTTGGACTTGCCCACGATGGCCCGCCCCAGCTTCTGGAAGAAGTTCAGGTTGGTCTTCTTGACTCCCTTGTCGAAAATACCCATTTTCCGTCAATTCTTATAGCCTACAAATATAATCATTTTATATGGAATTCCCCTCATTCCGGGCTTGACCCGGAATCTAAAAAAAGTGGTCCACCGGGCGGGTGGACCACTTGATTTCAGTGTGAGGTACCTGATGTGCGAATACGAGACGCCCGGGCCACCCTGGGAGGTGACGGGAGTGTAGTAGCCTGCGTCCGTGTGGATCAACGTAACCACTCCGTTATTAGTAGATCCTAATTATCATCTCTACAAAAATAATCATACCAGTGCTCTCGATTAAGATGTGCTTTGCACATTTTTCAAAAATTAAAGGTTATATCACCAAGCCAAGTGTCAGGAACCAGAACGGCTGGTGGACGTTATTCCAGAAAAAGTATCCACGCTGGAAAGAACCCAACGAAACCTTGAAGTGTCGGTTGATCTCGACTCCTGCCTCCCCGAGAATTCCCATCTTTATCCCGTGATATTCGATCATCGAGGTTGCTGTCGTATGGACATATTGCGGTCCTGCCCCTACGGCAATGTATGGCCTTACATTCCTGTCCCGCAGGAAATGGTATTCTCCTGCCAATGCAAATGTGTGAGACCGGTACTTATAGGACTCAGCCGGCGAGTAAGTCGGAGAGAAGATGTATTTCGCGCAAACAGCCAGGTTGTCATTGAAGAAATAGCTGCCTGCCCCACCGAGGACGAACCGACCACGATTCAAGTCACCTTCGCCAGTATATAAGCTTAAGTCCACTCCTCCTCCAGCCAATATCTCAAATCTTAAAGGAGACTGGGCCTTGGCGCAAAAAGTGCTGAGTAGAAAGAGAATTATGAATACCTTTTTCATGATGAATCAGCTTCAGTTATAACGTGTAAGTGATGATATGGAAACCGAAAGAATAGTTGTAAGAGTCAGGTCTCATAGATCCAGGATCGATGGATGAAGTTGACACCCTATCGGCTATACTAAAAATGCCGGCACTGAAATAACCATCATTATCTCCCAACCAGCCCCAGTTTATATGATACAACCCCGCAAAAAAACCGTCAATTACCCATGCGTGGCCGTCTGAAATACTCCTCATCGCTCCGACATACACAGGGCGACCACTAAACAATTGTGTTCTAACCCTAGAATGCATATTATGAGTAAAACTCGGGCTCGGTATTAAAGGA
>JAEEGI010020588.1_pt1 | contig 13193 bp, 10 predicted proteins | sample 8958751 | NCBI WGS metagenome assembly JAEEGI01 (sample SAMN16246545, study PRJNA631951) | gut metagenome | biome: gut microbiome; feature: rumen; material: KS-attached | host: Bos | place: Iran: Karaj | collected 2018-10
TGCGATGATCGACGGCCAGGAAAAGAGGCGTGTCTTTACGAAGAAAAGCGAACAGTACGAGGCCGTTCTGGGTGCCATGAAGAGACCTCTTTCGAAAAAGGATAAGGAAGAGATCCTGGGAAGATACTTCAACTCTTAGTCTGATTCCCTAATGGCGCCCAGACAATGGATTCTGACCACGCGGTTGGGGTCGGTTTCCGCGAGGTGGCGCAGTTGTTCGAGGTAAGGCTTGACAAAATCGGGCCGGCGCTTGCCCAGGACGCGGAAGATCTCGGGGGCCTCCATCCGCACTTTATCATCAGCGTCGTGCAGCAGCTTCGAAAACACGGGCATGTGATCCTGATAAGGGTCCGGGGTATTCGTGGCGATATTCTCCGACGCCCAGATGAAGGCCAGCCTTACGCTCGCCGCTTTGTCCTCTGCGAAACGGAACAGCCCTGCCCAGTACGGCTCAATTGACCCGTAGCAGCTCCGACCGATCCTGCCGAGGGCATTGACGGCGCGTTCCCGCAGCAGCGGCTCCCCGCAGTCGAGAAATGCGGCGACTGCCGCGACATGGTCTTTGATGGAAAGCGGAAACGCGAGTCCCATCTCCCCGAGCAACCAAAGCGCCTTGGCCTGGATCTTCACCGAATCGGATGCGAGGAGTGACGCAACGTAGGGGATGCTTTCTTCCCATCGTTCCTTGCCCTTGGTCAGTTCTCCGAGGCTCTTGTATAACTCCGATTCGGTCATACAAATTCGAATTTAGTTTTCTTCTCCTTTCTTGATTTTTCGAATCTCGGAATACATAGCGATGGCCTGAAGAATCTGTGATATCCAGCCAGCCAGCATAGCGAGTCGGAATAGTTTATTGTCTCCGGCAAATGGTATGAAAAGGAGCGCGGCAAAGACAAGAGCCAATATAATGGCGAGGATAAATAGAAATCTACATCGTTTCAATCTGTCCATACAAAGGTGAATTCTAATTAGAAGAGCAACACACTTCAAAAGTCAAAATTAAATAATTGTTTACAATATTCCAACGGTGTCCTGTAACCCAGTGACTTACGGGGCCTGTGGTTAAGTTTCCATTCGATCTCGGCAAGCATCTCATCTGTCAGCTCGCTGAAGTCGGTGCCTTTGGGGATGTACTGACGTATCAGCCCGTTTGTGTTCTCGTTTGCACCCCGCTCCCAGGAGTGGTACGGACGTGCAAAGGTAACAAGCCTGCGGATCAGCACCAGATGCGTGCACCTGTCGTTTGTCGTCATGATGGCACCCTTGCGCTTCTCCTGCCAAATCCAACGATAGATGGTCTCTGCGCATACCATCTCTTCCCCCTTCATCCGGAAACGGCCGCAGATCTGCTCCGGACTGTACTGGCCGTAGATGATGAACCTTCGCACGGTCCGCTTCATCTCGTCGGTGAACTTCAGGTAGTGTCGCCTGGTCTTCATCCTCCTTTCGTATTTTTTCTGAGCCAGCTGCCATCGGTACCGGTGGTATCCTCTCATGTCGCAGTTCCTACGGATCTCACGGCTCACCGTACCTGCGCTGACCCCTATTACTTCTCCAATCTCCCTTAGGCTCATTGGTCTCTGCAGCAACCTCTCTATCGTAAATCGTTGCTCCCTTGTCAGATGCTTGTATCCCATCCTCTGTCGCTTTTCTAGTTATGACAGTAAAGTTATACTGTCACGCTTCAAAGCGTTGCACTTCGGAATAGAATCCAGCTCGTAGTATTTGAGGTCCTATTGCTACTGGTTGGAATCGTGGTATATTATTGGGCAAAGGCGAAGCTCACATAGTCTTTTCCCCTTCCCTTATTTCTCATTCCTCAATGTTCCGTTGTCCTTCTAAATGAAGGAGTCTCTTTACAATCCCTATAGAAGTGACAAGACGATAAGTATTGTATTTCACCAAGAGAATTAATATATTTGTATGATTAATCCACAACCAATGGTGAAAAATACACAAGAAACGACGGAAAATCGGCTTAAGGTGGTGCTTGCCGAGGAGAAGCGCACGTGCAAATGGCTGGCAGAGCAATTGGGCAAAAGTGAAAATACTGTTTCCCGCTGGTGCTCGAATAAAAATCAGCCCTCTATTCAGCAACTGGGAGAAATAGCGCGTGTGCTTGACGTTGATATAAGGAGCCTTATTAAATCCACAAAGGAGTAACTCATTTTTATGTATAAAGCTATCTGGGATACAGAGACCGGAGGAGTAACTCTTCAGAACTACAAGAGCGACGAGACTTTGAGTGTATCGCCACGCCCTGTTTTTTATGAAGAGCTCGACTTGCTCGGATTGGATAAGTTGCCGGATGGGAAAGCCTGGCATTATCCCCATTGCAAAGAGCCTCTTCTCTGGGCCTGCAACAAACAATATTACTACAAAGGACAGTTTGTCTTCGAGGCAAAAGGGGCGAATCTATATGATTCGGCCACCATTGTCTTACAGCCAGGAGCCGAAAGCTTGACGCTAGATCCTGTCAATGTTAAGGAGATGCTGGAGCGGTGCAAGGATGCTATGTTCCATATCGAGAGTGAGGCCATCGAATTCATCCGTTCCACCTATGAGCAGTACTCCAGAAACAAACTGATGCGAGAGAAGGCACAAGCCAACCAAATCGACTTCGAGACACTTGCGGCTAAAGTGGAAAAATCTCAGAAGAAGAAGATGGCTATAGTTAAGGAGGACTGCGAGAGTTTTGACATTATGCCGATGGACCAGGCCAAGGACGCTGGCAAGTTAATCTATCAAACAACAGCGAAGATAGATGTCTTCCTAGCCTCCTTCTCCGGAGGTAAAGATTCCCAGGTTGTACTTGACCTTTGCACTAGAGCATTGCCGCCGGAAACCTTTCAGGTTATCTATGCTGATACCGGCTATGAATTGCCAACATCTATTTCACTCTATAAGCAAACGCAACGCTATTATAGGAAAAAATTCCCCTCATTGGTTTTTCGGTTAGAGAAAAACCATGAGTCCGTGCTTAACTATTGGGACAAAATAGGAACACCGAGCGATTCGCATCGCTGGTGTTGCTCAGTTATGAAAACAGCGCCACTTTACCGATCACTCAAAGTAGAAGGGACCAATAAGCAAGCACGAGTTCTCACTTTTGATGGTGTCCGCGCCGAAGAAAGTGTTCGCCGAAGCTCTTATAATAGGGTTGGAAAAGGCAAGCACACTACTGTTTTCAACGCCCATCCTATCATAACATGGGATACGATTGAGATTTATTTATACCTACTTGAATACGATTTGCCTATTAATGAAGCATATAGAATGGGCAAAGCCCGAGTAGGATGTATTGTTTGCCCGTTCTCGACTTCTTGGGATGACATGATTGTTAATAAAGTGTTTCCTAACGAGACGGCTCCGTTCATAAAGAAAATCTCAGAATGGTCTAAAGAAGCTGGCGTTAAAGACATTAATACATACTTAAAAGATAGAAAGTGGAAAATTAAGGCGACTGGCAACCCAATAATAACAAGAACGAAAGTTGAGTTTCCGGCAGCCAAAAACTACTCTTTTGTCGCGAAAGTCACGAACGGAAAGAAGCGTTTATATGACTGGTTGCCTACTTTGGCGGCATTTTCAGTTATAGAGGGAGAGAAGCTTGATAAGGGAGAAATACAATTCATGGGAATTGTTTACCCATTCCGAGTAGAGCATGATAAGGATTGGCATAACTTTACATTAAAGATCCAAGGAGCCGATGATAGCAGACTGGTTTACTACCTCCGTCGGATTATTAACAAATCAGCCTACTGCATTAATTGTGAAGCGTGTGAAGTTGATTGTCCGACAGGAGCCCTTTCTGTTGTCCCGGTAGTCAAAATAGATAATAACAAATGCATACACTGCCATAAATGCCTGGATTTTCATGATAAGGGGTGTATCGCAGCAGATTGTATACGTATGATAGAAGACACAAACAAGAAAGTATCCGCAAAGGTTCAGGGGTACAAGACATTCGGTATGAGAGAAGTTTGGCTCAGCGAATTTTTTGCTGACCCAGAGGCATTTTGGGAGGACAACTCTCTCGGAACAGCTCAAGAAGAAAGCTTTAGGGCATGGTTGAAGGATGCTGAAATTACCGACACCAAAAACATGATAACCCCCTTTGGGAAATACATAAAAGGAATCTATCAAGATGATATGTATTTAGCCTGGGAGTTGCTTTTGATTAACCTTGCCCGCAATTCATATATAGTTAACTGGTTCTGTTACAATATTCCTGTAGGTCACCCATACAATAAAAAGAGTCTCATTGATATGGTGACAGAAGAAGGGACTTCGGCCGCAACAAAAACTATTGATAACGCTGTTTCGGCTCTGATTCAGTTATTTAAGAATACTCCTATAGGTGAAGAGTTTAAGTTTTATGAATCTTTTTCTAACACAATGAATGTACGAGGCTCTTATGATATGGTTAATGAAAAATCCATTGCATATGCGCTTTATAGATTTGCCGAAGAACAAGGGACAAAAACATTAAGAGTCTCCGAGCTATATAGTGCAGATTATAAAGAAAGTCCTGTCAAAATATTTGGAATATCAAAACAGGCTTTTATGCGAAGTCTCCATACGCTGAATTCTACTAGTAACCGAGTATTGATCGCCGAATTGAATCTTGGCCTTGATCACATTACATTGCGAGATGATCTTGACCCCTTGACTGCTGTCATGAGCATATAATAAAGGGTATGATGTCAGAATTAGCAAATAACTATTATCGCAACTTGGTGCTTTCAATCAAATGTAGGAAGGCGCGGAATTTAATCATTATGGCCAAACCTATTTTTGTTCTTGCGATTATAGAAACCATTGCTAATAACCAGGACAATAATAATATGTTCCAGTATGAAGGAGAACTAAAACAACGATACTCCTCTTATTGCAAGATATATAAATGTACCGCTCCATATTACTATCCATTTTATCATTTAGAGCATGATGGATTTTGGCATTTGTGTTGGAGAGAAGGTGTAGTTATGGACTGTAAATCAAACAAATACTTAAGCGAGAACATTAGGTTTGGTTATCTTGATATGTCTTTTTGGCAGCTTCTTCAAAAGGAAGACAATAGAGATTACTTCAAGTCTCTAATAATCAACAACTTCTCATTGTAACAATTAAACTACTACCATATGGCTTTAAAGTATCGTGACATTGTAACCCTCCGCGAGTCACAAGCCGCATATAATATTAAAAATGAGCCCGCTGGCGCATGGAAAACTTTTATCGCTAATGAACAATTCAATAAGATTCTCCGAAAGGTTGTACAATCGGTCCGCAACAATGATCCTGACAACCATCGGTCCTTTTGGATTGATGGGACGTACGGCTCAGGAAAAAGTCATGCAGGAGCTGTTATTAAGCATATTTTGTCCGATATCGAATCTGAAGTTGCCGAGTATATCAACCAGGAGTTCAGTGGCACTGAACTGGCCATTTTAAGACAGGACATCTTAAACCTCAGGAAAGATAAGAGACTTCTGCCTATTCACATGTATGGGCAGCAGGCTGTTTCTCAAGAGAGTGATTTGTCTCTACAGATTCAATGTCAGGTCAAAGAAGCATTAGAGAGGGAAAGAATAAACATTGTTGCCAAAACGGATTTCGACAACTATGTTTCACACTTGGACCAGAATCCGGGGATGTGGGATATTATGATTGAGAATAGCCCTAGCCTAAAAAGTGTCGCTCCAGATCGGTTAAAACTGAGGCAAGAACTGTCTGATAATAACACCGATGTGCTCAACAGAGTCCGAGAGGCAGAAAATAAAAATGGCGTCCAGATTAGATTAGATTTGGCCAATTTACAGCAATGGCTTCTTGACATCCAGAACAAATTAAAAGAGGACAAGGCCAAAAATGGAGCTGGTTATGATGGCTTACTAATTGTCTGGGATGAATTTACTGTCTTCATGCAGTCCAGTGTCGGTCTGAGCCTTCTTACCAACATTCAGGAGATTGAAGAGGTCTTCGCAAATAAAGAGAATGACTCGTATTTTCTCTTTATTACTCATCCTTCTGCTTTTAATGGACTTGACAAAGAAGAGGCTGATAGGACCAAGGGACGGTATCATTATATTAAGTATAACATGGAGCCGGTATCGGCTTTCAAGATTATGTCACGGAAGTTCAAAACTGTAAATCCGGACGGTATTGAATATGAATCTCTATATAATGATTTCTATAATGATAAGCAGGAACTTCTGGAAATGTTTACTGCCTCATCGGATAATCGAGAAGACACAAAGAAGGATTTAAAAAAGGTTTTCCCAATTCATCCATATACCGCCAATCTCGCCACATATTATGCCCGAGAGGCGGGTAGTTCATCCCGTAGTGTTTTCCAATTTATTGCGAGTGATGCCGTTCGAGATTTCTTAGATAGTGAAGAAAAGTTCTTCGAGAAAGCAACCATTACCGCAGACATGCTATGGGATTATGTGGAGGGTGACTTTGAGGCAGATAGCACAAAATTCCAGGCGGTCACCCAACGCTATAATACGTACAAACTCAACGTTGAACATGAAGGGCCGGTTGTAAATGCGGTGTTTAAGAGTATTCTCCTACTGAATGCATTAAACAATATTGGAGACGATGCCTCAACCGTCCCGAGCGAAGATAATATTCGTAGAGTTTTCCTGGGAACACCATATCAAGAAGAAGTCGATTCTGCTCTGGATTTCTTGAATGAAAAAAGCATAATTCAGAGAAATCCTATGGGGCTTTATATGATTCAGTTTTCGGCTCTCCCTACAGGTGAAGTTCAAGAGGCGAAGAAGGGGTTAATGGGATCTCAATTCCAATATACAATGCAGGTTGTTAAGTTTGGTGACGCTGCATTGAAAGAGCTAGATAGAACACTTAAAAATGTTGCACGGCCGTATACTATAGAGTTATATTCTGCATACACGAATGATTATACTTTGCAGAATATGATAGAGAATGGCTATAAGAAATCCAAGTCTTATGATATATTCTTGGCGCTCTTTTTCGCTAAAACGACAGAGGAGTTGACATATCTGAAAGAATTTGCCAATAAAACCTCAAAAGAGGAAAGGTTCAAAAATACCTGTTTCATAGTTTTCGACGCTCTTCTCGAAACTAAGAATTATGACAGATTCATCGAGTATATGGCTATTGCCACCGTTGCTCAACAGCGTGGTATGGCAGAGCAGTATACAGCAACGGTAAAAGATGCAACAGATTTGATTTTGGAGTGGATTGGAAAGATTAAGAGGGGGAATATGACATATTACCTCCAGGGAATGAGTGACTGCCTTTCCGCTACAAGGCTTACTACCGTGATTAACAATGCTTTTGGACCGAAGATATTTAGTCATGGACCAGAGTCGTTAGATCTTATTATTCAAAGGTATTCCAAAACATATTGGGCAAATAATGTTTCCGCCAAGGCTGCAGTGCAAAGTGTTATAACCGCGCATACCAGGCAGGAGATAGAAGAAGCTTGTAAAAATGGGCCGGCGACAAACATTAAGTACCTTCTTCAGGATAGTGTAGATGACAATCTGAATTTCAAACCAGATGTCAATCCAAGTCATCCACTTTATGTTACCAGTTTACGGGTAAAAAGTATATTTGACCATACAAATAAGAATGTACCTTTTAATCTGGCAGATAAACTAAAAGAATTTACAGAACCTCCGTATGGATTTTATAAATCCCACGGGCCTATGGGAATAATGGCTTTCGCTCTCCGACCCTATATCAAGCAAATGTACGATGTCAATGGGAAGCCTAGAGAAGCGCTACATATGGTTGATGACATCCTGGACATGTTTAAATCATGGGATGAAGATAAACCGAATTCCAGGCTCACCTTCCAGTTCGAGAGTCGAGAGAGCGGGGAGCTCTGTAAGAAATTCAAAAATGCATTTAATCTTGATGAGCTTCCGGGATGCAAAGATATCTCCAGCCTCACAGATGCGAGATGGGCAATAACCACTGAATTTGCTAAGAAGGTTGGATACCCTCTTTGGTCACTGAAACATATTGATTGTAAGGAAGAAATTAAAATACTCATTGACAACATTATCAAAATCTGTGAGCCAGAAGGGCTAAAGAATCCTGCACTTTTATCCGATTCTCTCCAGATGATGAAGCTTCTGCTTCTTGATTTGAAGAGTATTGTAAAGGTCGATAGTAAGTTTAGAGATGGTTTTGTTAATTTCCTTAAAGAAGTAGCAAATAACGAAAATATCGATTTGGATGAGGAGAATATCGAGGACGCTATCACATTCATCCGCCAACATCAAGAAGGTGGCTGCGGCACCTGGAAAGAAGATGTTGTTAGCACAAATCTCATACGTTGGGATCATCAAAGACTTAAAGGTGATAACAAAGAGTTGTGTTCGCTTCTTATAAAGACATTCTCCATTGATTCCAGAGTCGTCACTTCCCAGCCAACCATTGAAGAGATTCTAGACCTGATTAGGGAATTTGTGATTGAAAAGATGGAAGTGCCACTTTGGGCTCTAAAATATTCTACCACAGGGGAAGAGCTTCATAAATTACTTGATTCCATCCAGACTTTACTTGAGCCTGGCGCAGTGGAGAACCCTGCGAACTGTGAAGATGCTGTAACCCGATTACGCGAATATGGCGGAGCCTTGAAGTATGTACTTGATGAAGAAGACAACTTCGACAAAGGTCTTACCACATTTATGCGGAGTCTTCCCAACGTGAATATAACACCTGAAGAGTATAGGGAAGCTGAAGACTATTTGTACACGAAGTTGCCAGATGTTAACAAGTGGACGGAGTTGAGCGTCAGTAGTGCTTTGAAGGACTGGAGACTTGAACAGCGCCCGAGGCCCCAAAAGGCTGTTGATTCAGAGCGGCGGGAAAAGATTCGTGGCGCCGTCTCAAAGCTTTGGCCAAATAAAGCTAAAAATATCCTTGTATCTCTTTGTGACGAAAGTGATGAAATCTTAAAGGCTATTGAGAAATATGTTGGCTGAAAGGACATCGATTGATGAGCTAATGCGGCTTGTAGAAGAAGATAAGACTTTGCAAAATGCTACGTCTTATCAGAGAGATAGATACCCGTTGCGTTTTGTCTTGTTCGATAATTTTGCGGACAGTTTTGAATTCGTTGACAAGCTTATGGGGAAGCCCCATGTCGAACTTAAAAGCGTTGAGGAATGGATAGATCCCAAGTATCCAGACTTAATGATAACGTACGATAAGCTAGCCGACAAGATAGAAAAATACTACCGCACAGAACTCCATCCGGAGGACGATGCTGTTATTGCCCCCTTTTCTGAACTTGCACGCTTTTATGATAACAAGACAAACAAAACTTTTGAAGCACTATTACGGACAATAAAGGGTATCGAAAGTACACCACAGGGATGGGCTAACCATCAGCGAGTTTATATCCCGATTGTTGGTCTTGAAGGTAAGATGAAAGACATCCTGCCTGACACCCAGATTACGATTTGGCAGATGCGTCGGTATTTCGTACCCGAGGAGCAGCATCGTGAGCCAATCAATTACCGCATGGTTCTAAGCCTAGACACCTATGGAGTAAAAGGGCTTGAGGAGCACAACACGATGATAGATACCGTAAAGAATTGGCTACAGGTTTGGAAAAATGAAGGAGTTAATACAGAATCATCCATTATCTGTACATCGGCTTCTATTTTTGCAAACTCGATATACGCCCAACCAGATAATGCATTTGACTATATCTTCTGTAATAATGTTCACGATTTCCTTGTAAAGGGTCTTCGACTCCATTTTGGCAAGTTACACTACGACGAAAAGGACGATACCCTCTGGCGACAACTTGCTGAAGAAATAGATGTCTCTACGCTTTTCAATTTCAACACTTTTGTTTGCAAAATGTTCGATGTCAAGAGCATCGATGATTATAGGACGTTCATCAAAGTCTGGTTCGAGCAGAGTGCTGAATTTGACCGCTGGCTTCTGGTCGCCCTCTATATGAACGAACACGACGATTTCTTGAGCATGATTCTCGAGAATATCCATTCATTCAAGGACACTGATTTTATTCGTTCCCTAGCCACTTCCATTTCGTCGGAAGAGGAAGATATGGCGGCTCGTGAGTACTGCCTTAAGTATGCGGCAAAACAAGGAGTACGCCTTTCGGAAGATGTTGAAAATATCGTCGGAAAGCAGATACAGGGCATAGCAGAGCATCAGGGTTATTCTGCCGCTGCGAAATGCTTCACTCCCATTTCTCGACGCGAGAAGCAGATTGCGATTGAATGGCTTGGTAATAACTTCATCACGCCAGAGGAGGTCCGCCACTCCTTCCCTTTGCTGACCAGTTACATGGGTAAAAGCGTTGGTATTGAAAAGGAGGACCTCAAATGGGTTATGGACTATATTGATGCCTACAAAGAGGCGAAGGTCCAGGATAAGTACACTGATAAGGTCAAGACTATCATTGCAGAGAAAAATGCCTCCGAACTCACCTTCTATGAGTGGTATAATAAATTCAGCACAACAGCCCATCTTCTCCAGGGTAGAGATGACATAGATATTTACTACTGGATTGATGGACTTGGTATTGACTGGATTCCTTTCATTGCAGATTTGATTCGCAGTCGATCGTCAAACAGTATGTTCCTCAACGAGGTGATGATTGGCCGAGCGAAACTTCCAACGGTGACAGGTGTCAATAAGGAAGGGTTGCAAAAATTGTCCGATTTGGATATTACGGACTTCAAGGTTGGTGACCTTGACAAGCAGGCACATCAATCGAACAATAAATACCCCGATTACCTCATCAACGAGATGGAGATAGTTAGTACTGCTATTGATTATATCATTCAGAAGTATTCCGGGAAGAAAGTGGCCATCGTCAGCGACCATGGTTTGACGTATCTCTCGCAACTATGCGACGGAAAAAACCTTGGCGGTGTCTCATCTGATCATTACGGAAGAATTGCCAAGTGGACGAGCGGGAAACCCACAACAGACAACCATTATGTCATTCTCGAAGACGGTAAGACGACTTGTGCTCTCCGCCATGAATCACTTTGTGCTAAAACCCCGAAAGGACAAGGGGCTCATGGCGGATGTACCCCCGAAGAGGTTCTCGTCCCGGTTTTCGTCATTTCGTCACACTCCGATATTGGCAAGTGGACTGCTGAGATGCCGGATTCCAATGTTGATAATAATAATGCGGTCGTAACGTTTATCATTAAGAACAGACCGGCGGCAACAGATTTATTTGTCACATATAACGGTTCGAGGTATGATCTTCACGAAGCCGGAGAGTATAAATATACGAGCAGCCCTTTGCTGCTCAATGCCGACGTCAAGGAAGTTGAGTTGCATATTGGTGACGCAGTACGGCACTACCCGATAGACTTTTCTCTTGCCGCCGACGTTGATGATAACATGTTTGATTTTTAACAGATTACAGATATGAATAAAGCTTTGTCCGAGAAAGTCAGAAGGAATTTTGCGCAGATGGCAATATATAAAGACCCGGTCAAGACATCGAGTCTTTTTGCGGGAAGAAATCTACCGGCGTTTGTCAAAGACTTCATTCTGAAAAAATATATTGACAACGAGGGCCGCGTTAATGCGGTAGGACTGCAGCAATTCCTCGATTCTGTCATTCCTCAGGATGCCAATATCGTCAAGGATACCCTCGACAACGGGAAAGAGATGGTTGTACTAACCCGCTTTACTGTCTATATCGACCTTGTCAATGGCGTCAGAAGATTCGGTATTCCTGATATGGGAATTAAGATTAATGAGGGTGTCATCCCTGAATATGTTTACAAGGCTCATGCGGGGGAACTTGTAGATGGAGAGAAGTGGGGCATCATTAAGATGTGCGTCCTGCCCGATGATAACGGCAAGAAGAATCATATCGAAATGGTGGATTATAAGCCTTTCAAACCGTATCGTTCAGTAGACCTGAATTATTTCAGAGAGGCTCGTTGTGGTTTTACGACTGAAGAATGGGTGGATTTCCTTCTTTCTGCGATGGAATACGATGCTGATGGCTTTGAGAGCCTTACGCAGAAGGTTGAATTCCTCACTCGTCTGCTCATATTCCTTGAACCGCGCCTTAACGTGATTGAGCTTGCTCCGAAGGGAACTGGTAAGTCCTTTGTTTTTGGAAACATGTCAAAATACGGCTGGCTTGTCAGTGGCGGCAAGGTGACCAGGGCAAAGTTGTTTTTTGACAAAACAAAGCAGCAACCAGGTATCATTAAAAACCATGACTTTACTGCTTTCGACGAGATTCAAACCATAACGTTCCAGGAGCCTTCGGAGATTCAGGCTGCTCTCAAATCCTATTTGGAGAGTGGGAAGACAACTATTGACAATTACGAGTTTTCTTCCGAATGTGGGCTCATGCTCATGGGGAACATTCCTCTGACCAAGGACAGGCGCCCCCTTTCCCCGACATATTTTGATGCTCTGCCAAAATACTTCAGGGAGTCCGCGCTTTTGGATCGCTTCCATTGTTTCATAGAAGGTTGGCTTCTTCCCAAGATTCACAAAGGAATGATATTCAATGGCTGGACGATTAACGTGGAGTACTTTTCAGAGATTCTTCATGCGCTCCGAACAGAAACAGTTTATAATCAGTTGTTCGATCAAATTGTGGAGTCACAGAGGGATGCCTATATTCGCGATTTTAATGCCGTCAAGCGTGTGGCTGTGGCCTATATGAAACTGTTATTCCCTCATTGGAGGACTGTTGAAGATGTAGATAGAGATGATTTTGAAACCTTCTGCCTTGAGCCCGCTATTCGCCGTAGAGGAATTGTAAAGGAACAGTGCCATCGAATTGATCCGGAGTTTTCCTCCTCTATGCCAGAGATTACTGTTGCCAAAGACAATTGTGGTGTAGTTGAGAATGATTTGGGCCTTTAATTGTTGTTTCTTGTTCAGATTGAAGTATAGCCTATGTGATGGCTCCTTCGCAAAAAGTTGCCCGACTGCGAGCAACTTTTTTTGACGGGTTTTTCGCAAAATTGGGATATTTTTGGGGATACTTTTTACTAAAAATGCCTTGCAGAGCGTTCTGCAAGGCATTTCGGCGGAGAGGACGAGAATCGTAAATCTTGTCCAGTCCCCTCTAGAAGGCTCTGGAAAGCGTTTATAATCAATGCTATTTTTTAGACGCATGTGTTGGAATATTCAGAAATTTGTCACACTTTTGTCAC
>JAEEGI010020590.1_pt1 | contig 13193 bp, 10 predicted proteins | sample 8958751 | NCBI WGS metagenome assembly JAEEGI01 (sample SAMN16246545, study PRJNA631951) | gut metagenome | biome: gut microbiome; feature: rumen; material: KS-attached | host: Bos | place: Iran: Karaj | collected 2018-10
ACCCGGTAAAAGGCAAAGGCATTACAGAGGTAGCGCAGGTAATCGCCGACCGTCTTGTGGTTGATGGTGTCCCGGTTTGCTATAAGGGCATTCGTTATGCTTCGAGCTGAGGAAAGATTAGCGATGTTGTCTATCAGGTAATCCGTGATCCGTTCCATCAGGGTGGTGTTTCGGATCCGGTACTTCTGCCGGATGTCCCGGACAATGAGTGTGTTGTATATGTCGGCAAGATAGTCGTACTTTGACTCCCGATCCGTGTACAGATAGGAACCGGCCATACCGCCTTCCAGCAGAAAGCGGTCAAGGGCGGCGTAGGGTTCCTTCAACTCGTAGTACTGCTGAAACTCGGCAAAGGAAAAAGGGAAAACCCGAATTTCAAAAGTCCGGCCAGTGAACAGGGTGACGAGATCTGAGCTCAGAAGAAAGGCGTTTGAACCGGTAATGTAGATGTCGTATCGTTCGGAGGCGTGCAATCCGTTGATTGCCCGCTCGAACTCCGCGCACATCTGTACTTCGTCGATCAGGACATAGTTTTCCACCCCGGCGACGTACCGTGCGGAGACATGCTCGTACAGGGCCTTCCAGGAGCGTAACTCGTCATACTCCGGAAAGTTGAAGTTGATGTGGATGATGTTGGCGGTTGGGCGCGTTGCCTGGAGATGGGCGGCATGCGCTTCAAGCAGTTTTGATTTGCCGCTGCGCCGGATGCCGGTCAGGACTTTAATATCCGGCGTGCCAAGCACCTTGGCCAGTTTGTCGAGATAGTTTTGGCGTCGGATCAGTTTCACGGCTTTACCTCCGGGAATCCCATGGTATAAGGGCCTTGCCCGACAAGGAATAACATTTTCTATTTCCCAAAAACAAGATTTTTGCGATTTTGGGAAATAGACATGGGGAAAAGAGAGGCATGCTTTTGGCTATGAAGAGACTCTTGAGTTCTGGAATGACGGTGCTGTCGCAATATGTCTGAAACCGTTGCCATTGTCACTTTGGGTTGCAAGACCAACCAGTTTGAATCCCAGCTCATGGAAGAGCATCTGCGCGTGGCCGGGTACCAGGTCGTGCCCTTTGAGGCCGGCGCGGATCTGGTGATTGTCAACACCTGTGCGGTGACTGCCGTGTCGGAGGCGCAGTCGCGCAATTTGGTGCGCCGCTGCCGCAGGCTCAATCCGTCCTGCCGGGTGGTGGTCACCGGCTGCTGCGCCCAGCTGCATCCGCAGGATGTGCAGCGTCTGCCCGGCGTGGATCTGGTGCTGGGCAATGAGGAAAAAAACAATATAACCGGGTACCTGCCCCAAAACGGCATCCATGTGACAAAGGTGGATCGGCGTCTGCCGCTGGAGTTTTCCGGCGTGCCGGTCACCGGCCGCAGCCGCGCCTATGTGCAGATACAGACCGGCTGCGATGCCTTCTGCTCCTACTGCATCGTTCCCTACGCGCGGGGGCGCAGCCGCTCGCTTGCGCCGGAAAAGGTGCTGGAACTGGTGGCGCGGTTGGAGGAAACCGGCTTTACGGAAGTTGTGCTGACCGGTATCCACATCGGCTGTTATGGACGGGATTTGCCCGGAAAGACGGATTTGGCGGCGCTGGCGCGGCGGATACTTGCCCAAACCGGCATTCGCCGGCTGCGGCTGGGCTCCATTGAACCGCATGAACTGGGGGCGGAGCTCTTGGAACTGGCCTTTGCGTCGCCGCGCATCTGTCCGCATTTTCACATTCCGCTGCAGTCGGGTGATGATGCGGTTCTGGAGCGGATGCGACGTCCCTATACCGGCGCGTTTTTCCGTGCCCTGGTGGAGCGCATTCATCGCGCGCTGCCGCAGGCGGCTCTTGGGGTGGATGTCATGACCGGTTTTCCTGGGGAAACGCCGGAAGCCTTCGAACACACCTTTCGTCTTTTGGAAGAACTGCCGGTAAGCCATCTGCACGTGTTTCCCTACAGCCGCCGCGCCGGGACGCCGGCCGCCACTTTTCCCGATCAGGTTCCGGCGGAAATTTCAAAGGAGCGTGCCGCGCGTCTGCGGACCCTGGGGCAGGAAAAACGCGGCGCCTTTATGGAGCGCTGCGTGGGGCGTACTTTGCAGGTGGTCGTGGAACGGCGCGGCGCGGATACTCTGTGCCGCGGCCTTTCGGAAAATTATGTGCCGGTGCTGTTTTCCGCTGAACATGCGCGGGAGCGGGAACTGCTGCCGGTTGTGATAAAAAGCCGGCATGACGATGCTCTGGAAGGCGTCTTGGAGGAACGGCGAGAAATGGAAGAGAAGGAGGAAATGGCATGAGCATGAGGACAGTGACAGCGGTGCTTTTGAGAGGGGGATTTATTCTCTGCGCGATGATCTTCTGTTCGTCGCTGATGGTTACGTTGATAAGCCATTACCGGCAGAAACGGGATTTGGAGATCAACCCGGCATGGCTTTCGCGAAAATGGCTTATGACGCTGTTTTTGGGCTTTGGAACGCCGGTTGCGGCTCTGGGCGCCGCGCTTGTGATGCGGGATGCGTCCGTTTTTGTGGGCGGGACACTTTTGGCGTCTCTGGTGCTGGGCTTTTTCCTGGGCAGAAACGCGGAACTGGAACTGCGTGACCGTGATCGTCCCTCTTCTCACGGGACCTCCTCCCATGACAGCCGGAAGAAAAACCAAAAGCGCCGCCGCTAGAATGTGTGCGGCGACGCTTTTGAAATTTTATCAAATTTTATCTTTTCGGATGTCGTTGAACAAGGAATCAGGAGCGTATCAGCCGGGAAGATAGTATTGGCAGGAATGCTCCAGCAGATCATGAACCTGCACTGCCGTTTCCAGAAACTGCTCCATCTCCTGCGGGGGGATGGTTTTCAGATGGCGGTGCACCACCAGCGTGTTGCCGTTGGCCTCTATGCAGAGATCCTTTTCCTTTTCGCACAGGATGGTGAGACCGGAGTTGAGAAACAGATTCTTGATGGTCTCTTTATCTGTGTCCTTGCCGTACATCTGGTACATCGCGTCAAAACGGGGGAAATCCGCCCACTCGATGCGTTGGTAACCGAGGTGCTCTTCAAGGCCCGCGGCGTACTGCTCGCTGAGCGGGCTTTTCTGGCGCACCGAGAAGGGGGGGAGCATCATGTTGCTGGTTTTGAAGCAGATGACGGTGCGCGAGGTCGGGACGGCGTCTTCGGACGGGGCGGTCTGTCCGAGGAGCGTGGTGTAGTCGAAGATCGCGATGAATGCCTGTTCCATGCCGCGGGTCAGCAGGTTCTTTTCAAATTCGATCTGTTCGAAGCGGAAAAGAGGGATGCCGGAAAATTCGCTCAAAATGGAGCCGTCGCCCATTTCACGAAACGAAAACGCCAGCTGCAGGGCTATTTGCTTCATTTCGGCGGAGCGTTTGTCGACAAAGCGGTTGACGAGCAGCATGGCCACACCCCAGATCAGCAGCGTCATGCCGGTGATGAGCATCAGCATCTGCGTGGTGCCGAACATTCTGATCTTCTCCACAAGAAACATGCAGGCCTCCCGAAAAAATGTAGGACTTCCCGTTGAGGGGCTTCCACCAGAGTGAACGCACAGGACAGGGGAAGTGTAATGGAAAATATAGCATGAGCGGGGCCTGAAAAGACTACGAAAAGCGCATTGCCCCCAAAAAATGAGGGGCGTTCCCCTTGCGGAGAACGCCCCAATGGTTCCGGTGGTTTTTTCGTGCCTTAATTTTTCCGGAACTGTTTGAACAAACGTTTTTTCAGACCAGGCCCTGGGCGAGCATGGCATCGGCGACCCGGATGAAGCCGGCAATGTTTGCGCCCTTGACGTAGTTGACGAAACCGTCGGATTCTTTTCCGTATTTGACGCAGTTGTTGTGGATGGCGATCATGATGTCATGGAGCCGCCGATCGACTTCTTCACTGCTCCAGGAAAGCCGGAGGCTGTTCTGGCTCATCTCCAGACCCGACGTGGCCACGCCGCCGGCGTTGGAGGCTTTGCCCGGCGAGAAGAGCAGTCTGGCCTGGTGGAAGAGATTGACCGCCTCAATGGTGGACGGCATGTTGGCGCCTTCACCGACGGCAATGCAGCCGTTGGCGATCAGCTGTCTGGCGTCTTCCGCGTTGAGCTCGTTCTGGGTGGCGCAGGGAAGGGCGATATCGCATTTGACTTCCCAGGGGCGTTTGCCCGGATGGAACTGCGCTTTCGGATATTTTTCCGCATAGGGCGCGCAGATGTCGCGGTTGGAAGCCCGCAGCTCCAGCATATAGTCGATCTTGTCGTCGGAAACGCCGTCGGGATCGTAGATGTAGCCGTCAGGTCCGGAGATGGTGACGACCTTGGCACCGCTCTGGGTGGCCTTGAGAGTGGCGCCCCAGGCGACGTTGCCGAAACCGGACACGGCAACGGTTTTGCCCTTGAGGGTTTCGTCGCGGGTTTTCAGCATCTCCTCGACGAAGTAGACGCAGCCGAAACCGGTTGCTTCCGGACGGATCAGGCTGCCGCCCCAGGGGATGCCCTTGCCGGTCAGCACGCCGGTAAACTCGTTGCGCAGCCGTTTGTACTGGCCAAACAGATAGCCGATCTCGCGTCCGCCAACGCCGATATCACCGGCCGGCACGTCGGTGTCCGGACCGATATGGCGGAACAGCTCGGTCATGAAGCTCTGGCAGAAACGCATGACTTCGTTGTCGCTCTTCCCCTTGGGATTGAAGTCGGAACCGCCCTTGCCGCCGCCCATCGGAAGCGTGGTCAGGCTGTTTTTGAAGACCTGCTCGAAGGCGAGGAACTTCAGAAGACCGAGGTTGACGCTGGGATGGAAGCGCAGACCGCCCTTGTAGGGGCCGATGGCACTGTTCATCTCGATGCGGAAACCGCGGTTGATCTGGATTTCACCCTTGTCGTCCATCCAGGGAACCCGGAAGATGATGGTCCGTTCCGGTTCCACCATACGCTCAAGGATCTTGGCCTTTGCGTATTTGGGATTGGCTTCGATATAGGGCATAAGCGATTCGGCAACTTCGGTTACCGCCTGATGAAATTCCGGCTGGCCGGGGTTTTTGCGGATGACTTCTTCAACAAATTCTGCCACTTTCTGTGCCATGTTTTTTGAGCTCCTTTGGGAAATATGGGTTGCACGTGTTTTGCAAACGAACTAAAAAAATAAAAAAAGGCGCCCTCATGCAAGGACGCCTTTGTCATGCTTTCATTTGACGCACGCCGTTGTGCGTTTCCACCATTTGTTGTCCAAACAGACTTTATATGGATTGGCAGGGAAGAATGTCAACATCTTTTTCTCAAGCTTTCGAAGAGAAGGACATTTGGGAAAGCCCTGATGCGGCGGTCGCGCCGGAGCGGCTTTTGGAGGCGCTTTCCCGGATCAGCGAGGCCATTACCTCCGATCTCTATCTGGATGATGTGCTCAAATTCATCGTTACCGTCACCGCGGAGCTGCTGCGTTCCAAGATCTGTTCGCTGATGCTTCTGGACGAACAGAAGGGCGAGCTGGTGGTGAAGGCGACGCAGTCGATCAGCGAGGACTATCTGAAAAAGCCCAACATTCCTCTGGGCAGCGGCATTGCCGGACGGGTGGCGCAGGACTGCCAGGAGATCGCCGTCGCCGATGTCCGCGTCGATGACCGCTATATGTGCACCGATATCGCCCGCCGGGAGCATCTTTGTTCGCTGCTGAGCGTGCCGCTGATCTTCAAGGGCAAGGTCATCGGCGTGCTCAACTGCTACACCTCGCAGCCGCATGTTTTTACGGCGGGCGAAAAGGCGGTCATCCGTTCCATCGCCGGGCAGGCGGCGGTGGTTATCGAAAATTTCCGGCTGGTTGTGGAAAGCCAGGTGATCCGGGAGGAACTGGAGACGCGCAAGATGGTGGAAGAGGCCAAGCGCCTGCTGATGGCGCGCGAAGGCCTGAGTGAAAAGGAGGCTTACCGGCGTTTACGGCAGTACAGCATGAACCAGCGCCGCAGCATACGGATCATCGCGGAGGGCATCGTGCTGGATCAGAAAAACGCAAATGGCCGCTGGAGGCGTTTGGGAAAGTGTTTACACTTCAAGGCTGTACACGTAGTCGTCCATGAAAAATCCATGGCCGATGTCGTTTTTTTCCGTGCGTATCACCTTGAAACCCAGCTTTTCGTAGGCGGAGCGCGCACTGTTGTGTTTGTTGACGTTGAGTTCAATGGTTTTGAGGCCCGCTTTTCGCGCCTCCTGGGCAACATGGGCCATCATCTTCCGGGAAAAGCCTTTCCCGCGTTCCTGCCTGTACAGGTAGAACTTGCTCAGGTACATGGCGTTGCCTCTGGGGTAGAAGGCTAGGAAGCCAATATTTTTGCCTTCCCTTGTGACAAAGAAATAGCGGTACCCCTGCGTCAGCTGCTCCCGTATCGCTTCAACCGACTGGAACTTCCGTATCATGTAGTCGTTTTGCCCGGGGCCGATTATCGGATCGTAGTGCTCCTTGACGATGGCACTGGCCATTTGGGACATCTCCCGGATTTTCTCTTCTTCGTCCGCAAACAGCTCTCTGAATTCCATACGGATTGCATCCCATGATTCGTGTCGCCGGTATGAAAAGAACTCAGGCGTCCTGTCTGACGGCGCGTTTGGTGAAGGCCACGGAATCGCCCCAGGCGTTGTAGAGGATTTCGTGACCGATCGACTTCATGCGCAGTTCCAGACAGCCGCGGCACTGTTCCGGCCGGTCGCCGACGCAGGCCTTGTCGGGATAGATGAGGTACTCTTCGCGGTACTGCTGCGGCGTCAGGTTGGGCATGATGACGTTGGCGCCGGCCTCGATTGCCTTTTCACGTCCCTGCGGATCGAGTGTCTGGGTCGCGGTGGCGGCCACCATGTTGATCTCCGGCATCATCAGGCGCAGCGTGGATATCATGTTCAGCGTCAGCCGCATCCGCTCCTCAGGGGAAGGAATTTGTTCCCGGAAAGCCCAGAGCGGGGTGTCGGGATGGGGAAGGAAGGGACCCAGCCCCACCATCGCCACATCCTTTTCCTGGAAGAAGAGCAGATCGTGTACCAGGTGATCCAGTGTCTGGAAGGGCAGGCCTACCATGACGCCAGTTCCGGTCTGGTAGCCGGTTTTCAGCAGGCTGTCGATGCAGGCGAGGCGTCGCTCGAAGTTATGGGTTTCATCCTGGGGATGGATCTTTTCGTAGAGGCTCTTGTCGGAAGACTCGATGCGCAGCAGGTAGCGGTGGGCTCCAGCCTCGAACCATTCCCGGTAGACATTCTCGCTCTGTTCGCCGCAGGAAAGCGTGATGCCGATACTGTTGTCCGAAAGGCGCTTGATCTCCCGGACAAGCCGGGTGACGCGGTCGGTAAAGGGGCGGTCGGAGCGTTCTCCGCACTGGATGGCCATCGAACCGTAGCCCAGCTCCATCGCCAGGCGGGCGCAGTCTAGCACTTCTTCGTCGTTGACGGTGTAACGCGCAACGGCGGTGTTGGAACGGCGCAAACCGCAGTAGAGGCAGTCCTTGCGGCAGATGTTGCTCAGCTCCACCAGCCCGCGCAGATGCACGTGGTTGTCCAGATATGCAAACTTTACTGCCAACGCGCGCTGACGCAGCTTCTCCGCTTCCGTTTCGCGCGCGTTCAGCAGGCGTTTGAGATCGTCTCGATCAAAACGGGTTTGTTGCAGAAGGTCATCAAACGTTTTCATTGCTTTTCCCACAAGGTTGTTTTTCCCACGTACTCAGGCTTCCCCAAAGACTTCCGCGGTAAACAGGTAGATTGTGGTTTCGGGCTTTTGCCAGGCGTCCGTCGGCAGGCCGGCCTTGCGGCAGGTTTGCTTCAGGAAGGTTTCGCGATCCCAGCCGTATTCGGTGGCAACCTGCGGCAGCAGCACGCCGCGCCGCAGGCCGTTTTCCAGATAGATGCCGTGGGTGCCGACCACGACGCTGTTCGGATCGGCGGTTTTTACCAGCGGCGAGAGCACCGAGATTTCCAGCGAAAAGTCCGCAAGCTCCTCCTCCGTCATGGCGGGAAAGCGCGGATCGCGGGTGGAAGCGGCGATGGCCATTTCCGTCACCTGCTTCCAGAGCGGCATGCGTGAGGTGAAGACGCCGATGCAGCCGCGCAGCCGCCCCTGGCGGTGGATGGTGACAAAGCAGCCCTGCTGGACGTTGAGTGCCGCCTCGTCGCGTTTTTCCAGCGGGATTTTGCCGCTGCGGACATAGGTTTCGATGACGTTGCGCGCAATGCCCAGCAGGATTTTGCGTTCTTCGGATGTCAGTGCGTTGGCCATGATTTTTTTTCTCCCTCTTGCCCCCTGCTGGCTCCCCCCTTGGGGGAGCTGTCAGCGAAGCTGACGGAAGGGGGCGCATGTTGCCCAAATACTTTTTGATGTACAGACTTGCCGTGCGGCTACTCCTTGTGCAGGCGTTTGCGCTCCACGTAGCTCAGGAGTTTCTTGCGCATGCGGATGGAAGTCGGCGTGATCTCCACCAGCTCGTCATCCTCGATGAATTCCAGAGCCTGCTCCAGCGACAGAACCCGCGGCGGAGTGAGGCGGATCGCCTCGTCGCTTCCGGAGGCGCGCATGTTGGTCAGCTTTTTCTCCTTGCCGGGATTGACCACCAGATCGTTTTCACGGTTGTGCTCGCCGATGATCATGCCCTCGTAGACCTTGACGCCCGGTCCCACGAAGAGCGCACCGCGATCCTGAAGGTTGAAGAGTGCATAGGCTACGGTTTCGCAGGGCTCCATGGCGATGAGCACGCCGTTGGCGCGTCCGGAGATGGGACCTTTTTCCGGGGCGTACTCGTGGAAGATGTGGTTCATGATGCCCGTGCCGCGGGTATCGGTCAGAAATTCGGTACGGAAGCCGATCAGCCCGCGGGCGGGGATGGTGAACTCCAGCCGGATATGTCCGTCCGGCTGCGGGGTCATGGCGGTCATTTCCGCGCGGCGGGTGCCCAGTTTCTCGATGACGATCCCCTGGTATTCCTCCGGGACGTCGATGGTCAGGTATTCCATCGGTTCGCAGCGCACCCCGTTGATATCGCGGTAGATGACCTCCGGCTTGGAGACCGCCAGCTCGTAGCCTTCACGGCGCATGTTTTCGATAAGGATGGAGAGGTGCAGCTCGCCACGGCCGGAAACCTTGAAGGTGTCGGTATCGGCGGTTTCCTCCACGCGCAGCGACACGTTGGAGCGCAGCTCGCGGAACAGCCGGTCGCGCAGGTTGCGCGAGGTGACATAGCGGCCCTCCTGTCCGGCGAAGGGTGACTTGTTGACGATGAAGAACATGGCCAGGGTCGGCTCGTCGATGGAAACATAGGAGATGATGTCGGGATGTTCGGGATCGGCCAGCGTATCGCCGATGCGGACATCCTCTAGGCCGGCCAGCGAAATGATGTCGCCGCTGGAGGCTTCCTGAAGTTCCACCTGCTTGAGGCCGTCGTAGCCCAGCACCTTGGAGATGGTGCCGCGTATCGGCTGCTGATCCTTGCGGGCGATGACAATTTCGTCGCCCTTGTGGACCGTGCCGTTGAAAATTTTGCCGGTAGCCAGCCGGCCCATGTAGTCGTTGTACTCGATGTTGGCGATGAGCATCTGGAAGGGCTTGCTGTCGTCGCCTTCGGGCGGCTGGACATGCTCCAGAATGGCGCGGAAGAGAGGCTCCATGTTCTGGGCGGGGGTGGCCAGATCCAGCGTGGCCTGCCCGAGCTTGGCCGACGTGTAGATGATGGGGAAGTCGAGCTGTTCATCGCTGGCGTTCAGTTCGCAGAACAGATCGAACACCATGTTGACCACCTCTTCGGGGCGGGCGCCCGGGCGGTCAATTTTGTTGATGACCACGAGCGGCCGCTGCCCCAGCTCCAGCGATTTTTTCAGTACGAAGCGGGTTTGCGGCATGGGGCCGTCGAAGGCGTCTACCAGAAGCAGCACGGAATCCACCATCTTGAGCACCCGTTCAACCTCGCCGCCAAAATCGGCGTGGCCGGGCGTATCCACAATATTGATTTTGACTCCATTGTGGGAAACGGATAAGTTTTTGGCAAGAATGGTGATGCCCCGTTCCTTTTCGAGATCGTTGCGGTCCATAATGCGTTCGGTGACGACCTGATTGGAGCGGAAAATGCCGGACTGGCGCAGCAGGGCGTCGACCAGCGTGGTTTTCCCATGATCGACATGGGCGATAATGGCGATGTTGCGAATGGGCTTGGACATGATTTTCGTTACCTGTAAAAAGTTGAATGCCTTAAAGTAAAAAAGAACCGCCTTTTTCTCTTTCATTTCGAAAGAGGCGGAGAATCCGGCTATAACAAAGAGAAAACACGTCTGCGTGGAGGCAATGGACGAAAAAGGAATGCCGCGCAGGAATTGCAACTATATGAATGCATCTTTTTGCTGGCAAGGGTATTTCTATAGATCTTTGTTGCGCAAGGCGGTTTTTTTGGGAAAGACTTTGGCAGGACTCCTGAAACCATTACATTTCATAAAAGAAAAGGGGGAAAAGATGAGTGCGGTACAGGAAAAACGGGTGATCCTTGGAGCGGCCTTGCTGGCGCTGTTGCTGGGCGGGTGTGCCTACGATTTCTCTCATCAGCACGGAAAAGATCAACCGGCCTCTCCGGTGACCCAGGACGGAACCAGTTTGCAGAAACCGGCCTCTTCGGCTGTCAACCCGGAAAGTGTGTTGGGAGAGCATCTCTTCTCCTGGGTGGAGCAGAAGGCAGGCGGAGCCTACGCCTACAACAATATTGGGGCGCTGCTGGAACGGATAGCGGCGCGTCTGCAGCAGGCAGGAGGGCCGGCGGTGCATCTGCAGGCCATCAACAGCGCGAGGGCGGCGATCTTTGTTTTTCCCGATTCCAAAGTGGGTATCACCCGGGGGCTTTTGCTGGCGCTTGAAGACGAGGCGCAGCTGGCGGCGCTCATTGCTCACCAGATGGGCCATGTGCAGCACTGCGCATCGATGCTGAAACATCCGGGTGTCAAGGATGCGCTGCGGATGGATACCAGGAAAATTGCCTACGATGCCGATGTCCGGACAGCATTGAAACTGGCCGCCGCCTGGCGGGAATGGCGTTTTACCGAGGCCGAGGAGCTGGAGGCCAACCGGACGGCGGAACAGCTGCTGGCTGCCGCGGGCTATGATCCGGGTGCTCTGAATGCCGCGCAAAGTACTTTGAGGAAATTGCAGGCCTCTGCCGGCGATGACACGAAAGCCCGCTGGCAGAACCACAACCTGGCCTGCATGACCGCTTCCGGTGTTTCCGGCAGCCGGCAGGAGAGCGGTTTCGGCCTCTGGCGCAAGAGCCTGGGACGGCGTCCGGAGGGCTATACGATCTTTGCCAACGCCATCCAACGCGAGCGTGAGAAAAACGCCAAGAGTGCCCTGAACGGCTATCAGCAGGCAAGCGAGCTGCTGAGCGGCGAACCGCTGGTGCTGACCTACCTCGGCTTGTCCTATCTCAATGCTGGGAAGCTGGAGAATGCGCACTCATATCTGGAAAAAGCGCTGGACATTGACAGCCGCTACTATGCCTCCCATCAGGGCATGGGCTACCTGCTGCTGCAGCGTGGCAACTTCGCGGGAGCCATCAACGAACTGGAAAGCGCCCTGAGGCTGCTGCCGAACGTGCAGGGCTCCTATCTGTTGGCCGAGGCCTATCTGGGCAACGGCGAATCGGATTCGGCCGCGTCCCTCTTTGAGCAGGTAGCGGATGCCGATCCGGATGGCAAACTGGGCAAGGCCGCCACGCGCCGTCTGCGGAATGTGAAAAAGCATGCGCCGTCGCCTGTGGCACCTGCGGGACAGCAGTAAAAAATGCGCTTTGCTTAAATGAGGCGGTTTGAAGGTGAAACAGTCTGGCGCGGGTATCCTCTGGAAGCTGGTGAAAAGCTGCTCTGGGAAGGGTGTCCCGCGCCGCGCTGTTTTTGCTTCTACCACTGGAAACGCGCCGGGTGGGGGCTGTTGGCGCTTGGCGGAGGCGCTGCCGTCGCTTTTGCGGGTTTTCCGGGGAAGAGCTGGGCTCTGATCGTTTTGGGACTGTGCGCGCTGTGGTTGCTGGCCGGACAGTTTGTGTGGGCGCGCCTGCGCTGGAAACATGTGTTCTATGCGGTAACGGATCGGGCGCTTTGGGCGCTCGAGAGCCGCGGAAAGGCGCGGCTGGAGCGGAAACGTATCACCGGAGTGCGCGTGGAGTGGCACGGGGCGGCACTGGCGACCCTGCGCTTTTCCGCCGGAAACGGAGCACAGATGACCTGGTACGCGGTGGAGCATCCGGAACTTGTGTTTGAGATACTGCGGGTGAAGGCGGACCCGCTGGAAAGAAAGGCCTGAGTGAAGGCCAACGATGGGGACAGGAACAGTATGGGTGACGGATTCTATCTGGAAACGATGGGCTGTCAGATGAACGTGGTGGATTCGGAGCAGATCGCCCTCCTGCTGGGCGAACTGGGCTATACGCCCCGGGAACGCCCCGAGGACGCCGATCTCATCGTGCTGAACACCTGCGCCATCCGCGAGAAAGCGGAACGCAAGGTTCTGGGGCATCTGTGGCAGTTCAAGCCGCTGCGGGAGGCCAATCCGCGTCTGCTTATCGCGGTGGGAGGCTGCGTCGCCCAGCAGGAGGGCGAAAAGCTGCTTAAGGAGATTCCCCATCTGGATATCGTCTTTGGCACCCAAAACATCCATCGCCTGCCGGAACTGCTTCGCGACGCGCGTGAAAAACGCCAGCGGCGTGCCGAAACCGCCTTTTTCGACGAGGCGGAGCGGCTGACACGTTTCCCCGGGCGCTGCGCCACCGGCGCGGTGAGCCGCTATGTCACGATCATGCAGGGCTGCGACAACTTCTGTGCCTACTGCGTGGTGCCCTACGTGCGCGGGCGCGAGATCAGCCGTCCGGCGGCCGATGTGCTGGCCGAGACGCGCATGCTGGTGGCCCAGGGCACGCGGGAGGTAACGCTGATCGGCCAGAACGTCAACTCCTATGGGCGCAAGTCCGAAGGGGAACCATCCTTTGCCGAACTGCTCGCGATGGTGCATGACATCAAGGGCCTTGAGCGGCTGCGTTTTGTGACTTCCCATCCCAGGGACATTTCCCCGGAACTGGTCGCCTGCTTTGCCACGCTGCCCAAACTCTGCCGCCACATCCATCTGCCCCTGCAGAGCGGCGCGGACGCGGTGCTGCGCAGCATGGGGCGCGGCTATACGGCGGCGCGTTATCTGGAGCGGGTGGAACAGCTGCGCGCCGCCTGTCCG
>JAEEGI010020591.1_pt1 | contig 13192 bp, 10 predicted proteins | sample 8958751 | NCBI WGS metagenome assembly JAEEGI01 (sample SAMN16246545, study PRJNA631951) | gut metagenome | biome: gut microbiome; feature: rumen; material: KS-attached | host: Bos | place: Iran: Karaj | collected 2018-10
AACTTTTCCAGTTTCTTCAGATTCTGTTCGTGGCAGAACACCATGACGGAGTCGCCAGGCAGAATCTGTGTGTTACCATTCACTAGAATACCTTGTCCTTCGCGTACCAGTCCACCAATGGTCACACCAAAGGGCAGGCCTAAATCCTTAACCAGTTTGCGAGTGACCTTTGAACCTTCTGAAGCAATGAATTCTGCTACATCGGAATCGACCATCATCAGGCTTCTGACATTGCTTACGTCACCGTCGAGCATCATCTGGTAGATATGGCTGGCTGCTACATTCTTCTTATTGATAATGGTTCCGATGTCCAGACTCTCAGCCATTTCTACGTAGTCCAGATTCTCAACCATCGCCACAGTCTTTCGTACACCCAAACGCTTGGCAGTCAGGCAGGCCAGAATGTTGGTCTCGGCATTATCTGTCAGTGCCACGAAGGCTTGTGTGGTCTGGATGCCTTCCTCCTGCAAAAGTCCTAAGTCGCGTCCGTCACCATGAATCACCATTGTATCAACATCGTTCAAAAGTTCATTCAGGCGTTCACAGCGGGCTTCATCGTTCTCAATAATCTTCAGATTCATGTAGTCGGGAGCTGTCAGTGCCACGCGTACAGCCGTCTTGCCGCCACCCATAATGATGACGTTCTTGACGTCGGCATAGTGTTCCTTGCCACAAATCTGTCGCACATAGTTGATATACTCGCGGGTAGTCATCAGGTAGGCCAAGTCGTTGACCTTCAACTCATCGTTACCACTAGGAATCAGTGTCTCGCCTTCTCGCTTGATAGCCACCACATGATAGGGGTCGTCAGGTCCACACAAGTTCTTTAGCGGTTGGTTCAGTATCTGACAGGTGTCGCGCAATTTGATGCCTAACATGACCAATGCACCACCATGTACATCCCAACGCTGACGTACCCACGACATCTTCAGGCCGTTCACAATATCATGAGCTGCCAGTACTTCGGGGTAGATAAGGGAATTAATGCCCATCTCGGCAAAGAAGGGCTTCAGATTTGGTGCCAGATATTCGTAGTTGTCAATACGTGCTACTGTCTTTTTAGCACCCAGTCCGTGCGCAATAGTACAGGCGTTCATGTTGCGGCTCTCGTCAGGCGTGACGCCTACAAAAAGGTCGGCTTTTTCGACACCAGCCTCTTTCAGGACACGGATACTGGTAGGCGAACCTTGCAGGGTCATGATGTCGAATTTGCCGTCCAGCCCGCCTAAACGCTCTGCACTCTCGTCAATCAGCACGCAGTCCATGTGGTCTTTTGACAACAGACGTGCCAGATAAGTTCCTACGGCTCCTGCACCGCCAATGATAATCTTCATTGTATTATTGTCTTCTTGATGCCCTCTTCGTCTATACCAACAATGTGCTGCAGTTCTTTGACCGTTCCATGCTCAATAAAAGAGTCTGGCAACCCCAATCGTTGTATCTCTGGTGAATAGCCGTGATCGTTCATCCACTCTAATACTGCCGATCCTAATCCCCCCTTTATGACACCGTTCTCAACGGTAATGACACGTTTAAACTTGCGTCCCACTTCATCGAGAATACTCTCGTCGATAGGTTTCAGGAATCGCATATCGTAATGGGCCACACTCACGCTGTCACCGATTTCTGCAATTGCCCTTGTGACATTGTTGCCTATCGGACCAATGCTCAGCACTGCCACATCAGTACCGTCCTTCATTTTACGACCTGTACCAACCTTTACTTCCTCAAATGGGCAACGCCAGTCTTGCAACTCACCACCACCACGTGGATAGCGGATAACAAACGGTCCCTTATCTGGTAACTGTGCGGTATACATGAGACGACGTAACTCATGTTCGTCCATGGGTGAACATATCGTAAGGTTTGGAACTGGCCTAAGTGCAGCCAAGTCGAATGCACCGTGATGTGTAGGCCCGTCTTCGCCCACTAATCCAGCACGGTCAAAACAGAACACTACGTTCAGATTCAGCAGTGCCACATCGTGTATGATATGGTCAAATGCACGCTGTGCAAACGCACTGTAAATATTGCAGAATGGCAGCAGACCGTCCTTGGCCATACCACCACTAAAGGTTACGGCATGTCCCTCGGCAATACCCACATCGAATGTCCTTTCGGGCATTTCTTTCATCATGATGTTCATTGAGCATCCACTAGGCATAGCAGGTGTTACACCTACTATTTTTGGGTTTTGTTTAGCCAACTCAAGCAGTGTGTGTCCAAACACGTCCTGATATTTCTGAGGCTTCGTAGGGTCTTCGTCAACGATTCGCTCGCCTGTGTCAGGATTGAATTTCCCTGGTGCGTGCCATGTCGTCACGTCCTTCTCAGCTGGTGCATAGCCATGCCCCTTCTGGGTATGCAGGTGTAGTAGCCTCGGACCTTTCATGTCCTTGATAGCGCTCATTATACGTACCAATTCCTTGACGTCGTGACCGTCGAAAGGTCCGAAGTAACGGATGTTCATACCATCGAAGATGTTCTGTTGGTGAGCAATGGCACTCTTGATGGCGTTTGACAAACGCTGTATGCCATTCTTGCGGTCATCGTTCATCAGCCCCTTTTTGTGCAACCATCGCGTCATCTTGAACTTGATGGCATTATAGCTTCTGTGTGTGTTCAGCCCCAACAGGTATTTCTGCATGCCCCCTACGCTGCGGTCTATCGACATGTCGTTGTCGTTCAGGATAATCAGCAGATTGTTAGGACTCGACGATACGTTGTTCAGTCCCTCAAAGGCCAGACCACCACTTAGTGCACCGTCGCCAATAACAGCCACGACGTGGCGGTCATGTTTCCCTTCCAGCTCAGCTGCTACAGCCATGCCAAGTGCTGCCGACACAGAGTTGCTGGCGTGTCCGCAGGCAAAGGTGTCGTATTCGCTTTCAAAAGGAGAGGGGAAGGGGCGGATGCCACCCAATTTTCTATTTGTAAAAAACTGCTCGCGACGCCCTGTCAGAATCTTATGGCCATAGGCCTGGTGACCTACGTCCCACACGATTCTGTCTTCAGGCGTGTTATAGACGTAGTGGAGAGCAACGGTAATCTCTGCCACGCCTAAGCTTGATGCCAGATGCCCAGGATTGACACTCAATTCCTGAACAATGTCTTCGCGCAGTTCCTGACATACTTGTGGCAGCTCATCCACTGACAAGCGTCGCAGGTCTTCAGGGTATTTTATTTTCTCTAAGAGTTTCACATTAATGCTGTTTAGACTGCAAAGGTACGAATTAGCGAGAACATAACAAAAGAAATCTTTCTTTTTTTGTCAAGCGTCAGTACTTTCGCTGAATTATTCAGCAAAGGTACGAATTAGTGAGCAAACTTCCAAATCTTTTTTAACCTTTTTCTTAAGAGAAAATAATTTCTATTAAATACTTGCATATTACATATTTTCTTCATACTTTTGCAAAAAGTTATTTACTACAGCCCGAATGAAATATATATCACTACCAGAGAAATCCCAACAGGAACGGCCCCGAAAGCTGTCCTTTTATCTGGCTATGGAGGAATATGTGGCTCGCTATGTGTCTGAGGATGAGTGCTTTTTTATGTGGCAGGTGGAACCAAGTGTGATATTTGGGCGTAACCAACTGATAGAAAACGAGGTGAATCTTGACTTTTGTAAGAAACATGGCATCCAGATGTACCGTAGAAAGAGTGGGGGAGGCTGTGTGTATGCTGACAAACGTAATGTCATGTTCTCGTATATCACCAGCGAGGAGCAGGTGGGCTTTACCTTCAATCGTTATATCAATATGGTTGTAACGGTGTTACAACGTTTGGGTGTCGACGCCTCTGCCTCCGGACGTAACGATGTGATGATTGGCGATCGTAAGGTAAGTGGCAATGCTTTCTACCATCTGCCTGGACGTAGCATTGTGCATGGTACTATGCTCTACGATACTGATATGGTAAATATGGTTGGTGCCATAACGCCCAGCGATGCCAAATTGCTGTCGAAGGGTGTGGCCAGTGTCTATCAGCGTGTGGCGCTGCTGAAGGACTATACCAAGTTGTCACTTGAGGAGTTTATGATTTATGTGCGCCAAACTCTTTGTGACGACGACCTGATGCTGACGAATGAGCAGGTCAAGGCGATAGGACAGATGGAGAAAGAGTATCTTTCAGACGAGTTTATCTACGGTAAGAATCCTCGCTACACGCTCATCAAACGCAGACGTATTGAACATGTCGGTGATCTTGAAGCCCGTATCGAAGTAAAGAATGGTATCATCAAGAGCGTCAATCTGATGGGCGACTATTTCCTTGTAGGCGATTTGGATAAGGGGCTGTTACAGAAACTGATTGACGTGCCGTTAGAGTATGTGGCGTTGCGACGGGTATTACCCGATCGTATCGACAATATCATTATGAACTTGATGACTGAAGATTTTATTCTGTTACTCACTGAATAGCATTAATTCTCTAAATTATAATAATTCTAAACTAAAAATATGGAAAACAAAAAGACCTGTCTCTATGACAAACACGTGGCCCAGGGAGCATTGATGTCGCCATTCGGCGGTTTCGACATGCCCATTCAGTATTCTGGTATCGTGGACGAGCATCAAGCCGTACGCACAGCCTGTGGCGTTTTCGATGTCAGTCACATGGGCGAAGTGCTGATTACCGGCCGTGACGCTGAACGCTACGTTAATCACATCTTTACGAATAATGTAGTGGGCATGCCCAATGGAAAAATTCTCTATGGTATGATGTGCTACGAGGATGGTGGCGTAGTGGACGACCTGCTGGTGTACAAAGTGGGCGACCAGCGTTTCTTCTTAGTCATCAATGCTGCCAACATCGATAAGGACTGGGCCTGGATACAGGAACAGGCTAAAGGATACGATGTGCAATTGGAACACCAGAGCGATATGTATGGTGAATTGGCTGTTCAGGGACCTGACTCTGAGCAGGTGATGAAGGATGTACTGGGTATAGATGGTTCTGACCTGACGTTCTACACATTCAAGGAAATAGGTAATGTGATAGTCTCACGTACCGGCTATACTGGCGAGGATGGCTTCGAAATATATGCTACACCTATTTATATTAATAAGTGCTGGGACAAACTGATGGCGTCAGGGCGTTGTAAGCCCTGTGGCTTGGGTTGCCGAGATACCTTGCGCTTCGAGGTAGGACTGCCTCTCTATGGCGATGAGCTCTCGGCAGACATCACGCCTATCATGGCAGGCTTAGGCATCTTTGTGAAGTTAGATAAGGATGAGTTCATTGGCAAGGAGGCACTTGCCAAACAGAAAGCCGATGGACCTGCCAAGAAGATTGTGGGTATAGAGCTGGCCGATAAGGCAATACCACGTCACGGTTATACGGTATTGAATATGGAAGGTGAGCCTATCGGTGAAGTAACTACGGGTTATCATACCATCTCTACCGATAAGAGTGTTTGCATGGCTCTTATCGATACGCCTTATGCCAAGTTAGATACCGAGGTGCAGATTCAGATTCGCAAAAAGGTATTCTCAGGCAAAGTAGTCAAGAAACAATTTTATCATAAAAACTATAAAAAATAATTACTATGGCAAAAGTATTAGAGGGACTCTACTATAGTGAGTCGCACGAGTATGTACGTGTTGAAGGTGATTTCGGTTTCATTGGTATTACAGATTATGCCCAGAATGCTTTGGGCAATGTGGTGTATGTCGATATGCCCGAAGTGGACGATGAGGTGTCTGCTGGCGAAGAGTTTGGCGCTGTTGAGAGTGTCAAGGCAGCCAGCGACCTGATGTCGCCAGTCACTGGTGTTGTTGTCGAGGTTAATGAGGCTTTGGACGACCAGCCGGAACTCGTCAACCAGGATGCTTACGAAAACTGGATTATCAAGGTGAAAATCAGTGATAAAAGTGAGCTTGATGATTTGATGGATGCCAAGGCATACGCCGCATTCTGCGAAAAGTAATGTTTAATCTTTAATGTCTAATCTTTAATGTTTAAATATTTTCCGCATACTCAGGACGATCTGAAAGCTATGCTCGAAAAAGTGGGCGTCGATTCTCTCGACGCCTTATACAGTCAGATACCTGAGAGCATCCGTTTCCGTGGGGACTATAAGATTCCCTCAGAGATGAGCGAAATGGAGGTGCGTCAGCTCTTCGAGAAACTCGGTTCTCTGAATAAACAGTTGACGTGCTTTGCCGGTATGGGTGTCTATGACCACTATACGCCGTCCGTTATTCCGCAACTGTTGCAGCGTTCTGAGTTCCTGACCTCTTACACGCCTTATCAGGCTGAGATTTCGCAGGGTACGCTCCATTATATCTTTGAGTATCAGTCCATGATGGCTGAACTGACGGGAATGGACATTTCGAATGCTTCCATGTACGATGGCACTACTGCTGCTGCCGAGGCGATGATGATGGCGGTGGCTGCCAGTAAGAAGGCGCGTCGTGTATTGATAGCTGGTACAATGAGTCCGCTGACAGTCAAGGTAATGACCCGTTACGCCCATCATCAGGGCATTGAACTCTTTGCTTTGCATATTAAGGATGGTGTGACCGATTTGGAGGAACTCAAGGCAGAGTTGGCCAAGGGTGATGTGGCAGGTATGATGGTGCAACAACCCAATGCTTTTGGCATCGTAGAAGACTATACCGGTTTTGCTGAGGCTTGTCATGAGCAGAAGGCACTCTTCATGATGAATTGTGTTGCAGCTGACCTTGCCGTATTGAAGACACCAGGCGAGTGGGGTGCTGATATCGCCGTTGGCGATGGCCAGTCGTTGGGCATTCCCATGCAGTTTGGTGGCCCTTATGTTGGCTATATGTGTTGCACGGAGAAACTGATTCGTAAGATGCCGGGTCGTATTGTTGGCATGACAAAGGATAATCGCGACCAGCGTGCCTTTGTGCTGACGTTGCAGGCTCGCGAACAGCATATCCGTCGTCAGAAGGCGACTTCGAACATCTGTTCAAATCAATCGTTGATGGCACTCTTTGCGACCATCTATTGTTCGCTGATGGGTAAGCAAGGACTGAAGGAGGCGGCACAGCTGTCATACGCTGGTGCCCACTATCTCTGGGATGAACTCAAAAAAACGGGACGTTTCCATCTGGTATTCGACCAGCCTTTCTTCAATGAGTTCTATGTGAATTACGATGGCGATATTGAAACCCTCTACCAGCGTTTCATCGATGCAGGAATCTTAGGTGGTGTCAGGATGGAGAACGGGCTTATCATTGCCGTTACCGAGAAGCGTACGAAAGAAGAAATTGATAACTTCGTAAAGATTGCAGCCTTATGAATAATAAATTATATGGTAATTTGATTTTCGAACTATCGAAAGAGGGCCGTAAAGGCTACAGTCTGCCCAAGAACAATTTTGGCCATTACGAGATACCTGCTTCTATGTGTCGTGCAGAGGATGCTGCACTGCCTGAGTGCGACGAACTGACGGTGGTTCGCCACTATACCAATCTCTCGAACAATAACTTCGGTGTCGATACGGGCTTCTATCCCCTTGGCTCATGTACCATGAAGTATAATCCCAAACTCAACGAAGAAATGGCTGCCCTGTCAGAGTTTCAGAATCTGCATCCCCTGCAACCTGCTGACACTGCAAAAGGAGCGTTGGCTTTGGAAAAACTTCTAGAGCAGTCGCTTTGTGAACTGACGGGGCTGGCTCATTTTACCTTTAAGCCTTATGCTGGAGCGCATGGCGAACTCACAGGTCTGATGACGATTGATAACTATCATCAGTCACGTGGCGATATGGCCCGTAAAAAGGTCATCGTACCTGATAGCGCACACGGCACGAACCCCGCTTCGGCAGCAGTCTGCGGTTTGGAGATTATCGAGGTGAAGTCATTGACTAATGGAACGGTGGATTTCGACGACCTAAGACGTCTCGTTACTGAGCAGGGTGCGGAGATTGCTGCTATGATGATGACCAATCCAAACACGCTTGGTCTCTTCGAGACGCGTATTCCTGAGATTGCCAAGTTGATTCACGATGCTGGTGGCTTGATGTACTACGACGGTGCCAACTTAAATCCTATGCTGGGTGCTTGCCGCCCTGGCGATATGGGCTTCGACGTCATGCATATCAATCTGCACAAGACCTTCTCTACGCCTCATGGCGGTGGTGGTCCTGGCAGTGGTCCTGTAGGTGTTCGTGAGGGTTTGCAGGAATGTTTCCCCACAGTGTCGCCCTATCACGGCAACTTTGGCGTGATGATGCGTGCCTATGCCTACATTCTCTCGCTGGGTCGCGAACATGTCAAGGAGGTGGGTCCGCTGGCTGTACTCAATGCCAACTATATCAAGGAATCGTTGAAGGATGTCTATGAACTGCCCATCGACACAATCTGCTGTCACGAGTTCGTGTTCGACGGTCTGAAGGATAAATCTACTGGCGTTACGACGATGGATGTAGCCAAACGTCTGCTCGACTACGGCTATCATGCTCCTACCATCTATTTCCCCTTGCTCTTCCACGAGAGTCTCATGATTGAGCCTACGGAGAATGAATCGAAGGAAACCCTCGATGGCTTTATCGCCGTGATGCGCCAGATTGCCGAAGAGGCCAAGAATAATCCCGATGTGGTAAAGACAGCTCCTCACACGACACCTATTGGACGTGTGGACGATGTGCTGGCTGCGAAACATCCAGTGACAACGTATCGTCAGCTGTTAGCAGAGTAATCATAATTTCTAATTACTAATTACTAATTTCTAATTATGAATACTGACCTTATCATCATAGGTGCAGGCCCTGGCGGGTACCGCGCCGCTGAATATGCAGCCAAACAAGGCTTGAAGGTTACCATTTTCGAAGGTGACGAAGTGGGTGGCACGTGTCTGAATGTGGGTTGTATTCCTACGAAGACCTATGTCCACAGCGCTACCTTTGCTGAGGCTCGTGAACGTATGGCAACCGTCATTCCGCAGCTCCGTGCTGGTGTCGAGGGCATTCTCTCGTATCCCAACATCACCCTCGTCCGTGAGAAAGCTGTCTTTGGCAAGACTCCCCTCCTTTTGGAGGGGGTGGGGAAGGTCCCTATCATCATTGCCACGGGCTCCGAAACAAAATGGTTGCCCATCAAGGGCCTCGACGACCCTCGTGTGGTTGATAGTACGGGGCTTCTGAACCTCGACAATCTTCCTAAACGCCTCGCTATTATCGGTGCTGGTGTCATTGGCATGGAGTTTGCCAGCGTGTTCCATCGCTTTGGCTCTGAGGTAACAGTCATTGAATACCTGAAGGAGTGCTTGCCAGCCCTCGACTGCGACATAGCCAAGCGCCTGCGCAAGTATCTTGAAAAACAGGGCATTACTTTCAAAATGAAGACGGCTGTTGAGAATATTGCCGATATTGATGCCGACGTCATCCTGATGGCTACGGGTCGTAGACCACGTACCGAAGGCTTGAATCTCGAAGCCCTTGGTGTTACTCTTACGCCCCAAGGTGTCATCCCTGTCGATGATAATTATCAATTGTCAATTGTCAATTCTCAATTAAATGGAGTTTACGCTATCGGCGATGTCAATGGTCGTCAGATGTTGGCTCATGCTGCCGAGATGCAGGCCGTCCGTGCCGTGAACCATATCTTGGGCAAGCAGGACAACATCCGTTTCGACATTATGCCAGCAGCCATCTTTACCACCCCTGAGGCCGCCTGTGTAGGCCCTACGGAAGACCAGCTGAAGGAGCAGGGCATCGCTTACGAGTGCCGCAAGTCTTTCTGGCGTGCCAACGGCAAAGCCCTTGCTATGGCAGAAACCGAAGGTATGCTGAAACTTTTCGTCACCCCTCCTTCAGAGGGGCAGGGGGGAGGCTCCATTCTTGGCTGTCATGCCTACGGTGCTCATGCTGCCGATATCGTCCAAGAGGTCAGCGTCCTGATGTGTCGCGATACCACTGTCGCGCAATTGCGTGACATGGTACACATTCATCCGACGCTCTCAGAGATACTGAAAAGTGCTGTAGATTAACCTGATAATATAATAGCCACGGACTTTCCCCCGTGGCTATTATTCCAGATCCATACGACATTTAAGCTCCAACAGATTTTTTTTTGTTCATTTTTTTTGGTTTAATGTCATAATCTCTGTAATCTACTGACGTGCCGTTCGTTACGCGAATGATGTTGAAATATTTACTATCATTCTTATTCATTACAGTAAAACAACTTGTTTTACTTTAAGCCGCTACTTTCCTTTCATGCGTAATGTCATACCTTATGTCATTTGCCGCTTATCAGAACCATGTTCAGTCAACATGATTGCCCGTGGATAAAGGATTGCAATTAAAAAAGCCTGCCGAATATGGCAGGCTTCTTGCTGAATATATCAGTACTTTTATTTTGCTTCCAGTATCTGCTTGGCAATCTCGTTTTCAGGATCAATGGCCTGCAGTTTGCTGGCGAATGCCTTAGCAGCATCTTTGTCTTCTTTGACAATGAAGTTGTAGGCAATCATGTAGCGATAAGACTCGATGATACGGGCACGCTCAGTAGCGTCCTTCTCTGCGCGAGGCTCGATGAGCTCAATCAGCTTCTCGTAGTAGGGTTTAGCCAGACCAAGCTTAGAGTCTGGGTCCATCTGAGCATTCACGCGTGCACGCATAAAGTTTGCATACTCAACGGCATTCTCGTACTTTGAAGCAAGGTCAGCATAAACGGCATCAGCCTCGATGAAGGCAGCCTTCTTGGCCTCGGCATCCTGCAGAGAGCTGCCGTGCTGCATGTGAAGACTTGCAAGACCAGCCATTTCCATGGCTGTCGGCTTCTCCTGATTGCTCAGATAATCCTTGTAGTGCTTGATGGCGTTGGGGTAGTCCTCCTTGGCCTTGTAAGCGTCAGAGAGCTGCTTGACGACACCGGCACGCTTAGCCTTATTGTCCATATCCTCCTGAGCCAAAGCCAGCTCATACATCTCAATGGCCTTCTCGTGCTGTTTGGCACCAACATAGGCATTGCCATAGTAGGTGTAATCGTAGTAAGAGAACTTGGCTGAGTCACTCTTGTGGAACAGGGCATCGGCATAGGTCAGAGCCTCGTCGTAGCGCTTGAGCTCGGTAAGGTTGAAGAAGGCCAGACGGTTGAAGGCAGCGTGACGCGGATTCTTGCGCAAACCAAACTGAGCAACTTCGAGCGCCTTGTCATATTTCTGCTTGAAGAAGGCTGACATGGCATAGTCGCTGAGGTCACGCTCTTCCATCTTGTTCTTGTCAGCCTTGTCATAAGCAGCCAAAGCCTTGTCGAACTCGTTAGACATGTAGTAGATACGACCTGCCAGAGCGTCAACGGCAATGTCAGGACGCTGGACACGGAGGTCGTTCAACTTAGCAACAGCGCCGCTGGGGCTAATCTTACGATAGACATTGGCATACTTGTAGTAGGCATCAGGATTCTTGGGGTCTACGTATATGGCCTGCTCGTACTGTGAAGCAGCACCGCCACCATCGTCGGCTACTGCTGCGATGTCGCCTAACAGAATGAAAGCGGGAGCGCACTTGTTCTTGGAAGCCTGGAGGGCGTAGTCAGCATAGACACGAGCATTGGCGGTGTCCTTGGCCTCGTAGAAAGCACGTCCGAAAGCTACGAGATTCTCGGCATTCTTCTTGTTCTTCTTGTAGAAATCCTTCATCTGCTTGTCGAGATCGGCGGGTTTGCTACTGATAATCTTCTTGACGACATCAATGTCGGCTGCTGTGCCTGTGGCTTCTTGAGCCATAGCGGCAGTGCTGAAACCTGCGGTCAGCGCTGCGATGAATAAATATTTAATTGCTTTCATAATCTTTTGTATTTTAAGTTATACTTAAAGTTCTTGATCGCTTTATGTCTTTATGACGTATGACTTACTGAAAAGTTTATCTTTTTATTTATTATTCACAATTACCTCGCGCTGGTTCATAGCTGCCTGAATGGGCAGGAGACCTGACTGGAGGATGATGGTCTGTCCCTTGGGCAGACGGCAGAAATGGGCAAAATTCGAGGGCAAACCTGTGCGCGGCTCGTTGAGCAGGGCATAGATGGTTCGTACTAACGGATAGTTGCCATTATATAAGTAGTACTGATAGGGTCGCCAACTGTTGGCAGCTGTTGCTGAGTCCATGCGGCTGACCTTCATGACTTGTATATTCTTCTTAAAAGTGACATTGGTAGTGTCACGGCTATCGTTGAGCCAGTTGGAACCGATAATACCCATAGCGTTGGGATGCTGTTCCACATAGTCAATGACGGCCTTGCTGGTCTTGACAGCTCCGATGTTGGGGGCCTTGATTTCCTTGCCTCCGAGAATGGAGTCAACACACCAGCGGACGGTGCTGGACAATGGATTGTCGAACACAACGTCGATTTCGCCCATTTTTGACTGAGGGTAGATGTCGCTCCATTTCACCAGTTCGCCTTGCAGAATGCGACGGAAGTCGCGCACGGTAATGCAGGTGTCGGGATTGGCATTGTTGGTAATGATGGCCAGACCGTCATAGGCGAGTGCATACGTGCGAGGCAGGTAGCGGCGGTCTTTTAGGTTCTGCTCTTCTTTCTCTGTCAGTCGACGGGTGGTGAAGGCGAGCCATGTCTCAAGGCGCATCAGTTTCTGCACAGCTTCCTGTTCGTTAATGTACTGTGCATCGAGGGTGTCGAGGAGGTTTTGGAAGAGGAATACCTGAAGCTCTTCGTCCAAGATGGGCTGGAAACTGGCATCTGCCACAAAATAGCGGGCGGCACGCTGATAGTCCTGTTCCTCCTTACTATTTTTAGGCTTGTTCCCACAAGCGAGGAACAAGCCTAAAATGAGTGTTAATCCAATTAAATTGAATGCGTTTCTAATCATCTTACTGAAGTCTGAAGGTTACGGGGAGGGTGTACTTTACACGTACAGCCGAACCGTTCTGCTTACCAGGAATCCAGTGAGGCATAGCCTTTGTTACGCGTACAGCTTCCTTGTCGAGTGACGGGTCAACGGATTTCACGACTCTTACGTCGGTAATCGAACCGTCGCGCTCAACCACGAATGTCACGATAACACGTCCTTGAACACCATTCTCCTCGGCTACTACCGGGTACTTGATGTTGTTAGACAGCCACTGGAACAGAGCAGCCTGACCACCGGGGAACGAAGGCATCTGTTCTACAACGTCGAATACCTTGGTTTCCTCTTCCTTCGGGGGCTCCGGCTGTGCGATAACTTCCTTAGCCTTCAGCACTTCGCCTGCAGC
>JAEEGI010020592.1_pt1 | contig 13191 bp, 11 predicted proteins | sample 8958751 | NCBI WGS metagenome assembly JAEEGI01 (sample SAMN16246545, study PRJNA631951) | gut metagenome | biome: gut microbiome; feature: rumen; material: KS-attached | host: Bos | place: Iran: Karaj | collected 2018-10
GGGCAGCGCAGCTCGGATTCAATACAGCCGTTGTGGAACGCAGTGAACTGGGCGGTATCTGCCTCAACTGGGGCTGCATTCCGACCAAGGCGCTGCTCAAGAGCGCACAGGCGCTTCATTATGCCGAACGGGGCTCGGACTATGGCTTTACGGCAGAGAATGTCGCACCGGACCTGACTGCCATCGTCGCGCGCAGCCGCGGTGTGTCCGCTACGATGAACAAGGGCGTGGAGTATCTGTTCAAGAAAAACAAGGTGACGGTGCTCAAGGGCTCCGGGCGCGTTCTCGACGGCAAGAAGGTGGTAGTCCGTCCGCTCGAAGGCGAGACCGCCGTTTATGGGGCCGACCACATCATTCTGGCTACGGGTTCCCACCCGGCCGAGTTGCCTTTTGCCCGCATCGACGGAGAGAAGATATGGTGCTACTATCAGGCCCTCGCGCCGGAGGCGCTCCCCAAGAGGCTGGCCGTCATCGGCAGCGGCGCCATCGGCACCGAGTTCGCGTTTTTCTATCGCTCACTCGGCGTTGAGGTGACGGTCATCGAGTTCTTGGACCGTGTGCTGCCCATCGAAGACGACGATACCTGCGCTCAGGTGAGCCGTTCGCTCCGCAAGGCGGGCATCAAGGTGATGGTCTCCTCTTCGGTGAAATCGGTCGATACGACCGGCGAACTCTGCCGGCTGACGGTAGAGACCAGGAAAGGGGAGGAGATTGTCGAGGCCGAGAAGGTTCTTTCGGCTGTCGGTGTCCGTCCGAATACCGAAGGACTGGGCCTGGAGGCGCTCGGCATCGAACTCAATCGAGGAAAGGTTCCAGTGGATACGTTCTACAAAACTTCGGTCGAAGGAGTGTATGCCATCGGCGACATCATCGCTACGCCTGCGCTTGCGCACGTCGCTTCGGCGGAGGCCATCTGCTGTGTCGAGGCAATCGCGGGGCTGGATCCTGCGCCGGTGAATTACGACAATATTCCTGGTTGCACCTACATTACGCCGGAGGTGGCTTCGGTCGGTATGACGGAGCGCAAGGCGAAAGAACTCGGCATCGAGTATAAGATCGGCAAGTTCCCGTTCACGGCTTCCGGCAAGGCGACTGCGGCTGGCGCACGCGACGGCTTCGTGAAACTGGTGGTCGATGCCGCGACGGACAAGGTCCTCGGCGCCCACCTGGTCGGTGACAATGTCTCCGAGATGATCGGCGGTATCGTGGCGGCCCGTAATCTCGGCGTCACCGCGAAACAGCTCGCCGGTTCGATGTTCCCGCATCCGACGATGAGCGAGGCCCTGATGGAAGCGGCCGCCGCCGTCCACGGCGAAGCGATTCATATTTAAAAACGATACACTATGAAGAAATTGTTCATCATCTGCTCACTGCTTTTGTTGTGGGGCGGTGTGGCCCAGGCCCAGACGGTGTATGCCACCAGCTCCAAGAGTGACGCCAACGTAAAAGTGTATGTGACCCAGACCAAGAGCGAAGCCGATCTGGTGGTGTACAAATGCGACACCAAGAGCGATGCTTCCGGCAACAAGGGGCTCTGGTATTTCGTCAGTTCCTCGAGCGAGGCCAAGAAGAAAGTCTATATCACCACCACCAAGTCCGAAGCTGATATCGTCATCTACTACACCCGCACCAAAAGCGAAGCCGGCTGGCAGAACCGCAGCAAGTCCTCGAAGATGGAGTGATTCCTCCCGCTCGTATGAGAATGAAAAGGGTATTGATTGCTTTCGCGTTGATTGCCGGCTTGTTGATTGCCGTGCAGCCGGCTGATGCGCAGAAACGTTCGGTACGGCTGATGTCGTATAATGTCGGGGCGTTCGGGAAGGAGATGGATGACAGCGCGCCGATGATCGCCCGGATGATCGGCGAACTGGGCGCCGAGACGGTTGCGCTCAATGAGTTGGACAGCTGTAACCGACGGCACAATATCAATCAGGTGCAGCATCTGGCGGATGAGCTGAACGCTGTTGCCGCCGCTTCAAAACGCAAGGAGACCTGGCGCGGCCGTTTCGGCCGGGCGATGTCCTATGTCGGCGGCGCCTACGGCTGCGGCGTGGTGACGAAGGCCCGCATCGTTGATGGATTCCATATCCCGCTTCCGAAAAGCGATGGCGACGAGCCGCGGGTCTGCGTCGTCGTCGAGACGCGTCATTATGTCTTTGCTTCCTGCCATCTCGACTATAAAGGCGATGAATCCCGCCTGGAGCAGGCACGCGTCCTGACCGAGGCTCTGCAGGAGCGTTACGGCAAGAGCCGCAAACCCGTGTTTCTCGCCGGCGATTTCAACGATGAACCCTGCAGCGCCGTGATCCGCCAGATGTCCCGCGACTGGACGCTCCTTTCCCCGTTGGAGTACAGCGCTTCAGCCAAGAATCCCAAGGCTTGCATCGACTACATCTGGGTGTTGCACAATGGCGCGAAGGTCGCCGTCACCGGCAGCGCCGTCCCCGTGACCTTCACCACCGGCGACGTCACCATAGCCTCCGATCATCTCCCGGTCTTCGTCGACGTAGTCTTCTGATTAAGCGCCGCTTATCTTGCCAAAACGCTTGCCGAATCACGTTATTGAAAAATAACCCGGGTCAGTTAGTCTTTATTACTTTTTTTATTAGCTTTGCAATGATTACCCGTGGCAACTGCCACTGCGGTATTCATTTGCATATTTGAAAAGTGTTTCGCGCTTAGCGTCAGATACTGGTAGTTTTTATCCGAGGTACGAATGCACTTGCATCCTTGCTTATATCGATCTCGATATACGGCCGGGTACAGAGTGCGTTTATTCGGATGCGGGTTCTACCAGAACATGACGCTGATAAACGATAAGCTCCACACTTTTTCGTTAGTATTACCAGGACGTCCGGAGCTGACAACGAAACAGTCATATGGATCCGTTGGATACAGTCATTCTCGAAGTATGGCGTAATTTTCAGGGATTTGTTGGGGAAAAGGCCATTGTAGCGCCATCGATTCCAGTTTTGTGGTTTGGTGACTATGAGGCATACAAGTGCTCGCCTCGGAAAGTCTTGACGGTTTCCATTAACCCTTCTTACAAGGAGTTTGTTGCCGACAATGATCGGGCTTCAGTTTCTCTTCGTTTCCCCAGAGCCGCGCGTTTAGTGGGAAAGAAATGGCTTTCTTCGACCGATATACTAGACTATAGGATGGCTCTCAATGCCTATTTTTCGGAGGACCCCTATATGCGTTTTTTCGGACAATGGGATAAATATTTAAAACCAGTAGATGCAAGTTATTATACAGGAACAAGAAAGAATACTGCCATCCATGTGGATCTTTTTGCTCCTGTGGCAACGACGAAAACGTGGGGAAATACAGATTCGCAAGTGAAGTGTGATCTTGAGCAGAGTTTTCAGGGTTTATTCTGCAATCTTATACAGGTTTTGAGCCCCGATCTCGTTTTCAGTTCGCAAGATAAAATATATGACCGGTTGAGTATTGTTTCTAATAATGTTACAACGGCGCTTCAGTTGGGTAAGCATTCTGGTGGGATGATAGTCCTGCATGGAAAAAGTAAGGGCAGGAGTCTTTGGGGACATGTCGCTGTAACAGATATAGAGGTACTCATAAAGAAAGGAATCATCTAAAACACGATAGCAATGGAAAAGAAACTGTATTCAACGCCCGAAACGGAGGAAGTTTCGCTATTTATTGATCGGATCGTCCTTCAATCTACCAGCAACACCGAAGGTATTGGTGGCGGGACAGATGACTGATTTACTTATCAAAGAGATTGTGGTAAGATGAAGCGGATCCTTTTTATTGGGGCTCTGATGTCCCTTATATTGGTTGGTTGTATTGACGGCGTGGAGACTGACATTAGTAAACGGATTAACCGTTCGGACGAGTCTATGACGGTAAAAGCCACGATTGGGGAGACTCCCCTGACGAAAACGGCAGTTCAGTCGAATGGCGTGTCGATTTGGTGGACACCGAACGATGCCATCAACGTATTTTATGGAAATAACAGTGCGGGGGTTTTTACGGCTAGTACGATGACGGAACCTTCGTCATATGCTGAATTCTCGGGGACGCTTAGTGTAGTGACGGGTTCTAATGAAAGTGGAAGTGGTGCCAGGAAATTCTGGGGCATCTATCCATATGATGCCACAAATACGTGCGATGGAAATAGTGTGACACTAACCATTCCTTCCGTTCAGGAAGCGGCAGCCTATTCGTTCGCAAATAATTTGAACCCGACGGTGGCATGCTCTCTCGGGTTGGATTTGCTATTCTACAACGTGGGAAGCTGGTTTATTTTTTCAGTGTCTCAGGAGGGGGTAACAAAGGCTACGCTTCGCGGTAACAACTATGAGAATCTTGTTGGAAATCTTCACGTCGAGATGGGTGCAGACGGTAAGCCGTCAAGCACAATGTTGGAAGGATCGAAGAGCATTACGATGAATGCTCCGAGTGGAGGCTTTGTCCCGGGCACGCTGTATTATATGGTCTTGATGCCGCAGACGCTGGAACGGGGGTATACGCTTACATTGGAACGTGGAACAGAACGAGCCGAATGCGTTGTATCGAATTCTGCCGAGTTTAAGCGCAGTGAATACCGTCGCAAGCGGAACGCCGATGCAGGACTGACTTACTCGAGCAGCATCAACTTCGCTGATCCCGCCGTCAAAGACATCTGCGTCGCCAACTGGGACACTGACAGTGATGGATATCTATCGTATGAAGAGGCGGCTGCAGTTACAAGTCTGGGTACAGTATTCAAAGATTCTCAAATACTTTCTTTTAATGAACTCCAATATTTCACAGGTTTAACGAGCATTGGGAATCGGGCTTTTCACGGTTGCAGTAATTTGGCTTCAATCACGCTTCCGTCTGGCATCACAAGCATAGGTACGGGCGCTTTCACTTCATGCAGTAGTTTGACGGAAATTTCTATTCCCGCAGGTGTGACAAGCATTGGTAATTCTTTCAGTAATTGCAGTAGTTTGACTTCAATTACGCTTCCTTCTGGCATCACAAGAATTAGTGGGGGCACTTTCTATTCATGCAGTAGTTTGACGGAAATAACTATTCCTGCTGGTGTGACGAGCATTGGTCAAGAGGCCTTCTATAATTGCAGCAGTTTGGCTTCAATCACGCTTCCTTCTGGCATCACAAGCATAGGTAGGAGCACTTTCCATTCATGCAGTAGTTTGACGGAAATTACTATTCCGGCTGGTGTGACAAGCATTGGAAATCGAGCTTTCTGGGGTTGCAGTAATTTGGTTGAAGTATCGATTCCATCAGATTCCCAATTGACTAGCATAGGAGAATATGCTTTCTATTATTGCAGCAATCTGATGTCGATAGATATTCCTTCAAGAGTGTCTAGTGTTGAGAGTAGAGCTTTTTGGCATTGCAGCAGTTTAGCTGAAATTACTTTACCAGTTGGATTAACAATGATTGGAGAGAGAGCTTTTTCAGATTGTGATAATTTGGCACAAGTCACAATTCCATCTGATTCCCAGCTATCAAGCATTGACGAGTATGCTTTCGCTGGTTGTAGTAGCCTGACAGCGATTTATCTTCCTTCCGGTATATCGATTCTTAATAAGGGTTTATTTCTTCATTGCAATAGATTATCTTCAATTACCATTCCTTCCAGTGTGACGAGTATTTGCGGGTATGCTTTCTATAATTGCAGCAATTTGATTAGCATCGAGATTCCTTCTGGTGTTACGAGCATAGGAGAAATGGCTTTCTATGATTGTAGCAGTTTGACAAGCATCGAGATTCCTTCTGGTGTCACGAGCATAGGGGAGTGGGCTTTCGAGGGTTGTAGCGGATTGACGAGCATCGAGATTCCTTCTGGTGTCACGAGCATAGGGAACGGGGCTTTCAGTGGTTGTAGCAGTTTGACGAGCATTGCGATTCCTTCCGCTATTTCGAGCCTCGGGGAATCGTTTTTCCAAGGATGTAGCGGATTGACGAGTATCGAGATTCCATCCAGTGTCACAAGCATCGGGGAATCGGCTTTTAGGGGATGTAGTGGATTGACAAGCATCGAGATTCCTTCTGGTGTTACGAGTATTGGAGAATGTGCTTTCTATGGTTGTAGCGGATTGACGAGCATCAAGATTCCTTCTGGTGTCACGAGTATAGGGAACGGGGCTTTCCATGGTTGTAGCGGATTGACGAGCATCGAGATCCCTTCCGGTGTTACGAGTATTGGAGAAGTTGCTTTTTATGATTGTAGCCGTTTGACAAGCATCGAAATCCCTTCTACAGTCACAAGCATTGGTATGGGGGCTTTCAAAGGCTGTAGTGGCTTGACGAGTATTTTGATTCGACCTATTGTTCCGCCCACGGTAGGCAATATCATTTTCGATAATACTGGCAACTGCGATATCCAAGTTCCGGCTGCGTCGGTAGATGCGTACAAGTCGGCTGAGGGCTGGAGAGTTTATGCCGGCAGGATTGTGGCTATTGCGGAGTAGGAGGGCGGGTTCTGCCGAAAATGCGTGGCAGTGGATACGCTGACAGTCAGGCGTTTAACGAAAATCGGTTGCGTGTTTTTACGCGACCGATTTTGCTTAATGCTTTAATTCTCAGACGAATAACCGCCACGCTGCTGCAGGCTCTATGGCTACCGGATGGTGCGCTTGATGTTGTACTTATTGCGTTCGCCGGCGTTGCGTGCGATGAGTTCGCCGAGGAAGCCGGTGAGGAAAAGCTGTGCACCGAGGATGACGGCTACGAGCGCCAGGTAGAACAGCGGCTGGTCGGCCACGGGACGGAAATAGGCACCGTGCGCCTGCGATACCAGTTTGTCGACGATCAGCCAGATGGCGATAACCGCGCCGACCAGGAATGTCAGCGTGCCGATGCCGCCGAAAAGATGCATCGGTTTCTTGCCGAACTTCTGCAGGAACCAGATGGAAAGCAGGTCGAGGAAACCGTGGATGAAACGGTCCAGTCCGAATTTGCTCTTTCCGTATTTCCGCTTCTGGTGATGGACTTCCTTTTCACCGATCTTGTCGAATCCCGCCTGCTTGGCAAGATAGGGGATGAAACGGTGCATCTCGCCATAGACCTCGATATTTTTGACGACCTCGTTGCGGTAGGCTTTCAGCCCGCAATTCATGTCGTGAAGCTTGATGCCCGTTACCTTGCGCGCCGTGGCGTTGTAAAGCTTCGACGGCAGGTTCTTGGTCGCAACGTTGTCGTAACGCTTCTTCTTCCATCCGGAAACCAGGTCGTAGCCTTCTTCGCGGATCATCCGCATCATCTCGGGAATCTCCTCGGGAGAATCCTGCAGGTCGGCGTCCATCGTGACCACGATGTCGCCCTTGGCCGCTTCGAAGCCGCAGTACAAGGCTGCGGACTTGCCGTAATTGCGCCGGAATCCAATGGCGCGGATCTGCGGATATTTCTCCGAAAGCTCGGAAATGACTTCCCAGGAACGGTCGCGGCTGCCGTCGTCGACCATTATGATTTCGTATTCGTAATCGTGCGGCGCCAACGCCCGGTCAATCCAGGCGACCAGTTCGCGGAGTGATTCCTCTTCGTTGTAAAGCGAGATGACAATCGAGAGATCCATGAGTTTAAAAATTGAATTCGTCGTCCTGGTTCCGGTTCATTTCTTCCGGCGTAAAGACGGAACGGTTGCCGGATGTCGAGCGGGAGAGAATGGCGCTGAAGACCAGCCCGAGCAGCACGCACCAGAAGAAGGAAGAAATGCAGTTGATCTGCGCATAATTGTCTTCCATCTTCAGCATGACGTCGGTAAACGTGTCGGGGAGCATTGAGCCCATCTGCTCGAAACCTGTGTACATCTGTTCGAATGCTTCGGCTACGGCATTCGGAAACAGGAACTGGTACTCAATGAATGCCCATACGGAACAGACGATGGCCGACAGCACGCAGACGATTACGCCATAACCGAAGGTCGACTCATTCGGGTGGGCCTTTCCGTAGCGTTTCATGATGACCCACAGGAGCCAGATGCTGCCCACCAACTTGACAAGCCATAGCAACATGCCGAGGAAAGTGTTCTTGGTCAGGAAGGTAAGCGTCGAGACGACGACGGTGACTGCGGCCAGGATGAGACCGTCCCTGGCGGCCATGCTCCATTTGGAGACGGGTTCGGTGTTTTCCATTATTTTGCTGCTTCTTTGGGTTCTTCATCTTCTTCGTGGAGGCCCACGGCGTGCGAGACGGGGACGGAGAAAGCGATGCCTTTGCTTTTGGTCGAAAGACCTACGTCCTGATACAACTTGTGCATCACGTCGTCCTTGATGTCCTTGGGGACGATGAGCCAGAGAATCTCCTTGTCGGGCTGGATGGAAATCTGGTAGAATTCCTCCGCTTCGGGATTGGCGGTTCCCCTGGCGCGGATGATGGTGCCGCCCTTCGCACCGGCCTTGCGGGCCACTTCCATCGCTTCAATGGCGAAACCGGCATTGACGATGCAGAAGATGAGTTCGTATTTTTTCTTGTTCATTGCTTGATTGTGCGCTTGTCGTTGCTTAAGAAACCGTAAACCAATTTGCCGATGAGGCTGGAGAGGGGAACGGAGATGGCTATGCCGCCGCCGCCTTTGATCGTTGAGAAATTTTCGTCGAGGAGTTCCAACAGGTCTTTGACCTTATCTTCGCGAACGACGCTGAAAATGGCCGTGCGGTTCGACTGGTTGAGACCGAGATAGTTCATGATGGCCTTTTCCGAAGTGCCGCTGGCCGGTACCGACAGATACAGATTGGCTTCAGAGGACTGGATAAGGTTGGTGTAGAAGCGGACCTTTGGCGCATTGACGATGGCAATGAGCAACTCCAGTTTCTCGGGAGCGATGTTTTTTATGTAGGATTCGTTGCTTGCCGCCATAGTTACTCGAAATAGATGATTTGTTCGTCGTCGGCCGCAAGGATTTTGCGCATCGCGGCCTGGCTGCGGGCCCGTCTCGAGAGGACGGAGCGGAAGCCGAGGGTCTGGATGGTGATAAGAGGTGTCATGGCCACCATTGCCACGATGCCGAATGCCAGCGAAAGGACGTCGGCCTGGGAGTGCAGGGCCACGCAGGCCCCGATCGACAACGGAAGGATGAAACTGGAGGTCAGCGGGCCGCTGGCCACACCGCCGGAGTCGAATGCGATGGCCGTGTAAAGTTTCGGAACGAAGAAGGAAAGCCCCAGCGAAAGCAGGTAGCCGGGAATGAGGTAGTACAGCAGGGAGAACCTGAAAATGATCCGGATAATGGAAAGCCCGATGGAGATGCCGACGCCTATGGAAAGGGCCGCCATCATCTGCCGCCGGGTTACCTGGCCGTTGGTGATTTCTTCCACTTGCTGGTTGAGTACGTGAACGGCCGGCTCGGCGAGTACCACCACGAACCCGAGAATGAAACTGACGACGATGAGCAGCGTCTCATTGTAGCCCGCCAGTTGGGTGCCGATCTTGAAACCGATCGGCATGAATCCCACCACCACGGATGTGAGGAAGACCACCAGCCCCAGGAATGTCAGCAGGATGCCGATAGCGATCTTTGCCAGCATCCGTTTCGGGAGCTTGAGGATCGTAAACTGCAGGAGCAGGAAAAACGCGACGATCAGCAGCAGTGACTTGCCCACATCGCCCATCGTTTCGAGAACGTGATGCCATACACCCTCCTCGAGTACCGATTCCATCGAGTAGTCGGGCAGGGTATAACTCAGCGTCCCCTGCGAGAAGATGGAAAGCGCCATGACGGCGATGATGGGGCCGATCGAGCACAGGGCGATCAGGCCGAAACTGTTCTCGTTGGCGTGCCTGCCGCCGACAGTCAGGGCGATGCCCACGCCGAGGGCCATGATGAACGGCACCGTGATAGGCCCCGTGGTAACGCCGCCCGAATCGAACGACAGGGGGAGCAGGCTGCCTTTCCCTTCTCCGAACAATACCGTTGCCAGTGTGAACAGTACGAGGTAGAAGAAGAGCAGCAGGCTGGTCAGGTCGGCACGGGAGACGATTTTGAGCACGGCGACCAACAGGAATATTCCAACGCCCAGGCCGACGGTCACGATGAGCATCGTTCCATTCATCAGCGAACTGACCTGGTCGGCCAGGACGGAGAGATCCGGCTCTGCAACGGTAATTAGAAGCCCCATGAAGAAGCTGACAATCAATAGAATGCTGGCTTTCTTGCTCTTTGTGAGTCCTTCTCCGATAAATTGCCCCATCGGCGTCATCGAGAGGTCGGCACCGAGATTGAACAGGGCGATGCCGGCGATCAACAATGCGGCCGAGACGCAAAATACGGTCATCTCCCGGCCCGACAGCGTGACGAGCGGGGTTAACGACAGAATCAGGACGATGACTCCGACCGGAAGGACGGAGGACAGGGCTTCCTTGAGTTTTAATAACAAGGCTTTCTGCATATCTTGCAAAATTAGTGAAACCTGTCCGAAAAAGCAAATATCGTTTTTTAAAATATAATATGTATCTTTGTAGGCTAAACTGAAAATCAAAAATCAATTGTAGTGATTATGATCAAGATTACATTTCCTGACGGCAACGTCAAAGAGTTCGAGAAAGGGACGACGGCCTACCAGATCGCGTCGGGCATCAGCCCCAGACTCGCAGCGGATGTATTGTGCGCATCTGTGAACGATCAAGTCTATGATCTCGAACGCCCTATCCTGGAAGACGCGACACTCAGACTCCACAAATGGGAGGACCGCGAGGCAAAGAACGTTTTCTGGCACTCTTCGAGCCACCTGATGGCCGAGGCGCTCGAATCGTTGTTCCCCGGCATCAAGTTCGGTATCGGACCTGCCATCGAGAACGGTTTCTATTACGACGTGGATCTGGGCGACCGGCAGCTTGTGGAAGCTGACCTTAGACAAATTGAAGAAAAGATGCTCGAGCTTGCCCGCAGCGGGGAGAATTTCGTCCGCACGGACGTCTCCAAGGCGGATGCGCTCAAGACCTATACCGAAAAGGGAGACCAGTATAAGTGCGAACTGATCGGCGACCTGCAGGACGGCACGATCACCTTCTATCGGAATGGCGCCTTCACCGACCTGTGCCGCGGTCCGCACCTGCGCAACACTTCCGTCATCAAGGCTGTCAAGCTGCTGACCATCGCCGGTGCCTACTGGCGTGGCGACGAGCACAACAAGCAGCTTACCCGCATCTACGGCATCACCTTCCCCAAGAAGAGCATGCTCGACGAGTACCTGGCCATGCTGGAAGAAGCCAAGAAGCGTGACCATCGCAAGCTCGGCAAGGAGATGGAACTCTTCACCTTCTCGCAGAAAGTGGGCATGGGCCTGCCGCTCTGGCTGCCCAAGGGCGCCGCGCTGCGCGAACGTCTGGAACAGTTCCTGCGCAAGGTGCAGAAGGAATACGGCTACCAGCAGGTCATTACCCCTCATATCGGCAACAAGGAACTCTACGTGACTTCCGGTCACTGGGCCAAGTACGGAAAGGATTCGTTCCGTCCGATCACCACGCCGCAGGAAGGGGAGGAGTACCTGCTCAAGCCGATGAACTGTCCGCACCACTGCGAGATTTACAAGTCGAAACCCCGTTCGTACCGCGACCTTCCGCTCCGCTTCGCCGAATTCGGCACCGTATACCGCTACGAGCAGAGCGGTGAACTGCACGGCCTGACCCGTGTGCGTGGTTTCACGCAGGACGACGCCCACCTCTTCTGCCGTCCCGACCAGCTGAAAGAAGAATTCTGCAAGGTCATCGATATCGTGCTTTACATTTTCCGCACGCTCAAGTTCGACAAATACACGGCACAGGTGTCCCTTCGCGACAAGGTGGACCGCAGCAAGTACATCGGTTCCGACGAGAACTGGGAGAAGGCCGAGGCGGCCATCATCGAGGCGGCTGCCGAAAAGGGCCTGCCTACCGTGGTGGAGTACGGCGAAGCCGCTTTCTACGGACCGAAACTCGACTTCATGGTAAAGGATGCCATCGGCCGCAGCTGGCAGCTCGGTACCATCCAGGTGGATTACAACCTGCCGGAGCGCTTTGAACTGGAATATGTAGGCGCCGATGACAAGAGGCATCGTCCGGTGATGATCCACCGTGCTCCGTTCGGCTCGATGGAACGTTTCGTGGCCGTGCTGCTCGAGCACACCGGCGGCAAGCTTCCGCTCTGGCTTGCACCCGACCAGGTGGCGATTCTTCCCGTGAGTGAAAAATTCAACGATTTTGCAAAAAAAGTTTGCGAATTGCTTAATAATTACGATATTCGCGCCTCAATTGACGACCGTAACGTCACGATTGGCAAGAAGATTCGCGAGAACGAACTCAAGCGGATGCCTTTCTTGCTGATTGTCGGTGAAAAGGAGCAGACGACGGATTCCGTGTCCGTCCGCAAGCAGGGTGGGGAAGACAAAGGCGTGATGCCGGTCGCAGATTTTGTTGCGTATATCAAACAAGAGATAGAAAACGAACTTAAATAATTTTCAGTAACCATTTAACTCAGGAGGACACGACTATAGCTACGAACTACAGACCCCCGAAACCGAGACCGAAACCGACTGCCAAACCGGATCCGCGCCTGCCGCAGAACCGCAAGGACAAGGACGACGGTCTCCGCATCAACGCAGCCATCACCGCTCCGCGCGTGCGCGTTGTGGGTGACAATGTACCCGAACAGGGTATTTATCCGATTGCACAGGCATTGCAGATGGCTCAGGAGCGGGAACTGGATCTGGTTGAGATCGCCCCTAACGCCGAGCCTCCCGTGTGCAAGATCATTGACTATCAGAAATTCGTCTATCAGCAGAAAAAGAAGGCGAAGGAGCAGAAAGCCAATGCGTCGAAGGTGGTCATCAAGGAAATCCGTTTCGGCCCGCAGACCGACGAGCACGACTATCAGTTCAAGCTCAACCACGCCAAGAGTTTCCTTCAGGAAGGCTCCAAGGTCAAGGCCTATGTATTCTTCCGCGGACGCTCGATCCTCTTCTCCGAGCAGGGTGAGAAACTGCTGCTGCGTTTCGCACTTGAGCTCGAGGAATTCGGCAAGGCCGAACAGATGCCGAAGCTGGAGGGCAAGCGGATGATCATGATGATCGCCCCGATCAAGAAAAAGTAACACCAACTTTTATATTAGTAGTATTATGCCTAAATTGAAGACCAACACCGGTTCAAAGAAGCGTTTCACGCTCACCGGTTCGGGTAAGATCAAGAGAAAACACGCTTATCACAGCCACATTCTCACCAAGAAGACGAAAAAGCAGAAGA
>JAEEGI010020593.1_pt1 | contig 13191 bp, 17 predicted proteins | sample 8958751 | NCBI WGS metagenome assembly JAEEGI01 (sample SAMN16246545, study PRJNA631951) | gut metagenome | biome: gut microbiome; feature: rumen; material: KS-attached | host: Bos | place: Iran: Karaj | collected 2018-10
TCAGAAGGATACCCCTTGCCATCCAGGTCGTCATAGTTGTCCATTTGGCAGGTGTAATCCTCTACCATTTTGTTATCATGAATTGATAAGAAATCAAGGTAACATACAATTCCAGCATAATCTGCATTCCAATATCTAATGCAGTTCTTCTTTGGTGAATATTCATAGTCAGCAACACCACCTGCTCCATAGCCAAATTCATCACCAAAAGGAACTACATGATCATCCTTGTAGGTGTAAAGATATAGATAATAACCATAATTATCTACTACTAGCTCAGGCACATCATCCTCATCTATGTATATAAGATTATAGCTATAATCTCCATCAAGATTAGTGATGCGGACGACCTGATTGTAGGCATCATTCCATGTATTATAGACAGCTGCCTCATTATCGCCTAAGAGATAGCTCTTCACATTAGGAATGTTTAATTCTTCTGTATAATAATTGCTTAGCCACTCAGATGCATCCTTTAGATAATTGTAGCCAGCTTCATCATAGGAAACACCATATTCGTACAATCCAACATGATCCTTACCATCACTGCCTTCTGCTATAACCACAATATCATCAGCACCATCTGCAGTAAAATCAAAGATTCCAACTGCTTTTACTGTTGTGAAATGCTCCTGGTTAGCAAAATTATCTCCAAAGTAGTTTCCAAGCCAAGACATGCGCTTACCATCAACTGTGACAATCATATTGGCTTCATCTAAAGAGTCAGGATTTCCTTGATATGTAATGAAGCGACCTGGGGTATCAATCCCTGGAACATTGATATCAAATGTTTGGGCTTCATCATTGCCAACTTCCCAAGCCCACACATTGGAAATCATCTTATAAACATCACCATTTTTTTCAAATGTTAATTCGATATCAGGAGTTTCCCATACATGCCAATCTACATCTTCGTTAGTATCGTTATGTAATTGGATTATATACAAATCCCCTAGCTTCTTTCCGCTAATGCAAGAATAAGACATCCAATTAGAATCTCCATGTAAAGAATAATAAGAATCATAATCCTTTACATATTCAAAGCCAATCTGCTCTTTCATATCCTCATACTGAACTCCAGCATGAGACTGAACAAACTGCTTAATATCATCTGCCCTAAGAACAACCAAATCCCCACATTCTTCATCTAAAGAAGCTTGCTTATAAAAAGCATCCTTTTCTTCCTCGGAAACATCAGTGGCACCAATTCCTGCACCGTTATATAGTACTTCGCTCCAGTCAATATCATTTACACTGTTAAATGGTCGTACTAAAAATCCATTGTACTCCGTAGTACTAAATAATTCTGTAAATGAATCGAGCTCCTCCTGGGTAAGCTCAACAGCTTCCTCGGATTCTTTAATATCGCTAGCCTGTATTTCCGAAGAGGCAGATTCTGTCCCCTGATTCTTATTACCGCAGGCTGTCAGCAATGCTAACATAGAAATCGCCAGTATAACTACAAATCTTTTTTTCATATATTATTGTAATCCCTTTACAAAGTTCTGTACGGCTTCAACCATAAGGTCCATGTGCTTGCCATAGCAGTGATCATCATCCTTGATAAGCTCGAGCTTGCAATTAGCAAATTTCTTTGATGCATCAATAGCAAATTCAACAGGTACAGTATCATCTGCATCACCGTGAACGATAAGTACAGGGCCTGTGAATTTCTTCATAGCTGCATCTAAGTCGATTGACTGTGCTACTCTGATGTAATTACCATTAAGTGTACGACCATCCCATGATACTAATTCATCTGGAATATGCTCTGGGTCGAAAGGCTGACCTAAAAGCATGCCGGCCTTTGCACCTTCGATAATAACGTATGCAGGTGAAAGTGGCATAAGAGCCTTGATAGTATCTCTTTCCATTGCGGCAGCAAGTGTAACTGCAAGACCGCCCTGTGAATGTCCGCAGATGTAGAGGTCTGTAACGAAGTCAAGCTTCTTTGCATAATCAACTACTGCAAGGATGTTATTGAGCCACTTATAAAGATTGTGCTCGCTAAACTCGCCCTCGCTCTTGCCGTGACCAAATAAATCTACACGAAGTGTAGCAACTCCGATTTCGTTAAGTCCCTTTGCTACGGCTACGATATGGTCTTCCTCAATATGTCCTGTAAAGCCGTGAAATACAAGACAGAGTGGACACTTTTTTGCTCCCCCTTCTGGCATATCCAAAATTGCGTTTAGTTTAATTCCATCATCAACAATATACATTTTCCTTATTCTCCTAATAAAAAATTTTTTCAACGTTTATATTCTATTACATTTAAAATTGTATTTCACCTTTAAAATACATATAATTGCCTTATAAACTATGAAGGAGAAGGCTATGGAATCACTTACAACAAGAATCAACCTGAATAATGGTACTGCAATTCCAATGTTTGGATATGGTACCTACAAAATCAAAGACCAAAATGAAGCCTACAATTCTGTAAGGCTTGCATTGAAAAACGGCTATCGTCATATCGATACTGCTGCTTTTTATGAAAATGAAAAATTCGTTGCTAATGCTATAAAGGATTTTATGGAGGAAAGCCACACTAAGCGTGAAGATATTTTTGTTACCAGCAAGGCTTGGAAAACAGAGCTTGGCTACGACAAAACTCTTGCTGCCTTTGAAAAGACTATGAATGAAATGCAGATGGATTACCTGGATTTGTATTTAGTTCATTGGCCAGCATCTTATGCATTTGATGATGATTGGGAAAATACAAACAGACAGACCTGGAAGGCCATGACAGAGATTTATAAATCAGGTCGTGTTAAGGCAATCGGCGTATCAAACTTCCTTACACATCATTTGGATACTATTATAGATATGGAAGTAACACCTGCGGTAGATCAGATTGAGGTTAACCCAGGATTTTTACAGAAGGATACAGTAGATTACTGTAAAGAGCATGGAATATTAGTGGAAGCATGGAGCCCTCTTGGAAGAGGCAAATCTCTTGCTCACCCATTACTTGAAGAACTTGCTAATAAATACGGAAGAACTGTTGCTCAGATTATTCTTCGCTGGGAAGTACAGCACAACATTGTGCCTCTTCCAAAATCTGTCAATGAAGACCGCATCATACAAAACGCTAATGTGTTTGACTTTGAGCTTTCAGATGATGATATGACAGCAATTGATGAAATTCCACCTTACGGAAACAGCGGACACAGTCCTGACCAACCATAAAAAATAAAGCATACTGTAGCAGTTTGATAACTACAACAGTATGCTTTATCTATATCTAAGCTATTATAAAATTCCGTCCACTATACGCATGACCTGTGCAAGATTTTCGATGTCTGTTTCTACATCCCCTGTTTCTAATGAATGATTAGCCTCCGGTATTACTGCATAAGTTAATGATAATTGCTCGCACAGCTGTGTACACATATCTGTGTCGCAAAGTGGGTCTGCACTGCCGTGGAATACCATTCCCTCGCAATTATTAATGTATGCAAAGGTGTGCTCTATAGGAGTGAACACAATCATATCCGCATCTAATTCATAAGTCATATTGTATCTGGCAGCCAAAGCTGTTCCTATACTCTTTCCAATGAAAACAACTCTTTCATAATCCGCAAATACGATATCCTTAAGCTTGTCCACAACCTGCTCAAAAGCCTCGTCAAACGCAGCCTGCATTTTCTCAGGGTCAGATTTGATTGTACCGAAGTCATCACTAAATGTATAAGAAACCTCAACTATATCGTAGCCTTTGTTCTTAGCTAACTTCTTTGAATAATACAAAAGTGGTTTATCGCAATGATATCCTATTCCTGGAAAAACGATTGCAAGATTCTTTCCCATTAATATTCTCCTTATTCAAAATGAATTACATAAAGCTTGCAAATAAAGTAGCAAGTACTACTGTAATAACACCAGCAACTGCTATAGAAAGTGAGCTCATTGCTCCTTCTACATCGCCCAGCTCCATAGCCTTAGCTGTTCCAATGGCGTGAGCTGCAGTACCAAGAGCCAAGCCCTTAGAGATAGGTTCTTGTATTCTAAACAGTTTACAAATAAATTCACCAAGGATATTTCCAATTACGCCTGTAATAACAATTACTGCTACTGTGATAGTAACATATCCACCAAGCTCCTCAGATACACCCATACCAATGGCTGTTGTAATAGACTTTGGTAACAATGTTACGTAATTCTGATGTGACAATCCCATCATCTTAGCTAAAACAAAAACAGTAAGAAGTGATGTGATAACGCCTGCTAATACGCCAAGTAAAACTGCCTTAGCATTGTTCTTAAGAAGCTCAAACTCCTCATATAAAGGAATAGCAAGACAAACTGTAGCTGGAGTAAGAAGCCAGCTAAGGTATTTAGCGCCTTCGTTGTATGTTTCGTAGCTTACGTTGCAGCCTACTAAAACAAGAATAGTAACGATAATAGATATAAGAAGTGGATTTAAGAATCCAAAACCAAATTTTCTTTTAAGCTTAGCGCCAATTGCATAGGAAACCAAACTAATTGTAACTCCTGCATAAGCACTGTTTTGCATGAATTCTGCCATTATTTTGCCTCCTTTGCACTGTGTCTGATTATGGCCTGTGAAATAAGACCTGTTGCACCCATAACTGTAAATATAGTAATAACTGTGATTACTGATACTGGAAGCAATACTGGCTCAAGCACGTTCCAAGAAGACATAAGACCAACACCAGCAGGAATAAACATAACAGGCATTATTTCGATTAAGAATCTGCCTGTCTCCCTAACCTGGCTAAGCTTGATTAAGCCTGTCAAAAGGAATACAAACATAAGAACCATTCCGTAAATACTTGCAGGAATTGGCAATGGTAATACTGATTTTAAAATCTCACCCATTAGCGAAACAGCTAAAATGATAAGAAACTGTTTTAAATACTTCATATATAATCTTCCTCTAAAAAAAATTAGGGCCTGGTATATCCTCCCAAGCCCCAATTTATTATACTACTAATTTATTGATTTTTTGTCTTTTTTTACGTACCTTATTAAAATTTTATTACCTCAGGTGCATCTGTAAATGAACTGAATGTAGCAGTTGCGTTTTTGAAGTAAAGAACCTCTGTATTATCATCGTCTGCTGAATACATGCTCTGAAGTGAAGGATAAGCATCCAGCATAGAAGCCTTTGCCTCTCTTCTATCATCAGAAACCAATTCTCCAGCTACTCTAAGCCATTTGCCATCCTTGAATGCGCAGATTTCTACTTTAGGATTTGCATGAAGCTGCTTAGACACATCCTTTGACTTTCCAGTCTGAATGTAAAGCTTGCCTTCAAAGATATGAGCTGTACCGAAAGGTCTAACTCTTGGCTGATCTCCATCAACTGTTGCAAGATAATATGTTCCTGCATCCTTTAAAAACTGAACTACTTTTTCCATAATATGCCTCCTTATGATTAAATTATTTAATTAGCAAAAAACACTGATGTAGGACCAGCTCCTGCCCCTCGGAGCATGAAGTCTACTGCGATAAATACGATAACAGCTATGATAACAAGAACTGTTCCAACTGTATTTTTCACGCTTCTTTCTCTTTTAAACTTTCGCTCCTCCTGGTTCTTAAAGCCTCGGATGAATCCTGGAAAATTTCTATATACCATAATCAATGCAGATATTATCATTATTATTCCTGCCACTGGGTCAAACTCGATAAATGCAAAAGGTATTGCAAATACAGCAATTGCTACTGCTCCAAGTGGAAGCAAGCCTGTAAGTAAAACAATCAGGCCACCAGCTACAGATGAAACGATTCCTCCAAATGGCATAAGGATGATTATCCATGCACAGGTAACTGCCACACCCTTTCCACCATTGAACTTGCGCCATACAGGGAAATTATGACCAAGAAGTACACCAAATCCAGCAAACAGCATGGAATTGTACCAAATCACTTCTCCAAATAAGAAATAAGCAAGTCCCATAGCAAGTATAGTTTTAGATATATCTCCAACCAAAACCATAATTCCAGGGAATTTACCAACATTGCACATTATGTTTGCCATGCCAGGATTTCCAGAACCGATTTCTGCTACGTCCTTCCCTGTAAATCTCTTTGCTATAAAATATGCAGTTAGGAAGCATCCACATACATAGCCAATAAGTAAACTAAATAAGACTTCAGTCATATAAACCTCCAAATTGTTCTCTTAACATCAATCATAATGAATTAGCTTACTCATGGCAACGATTACTTTTACTTGTGAAATTGTAAAGATATATACTATCCTATTCCCAAAAACACTATTCTGTCAAAAATTAATGATATTATGACTAAGTAGTGGTATTTTCCATCGTCAGATGCAATAGGAGAAACATTAGTGGATAAAAAAGAACAAGAAAAATTCGTCAAAGAATTTATTGAAAGAAAACCTACTAGATGTTCTAAATGCCGGGGCCGTCTTAGATATATCGGTGCTGGCCGCTATGAATGCTTTGATTGTGGGCATGAAGAAATTGACGATTTCGGTAAAGTAAAAGAATTTATAGATGAAAATGGTGCTTGCCCTGCCATTATTATTTCTGAATGCACAGGCGTTCCGGAAGAAATTATAAATGGAATGCTACGCCAGGGGCGACTTGAAATCCCTGATGGGAGTAGTATGTATATCACTTGCGAAAAATGCGGATGCAGTATTCGTTATGGCAGATTCTGCCCTGACTGCATCCGAAATCGCACAAATACGTTAAAAAATGTATTTTTCAATCCTGAAGTAGGTGAAAAGCCTCACCATCAGCTAAAACAACAGGAGGGTAAAATGCGCTTCTTCAATTCCGAAAAATGATAGCGCTAAAATATTGATTAAAATATTCTTTCTGGTGAAGTCTTAGACTGATACTGCATATCGCTAACCTTGTATACAGTAACAAAGGCCTTTGGGTCTACCTTGTCGATGTATGCCATAAGCTTCTGGAATTCACCCTTGTCAACTATAGTGATGATTTCATCATGCTCTTCCATTCTGTATGCCCCTGTAACCTTGTAGACACTGGCACCACTGTGAAGCTCATTCAAAATATAATCTCTAATCTGTGCCTCGTATGGTGAAACGATGCAAACTCTTCTTTTTAATTTCTGGTCAAAAATAAAGTGATCTAAAACCATTCCGTTTAAGTATGTACCAAGGACACTTAAGATAACTGTCTTAGAATCGTATGCTAATGCAGATGATAATGCAATACACATACCAGCGATTGACATGGCCTTGCCTAATTCTATTCTCAAATATTTATTAAGAATCTTTGCTACAATATCTAATCCGCCTGATGATGCATTTCTATTAAACAGAATTGCAGAGCCCACACTTACTGCGAAGATATAGCACACAACATCAAGTGCCGCATCCCCTGTAAGTGATGTGTAATTTGGAAATAGTCTTTCACAAACACCTATAACTACTGGAAGCAAAATAGATGTATAAATAGTCTTATAACCAAATTCTGGTCCACATGTAATGAAGCCTATTATAAGAAGAATTACATTAAGAACCATTGTAATGGCTGATACCGAAAATGGTAAAAAGTTTGTTAGCACAATTGCAAAACCTGAAATACTACTTACCGCAGCATGGCTAGGCATAAGGAAAAAGAATACTGCCATACCTATGATTATTACTGCAAATGTAAGAATAACAAGTTCTTTAATAATGGATTTTACGTTCATTAAAGTACCCCATCCTAATATTACTGTTTGTTACTTTTAAATTTAGATTTAACATTAAGCAACGATTATTAGGTTACGGCCTGTCGGAAAAAAAGTCAAGAGAAACTTACTACTGTTTCTAGCGCCTTTACAAACTTCTCAAGCCCTAATTTATCCTCTTCAGAAAATCTATCTAAAGATGGACTATCAATATCAAGTACACCTACAACCTTACCATCCTTATGGATTGGCACTACTATCTCCGAATTAGAAGCACAGTCACATGCAATGTGCCCTGGAAACTCATGTACATTAGGAACTACAAGTGTCTCATCATTACCTGCTGCTGTTCCACATACACCCTTGCCAAGTGCGATTCTGATACAGGCTACCTTTCCCTGGAATGGTCCAAGTAAAAGTGAGCCATTATTCATTAAATAAAAGCCTGCCCAGTTCAAATCCTCCATTGCATCATATATAAGTGCGGATGCATTAGATAAAACTGGAATATAGTTTGGCTCATCCTCAGCTAGTGCCTTAATCTGTTCTGCTAGTAAATGATAATCTGTCATACTTCCTCCTACATTACGCAGCTTCTGCCTTCACGGCCTTCCATGTTGTCATCCTTTACATATCTGGCATTGAACTCCATGTTAATCTCTCGAAGCTCCTTCTTACCTTCAATATAATCATCATACATTTCTGCAAGTCCTGCCATGCATCCATCACAGTTTGCCTCAATATTTCCAAGAGATTCCTTAACAATCTGTTCTCTTTCTTCTTTTGTTGTGTCTTTAATTAAATATGACATAGTACATCTCCATTTAATAAAATTTTATTTTGTCCAATTATACATCATAAATAAAAAAAGAGCTAGAGATTAGCACCCCTAGCTCATATACTCTAAAGATATTTTACTGCTGTTCCGTATGCCATAACCTCTGCTGCACCCTGCATAACAGATGATGATGCATATCTCACACCAACAATGGCATCAGCTCCAAGCTGCTCTGCCTCATCCACCATTCTCTTAGTGGCAATCTGTCTTGCTTCCACAAGCATATCTGTGTAGCCTTTGATTTCACCACCAACAAGTGTCTTCATGCCAGCCATAAAATCCTTACCAAAGTTTTTTGACTGTACGATAGTTCCTTTCACTACTCCAATGGCCTCAAAATTCTGACCTGGGATTGTTTCAATACTTACGAGCTTCATATATTTCTCCTCCTTCTATTTCCTTTAATCTTTGTTTAAGTGCAATAACTGTTCCAACAATCATGGCACCAAAAAGTACAACAATAATAGCAATAAATCCAAGTGGTGTATCTGGGTCGCTCATAGCTGTCAGACAAATAAAAATAATCATTGCCAAAAAGAATACTATACTAACAGCCGCTGCAATAATAGGCCCCTGCTTGCTTTTCTTTATATCAGTTTTATTTACATCCATAAATCTAATGCCTCCCTTCTCAAGCTTTTTCATTTCCTCAAGATAAGATTCAGCCTGTAGATTATCAAAGTGAACATCTGCTTCAATCATTTCTCTGCACATTTCCTTCATCACATCCAGCTCCTGCTGTCTATTTGTAAAATGAGAAATATGCCTATCTAAACAATCAGCTACAGAGCTTTCTCCTGTTTCAAGTCTTTTGATTTCCTCAATAGGAACCTCTAACCTTCTAAGAAGCTTTATCTTATTTAATAGGTCCACATCCTCCAAGGAGTAATCTCTATACCCATTCTCTAGATTGCGCTTAGGACTAATCAGCCCCTGCTCCTCATAAAAGCGGATATTCTTTTTTGTAATCCCAACTAGTTCTTCTACTTGATTAATCTTCATGCTGTCTCCAAAAACTCTTCTATTAGCTTATTAATTTCCTCTGGCCTGTCAGTGTTTGCATTGTGACCTGCACCTTCAATCCAGTGAAGTGGTAATCCTGTCTTAGCATGCCATGCTCTGTTGTATCTTTTAGTGGAGCCTGCCATATCCTTAGTACCACATATAAGCATTGCAGGACATGTAATCTCATAAGGTAGCTCTGCTTCAACAGCCTCTACCAAAATCCTGTAGCCGCCGCCTGCAAGACTTGAATATCTTTCCTGGTCACCATCATAGGTCATCATGAACTCTCTCATTAAGGTACGTCCGTATTCAGTGGTTGCCACCCCATTTGTACCCTGTCTCAATAGTGTCTTCCACGGATAATAGCGATACACAGGAGTCATTCTATGAAGAAGCCACAGCTCAATTCCTGTATAGTACTGCCTTTGCAATGGAGCCGAATCAATGGATACAAACCCAACAGCCTTATTAGGAAATAACTGCATAAACATCTGCCCCAGATATCCACCCATGGACTGTCCAATAATTACAGGCTTGTCAAAACCATTCTCCAAAAGGATTTCATTTAGCCATGTAGCTTTATCAGCCAAGGAAAAATCCATATCAAAAGGATAAGAAAGAGCATGTGCAGGCGCATCCCACACAAACACTGGATACTTACCTTCAAAATACTCAATCTGCTTATCAAATAATCTATGATCTGCAGTTAGCCCAGGTAAAAACACCAGCTGCTTGTCCTGATTAGTTCCATCAGGATTAATCCAATAATGAATCTGCCCGCACCTTGTGCTGTAAATCTTCTCCTTCATAATTATGCAATCTCCCTATCATTTAAGTACATCTTAAATACTAATACTGCAACAATAGCTACAAGCACTATTAGTACCAACTCTAACACTAAGCTTGATACATATCCTGCTAAAAGCACTGTCACAAAATCCAAGCCTGCATGAAGTGCAATGGCTAAAAACAGTAACTGCAACTTTTTGCCCTTCACTGCCTTATAAACTATATAGGATAGACAGATATGAAGGGTAATAGCAACAATGCGCTCCACTCCTGCCAAGTAAAAATCCAGTGGACTAGTAGTCCAAAGTAATGAAACCTGACTTAAGGTTTGTGACTTCACTTCATCATCAAGGGAAGCTAACATTGGTTCAAAGGTTCCTGTATTTATCATTATTGATGTAATCAGATTTGAAATTGATGTTAAGCCTACAATGATAATAGCCTCTATTCCGCCGTGACCAACGCCATACATTAATGCATTAAGTTTATTGAGTTCCTTCTTTTTAAAGAGATTCATGGATGTGAAACGCCCCATCTCTTCAAAAACACCTGCTGCAAGTCCACCATAAACAGCCTTCACTAAAAGATTTCCTGTTAATGCTTCACCAAATTGTTTAATCATAACAACATGAAGACATTGCTCTAACACAAGTGCGAAGATAATAAATGTAGCAGCTCCAATTCCAAACCAAAGCATGTCTGCCTTTAGTTTAAGAAATGCATAAATCATTAGTCCTATTGGAAGTCCAACTGCCACTATAAAAGCAAAGCACATTCCTATAATTGATAGCGCAGGTACTGTTCCCATAACAGCCTCCTTTAAGAGAATAATTTAAGACTTGGCCTTGTCTATGCCTAGAATATAAACCTTCCATAAAGTGGAAGGTCAAGACTTTTTCTAAAAAATGTTTAATAAACAACAATTTTATAAGAGTATACCATAAAGAATAATATAAAAGCACCCCAAACAATCAATAATGATTTTTGGGGTGCTTTACTTCATGTAAAGTTATCTTCAATTACAAAGACATCATCTTCTTAGCAAAAGCCTCTGCCTCAGCAAGCTGTTTTTCATTTGGCTTGTTTCTAACATAGCATGTCTCATCTGCAACCTCTATTCCTTTTTCAACAAGCGCCTTCTTAATTAAGTCGATAGAATGCTTTGAAATCCAAGATGTTGAAAAAACTACTGCTCTTTTAACCTTGCTTCCATCGATGCCTGCTAAGAAATTGTTCATTTCCTTATCAAGACCGTAAGCATATAATGCGCCACCAATAAATAACAGGTCAATGTTTTCTGTAATCTTAGCGCTATCTTCATCTACTGAAATAGGAATAACTCCAGCGCCCTTTCCGATTGCTTCAGCAAGAAGCTTTGTATTTCCTGATTTTGAATAATATCTAACTGCAACCATAATCTAACCTCCATAATTAAATTCATACTATTTAATTGTGTTCAATCTATTCCAAATATATACCCTCCCAACAAAAAAGTCAAATATTATTTCAATATTCTTTCTAGCTCTGCGCCAAATACCTCTTGGTATTCCTCTTCCTCAATTTTCATCATTTCCTTGTATTTTTCTATGCTACTATGAGTCAGTGTCTCACTAGAAATCCATTTCAAATTATCGACTGCCCTTTTCGTCTTTAAAACTATCTGCCTATACTCAGGGCCGATTAACAATAATGACATTGCCACATCGCTAGGAATCATTCCACTTGTAGTAATTCCCATCACATCATAAATAATATCATTTGCAATAGGCCCAATAATTACATCCTCTGAATACTTATCCTCCATACCAGTCCTATTATGATATATATATTCAGTCCAGTTCATATCCCTTTTTAATTCCTTAACTAAAAGCCCAGCAAGGTCAAGCTCGTAGGTATTTAGAATTGTATCCGCATCCTTTTTCTCTTTGGCCCATCTATAGGAAAATTCTTTGTCATCTGTAAGATAAAAGCCCTGCCCAAAATCTGCATTTTTACGACCGTAATGAACATCAGGAATCCTTATTTCCTCATACCCAATGTGATATAGAATCATACAAATACCCCCCTAGTATAAAAGCTATCCCACTGCCATTTGGCAACAGGATAGCTTCCTAATTTATTTCTATGTATATTGTCTTATATTTTAGCTACATCCACAAGTGTGTATTCAGTAGTTGCAGATTCAAGCGATGTTGCAAGTGCCACTGCCGTATCCATTGCTGTGATACAGTTAATTCCAGTTTCAATTGCATTTCTTCTAATCAAGAATCCGTCTCTTGTCTTATCTCCGTGTCCCTGTGTAGGTGTATCGATTACAAGGTCGATTTTGTGTCCAAGGATAAGGTCCATTACGTTTGGAGATTCCTGAGTAATCTTGTTTACCTGAAGTGCATCTACTCCTCCGTCCTGCAAGTATTTTGCTGTAGAACGTGTTGCGTAAATCTTGTAACCAAGCTTTTCAAATCTCTTGGCAACCGCAAGTGCCTCTGGCTTATCAGCATCCTTTACTGTAATAATCATCTGCTTGTGCTTTGGAAGTACCACACCTGCTCCAAGGAATGCCTTATATAATGCTTCCTCAAAGGTCTTTGCAATACCTAAGCACTCACCCGTAGATTTCATTTCAGGTCCAAGGCTGATTTCAGCACCTCTAAGCTTTTCAAAGGAGAACACTGGCATCTTGATTGCGATGTGGTCTGCCTCTGGCTGAAGGCCTGGCTTGTATCCCATATCTGTAATCTTGTGACCAAGTATTGCCTTTGCTGCAAGGTCTACGATTGGAATACCTGTTACCTTGCTGATGTATGGTACTGTACGAGAGCTTCGTGGGTTTACCTCGATTACGTACACCTCTCCATCCATTGCAATAAACTGGATATTAATCATTCCAAGTACATGAATCGCCTTTGCAA
>JAEEGI010020594.1_pt1 | contig 13189 bp, 13 predicted proteins | sample 8958751 | NCBI WGS metagenome assembly JAEEGI01 (sample SAMN16246545, study PRJNA631951) | gut metagenome | biome: gut microbiome; feature: rumen; material: KS-attached | host: Bos | place: Iran: Karaj | collected 2018-10
CCAAATGCTTGGCAATGAGCGGACGGGCAAAGGAAGTACCCAGCAGGTATTTCTTTTCATATACGGCGCCGGCCTTTACGCAGGGCCATACATAATTGGCGATGAAGTCTTCTTTCAAATCCAGAATGTAGCACTTGCTGGCACCGGATTTGATAGCCTTGTCATGCACCGGATCCAGTTCGTCGCCCTGACCCAGGTCAGCGCAGACCGCGATGATTTCACAGTTGTTATAATTCTCCTTTAACCAGGGAATGATAACGGAGGTATCCAGACCGCCGCTGTATGCTAATACAACTTTTTTGATGTCTTCCTTTTTTACTTTTGCCATTTTAACGGGCCTCCCTTGTCGTAATAGTGTTTTCCTGCATAGCCCTGCCTGTCGCAGTTGCTGCGGATAAAGTTTTAACATGCTTATTGTAGCACGTAATGAAAAAAATGCAAGTGCTTTTATGCAAATTTTTTCATTTTTTTTGAATAATTATAAAATATTTTATGCATTGTATAGTGTGCTGTTGCACTTTGCAATACTGAAAAGCCGGACGCTTCCTGCGTTTAAATGATATGCATCACAGTTCCGCGTCGCTCATCAGCAACACCATAATGGCTTTCTGTGTATGCAGACGGTTTTCCGCCTGATTCCACACGAAGGACTGGGGTCCTTCCAGCACTTCTTCCGTAATTTCCTCGCCCCGGTGGGCCGGCAGGCAGTGCAGCACGATGGCCCCGGGATTGGCCGCTTTCAGCAGCTCGCTGTTGATCTGGTAATCATGGAGCGCTTTCAGGCGGATTTCCCGTTCTGCTTCCTGTCCCATGCTGGTCCAGACATCTGTATATAATACATCCGCGCCCTGCACGGCTTTGGCAATATCTTCTTCTACAGAAATCTTGCATCCTGTTTGTTCCGCGTCTTCCCGGGCCTGTTTCAAAACCATCGGATCCGGCTGGTATCCTTTCGGGCTGGCGCAGACCATATCCATGCCGACTTTGGCGCAGGCATACATCAGGGAATGGGCCATATTATTCCCGTCCCCTACATACACCAGCTTGTGGCCTTTTAAAGAGCCCAGCTGTTCTTCGATAGTCAGCAGATCTGTCAAGGCCTGGCAGGGATGCAGCAGGTCCGTCAGTCCGTTGATGACCGGAATGGACGCATATTCTGCCAATTCGATTACGGAATCGTTGGAAAAGGTTCTGATCATGATGCCGTCCACCATACGGGAGAGCACCCGGGCGGTATCGCGGATCGGTTCGCCACGGCCGATCTGGGAATCCCTGTCGCTCAGATAGATAGCATGTCCACCCAGCTGATGGAAGCCCGTTTCAAAGGAAACACGGGTGCGGGTGGATGCTTTGGAAAACATCATGGCCAGGGTCTTGCCCTTGCAGAATTCATGAGGAACGCCCAGCTTCTGCATTTTCTTCAGCTTTTTCGCCACGTCCAGAATCAGCAGCACTTCCTCTGTCGATAAATCGTGGATGCACAACAAATCCTTATGCTTTAATTTCATGATAACCCCTCTCATCTGTATGAAAGTAAAGAACAGGCTGTAAAAGGCTTTCCTGTTATAATTTAGTATTTTACCATATTCTTTCACATTTTAATAGTAAAAATTTCACAAAGCGGCTTTGCCAAATGTGCTTCCAATTGGTAAAATGATGGTATCATAAGATAAATAACGATAATTTGCAGGTCAGGAAAAGACATCACAAACACGTCAACGATTGTTATTCCATGGACTCATTCGCCTGTGGCTTCGAAACTCGGAGCTTCGCTCCTCAAACAGTCTCGCCACGACGGCGAATTTCATCTCATGGAATGACGCAATCGTTTCCTACAGTTTGCTCCTGTCTTTCCCTGACCTGCAATACAACCTTTTTACGGAGATATCATGCGCAAGAAAAAACAAAAGAAAAACCGGATTCCGCAGATACTGGGACTTACCGTCGTCTTTGTCCTGCTCTTTATCGGGTGGAATATGCTGGGTCCGCAGCCTGAGATCCCCAAACCCATAAGCCAGGCAGCGGAAGATTTTAAAAAGAATCCTAAAATCGAAAACATCATAGACCTGACAGGAAGCCAGGCAAAAGCCGTAACCGATAAAGTAGGCGATGCGGCCAAAACAGCGGGCAAGACGCTGAAAGATACCAACCTGCCGGACAAAGCCGGAAAGCTGGCGGATTCTACCGCCAAAGGCGCCGGCAAACTTGGGAAACAGGTGAAACAGGGCGGAGATTCCGCTTTAGTGAAAGTTTCCACCGTGTGGCATGTGGAAGAAACGGTGAACTCCCTGCGTTCCGATCCGGACTGGACAAGCCTTCAGAAAATTCCGGACCACACCCGGAAAGCCCTGCTTGCCATCGAAGATCACGACTTTTATAAACACGGCGCCCTGGACATCACCGGCATCGTCAGGGCGGCCTTTGTCAACCTGAAAGCAGGCGAAGTGCGGCAGGGAGGCAGTACTCTCACCCAGCAGATGGTTAAAAATGTTTTCCTGAGCAGCGAACAGACAATGGCCCGCAAAGCAGAAGAAGCTGTCCTGGCAACCTGGGTCGAGCGCAAATATACCAAAGACGAAGTATTGGAAATGTATTTCAACACCACTTACTTCGGTGCCGGAGCCTATGGTATCCGGGACGCGGCAAAAAAATATTTTGGCAAAGACCCGTCACAACTGACTTTGCCTGAAAGCGCCATGCTGGCAGCCATGCCCTACGCCCCCAGCGCCCTGAATCCATACGAAAATCCAAGTGGCTGCGCCAAACGGGTGCGGCTCGTATTGAAAGAAATGCTGAAATACGGGTATATCGGCAACACGGAACAGAAAGAAGCCCTGGCAAAGGGCGTGACACTGAAAAACGGCAGGACGTTACTGCTGGAATAAAGCATACAAGGCAGGCGCCGCTTTTGCGGCGACCTGCCTTATTTTATGACAACGTACCCTATGTCAAGGACAACTAATAATCCGGAAGATATTATTTAATTACATTACTAATTCTTTTCCAATTTTTCATGACTTATCTTCATATCTAATCACATTATCGAAATAACTCATACATTACGCTCCCTTCCTGACAATCAATACGGAATTCGACATACCCGGCTCATCCATTCATCCATATAACAGCCCAGCATATAATTGTACTCCGGGTCATCCCCTTCCTTGCGGTCAAAATGGTCGTAACTGTACCCGTCGGCCAGATAGCCCGGAATATGTGTCCAACCCATTAAAATGCCGAAAGCCAGAATCAGCGAAAATAATAAACTGCCAATCATAGACTCAATAACTTCGCCAATCCCGCGAAATCCTCTTTCTTTTCTATCAAGCTTACCCAGTTCATGCCAACAAATCATCGCATTGACCAGCTGCATCAGTTTATTCACCTTTATTCCTCCTTTCCAATATCGAACCGCTCTTCAGGCATAGCAATTCCGGCTATCGCTTTAAATTGCAATATAGGTTCTTTATACCAGTCTTTCCGCATTCTTGCGTCACCTCTTTATATAATCATTCTTAAAGTGGTATCCGCTTGTCTGTTTTCCTTAAGGACGGGAACAGGCGAAACCCTGTTCCCGTCCCTTGCTGCTGTGTTATTTCTTCTTACGTGTTATTCCATCTGTTCTTTTGCCCTGTACCATGCAAGCATTTTCAGTGCATCTGCCGCCTGTTCCGCAAAATCACCTTTCGCCGCTTCCCGAAACATGCACTCCGCCATGTTATAATCTGTTGAATAACAGCGCCCATACATATACATGTTTCCTAACCGGTAGTAACCTTCCGAAAAACCTGCCCTTGCCGCTTTCAAAAAACACACATGGGCTTTCATATATTCCTCCCAAACATAACCTTTTCCGCGATGAAGGTGTTCCAGCCCTTTTTTGCACTCTGCCTGCGGGTCGTCTGTAGTCAGACTTTTGAATCCGTCGTAGAATTCCGGTGCCCTGTCAAAGGTCGTATCCACTACCTCCTCATGAGGCTTATGGTGATCCCTGACTTTAATTATTTCCCAGAGTTTATCCCACCAACGATTCTTCTTTTCCGCCTGTTCCTTTGCTTTCTGCATCATACGATTCCGATTGTTCATAGACATACCCCCTTTACAAAACTATCCGCTTTGAAACTGAAGACATCTATATTTCTACAAAAAGAAATACCTGTGCCACGGACCAATCCGGTCTTTCTGTCCCGTCCGGCCCCGGAAAGGGGCCGTTTCGTATTCAGTTTTCAAGGTTCATTTTTGATTTGCATTTATTAAATTGTAATACCAATTATAAAGTCCCACCTGGCCAGATATTGGCTAAGTGGGAAAAAATATTATAAAATATATAAAAAGTTTTTAAGAAACTGCTGAAGCCGTTAATCATGTTTCCCGCAATTACAGAGTGACCCCTCTGCCGATAACGGCAGAAGGGTTTCTTGTTTGCCTGTAAAAACAAGATATCCATTTTAAACAGTAAACTTGGAATTAAAACGACAGGTGATCGGCATGAATCCATCCGATACCGCCGGTTTCAAGGGACCTGACTTCATACCAGACTCCGCTCAATGACGAATTTACTGCGTCCAGAATCAAAAAACGTTCCCCTGATGCCACCGCGCGGATAGCCAGTCCTTTATTGGAAGGCGCTGTTTTAAATTCTCCATCCCTGCCGTCTTTATCCTGTTTACTTGTAACTATATTACTCCTGTAATTAGCCTGCGTTATAATATCATACTCCTTGACACTTGTTATATCACTATATTCCGTCCATGCGGGTTTAGCATTTGCGTTTTCCGTATCAAGGACCTGATAATACAGTTTATTGGTGTTTTTATCAAAGTGGTCTTTGATCACTATTATCTCTCTTCCCGGAGGGATGTTCTGAACCGTCTTTGTCCCGCCGGGTTCACTCATGCCCATGATATGTACTCTTGCATATCCCTCCAGAAGAACATGCTTTCCAATTACCTGGTCCCGGTCTTTTGAATAGGCATTGTCAAGTATATTGCCGCTTCCGGTCTTACTTTTTCCTTCCATCAGAAAGATGCAAACAAATGCTACAACTACTGCCGCTATTATTTTCTTTATGCCGGACAGATTGTTTAACCAGTCTTTCAGACTCGCCAACTTCGACAACATCCGTATCTCCTCCTAAATCATTCCATATATCAACGGAAGAATATCCAATAAATAACGACTATGGCAATAACGATTTCATACCAGGTCAGGTTGGAGTTTGCGATATTGAATTCTCCTGCATCCAGGTTGACCTTTTCCTTTTTGTTTTCAAATTCCTTAAATTTTGTAACAACATCACCGCCGGATTCCAGGATCTTTTTCCGTTCAGCGATGTGCTTCTGCAGCGTTTCGCTCCGTTTCACCAGATCATCATTGTTGAGCGGAATCATTTCATCCATATCCATATCGCCTATCAGACTGGTCGAAACGTCGTTCAGCCTTTTAATGTAATCAATCGTTTTCTCATTGACAGAGTAATGGGCAATGATTTCCTCGATCATCAGGACAAACTTCATAATGATCTGAACAAGTACTATCTGAGTCTCATCTTCGTTGCTGCTTTCCTCAAAACCGTATCTGTCAGTTTTAACCAGGTAGATAAATTCCGCCTCCCGCATATCCTTGACATACTTTCCAAACTTTTCCACCGAAATTACAGAATCTTCTGTTGCGTAATCGTAATTCCTTTTAACCATTTCAAAAGAATTCATCATGACATTAGCGATGTTCTTCCGGTTGAGCGGATCGTCCTGGACCTGCATGGATTCCCGCAAACGGCAATATGCCATGAAAAAAATCATTTCAATATTTGACGGATCCAGATCCATTATCTTATCATAATGTGTTTCCGCTCTTTTCCAATCCTGAACTAACAGTGACAAGTCCGCGCTTTTAATAATGCGTTTGACTTCTTCTTTAATCCGCATCTGTTCTTCTGTAAGTTCGGAAATATATTGCGCGCCGCAATACTTACATACCGTGATACCGTCCTTGTTTTCAAACTCGTTACTGCCGCAGGAAGAGCACAATAATTTCTTTAACATTTTTACCTCCAAATAATAAACTTTTTTTCAATACTGTTTATGCTAAAGGTTAAATCAATTTCCAAATTCGGGTTTTAAGATAAACTCATTCTCCCGAATCAATATCGTGAACCAACTTTTCAATTTTTATATTCAATTTTTCCGCAATTCGCATCAGTACTGAAAAAGATACACTTTTACTGTAATTTCCGTTTTCGATTTTAGATAAGTATTGGGGTGAAATTCCCACAATTTCAGCAAGATATTCCTGTGTCATTCCCCGTATCTTCCGATAGTAAACGATTCGTGCCCCAATCATTTTATATTGTGTCGCAAACAATCACTATCCTGCCTCCTTTCAGGGAATTCCTTACTTAAATTATGACAGTAATCTGGAAAATAACCATAAACTATAAAACTATATCTCTACTTATGGTTTAAAAGTTTGCCTTCAGATAAAATTCCTGAAGCCGGCAACCATGTTTCCTTCACTTTAGCAGTTCTTCCTTTTCAGTATAAAAAACGAGACAGCCTGACGATGGCAATCTCATAAATTTCCCTTAATTTCTTCTTCAACAAGATACGCCCGGAATGAAATAGCAGCTTACACGCACTTCGTCGTCCTCCATCTTCTCATCTATGATCACACCAAAAGCCACAGACACATCAGGGTCCACGTCTTCTATAACAATATCAGAAGCCCCGGCCGCATCATACAGGGATAAATTGTTTCCGCCTGTAATATTGAACAGTACACTGCCGACGCCTTTTACTGAAGCATTCCTTACAGCCGTTTTTGCTGCTTCTGCCGCAGCGTCATCTCCCCTGGCAGTCCCGATTCCCATTGAGACCGTTCCTGTACCGGCAAGCAGCATTTTAACATCGTCAACGTCCGCATTGATCAGTCCCGGTACTGCAATTATGTCAGTGATTCCCTGAATACCCAGCCGCAACGCATCCGCAAACGCACTGTGGAACAGAACCGGAAGTTCTTCTACTGTTTCTGCTGTCTGCAAAAGCCGGTCATTAGGAATCGTTATCAGCGCATCAACATGGGTCTTCATCTTTTCAATGGCACAATCCGCCTGGCTCATTCGGTGCCGGCCTTCAAAAAGAAACGGCCTGGCAACGAAACCGACCGTCAGCGCACCGGTTTCCCGTGCGCATTCCGCAACGACGGGAGCCGCTCCGCTTCCTGCACCGCCTCCCATACCGGCCACCACAAAAACGATGTCGGCGCCTGATAACTGTTCCAACATCTCGTCCCTGGACTTTTCTGCAGCAATCCAGCCGACTTCCGGACGGGAACCGGCGCCAAGCCCTTCTGTCAGTTGTTTTCCAATCTGGATGCGGTTCTGAACCACGGAAGAACGCAACACCTGGGCATCACAGTCAACAGCAATATACTCCACGCCCTGCATGCCGCAGGCAACCATGCGATTTATACAGCTGATTCCGCCGCAGCCCACACCCACGATCTTAATGTTTGCCGGCGGAGCATCCGGCTGAACATCAAAACCATCATTTTCCATCGTGTCTTCACCGTTAAAAACCGTGTCCTCCGTTTCTTTCCGGCTTTCGCCGAACTGAGCAGAACTGCCTGTTTCATCTTCACATTTTACTGACAGGTCCTTCACCCTGATGGAATCGATTACACGGTCCAGTTCCTGCTCACTGACAGAAACGCCCTGCACACGCAACGGATTGATTGCGTCAGCCGGATAATACAACATATCGCCTTTGCCCAGGAGTTTTTCCGCCCCACTCCTGCGCAGAACAGCGCGGGACTCATCCGGGGCAGAAACCGCAAAAGCAATGCGGGACGGGATGCTCATCCGGACAATATCTGTAATTACATCCGCTGAAGGATTCTGTGTGGCCAGTACCAGGTGAATCCCGCAGGCAGGAGCTTTCCGGGACAGAGAGTACACAACCTCCTCTACTTCCGCTTTTGCTTCCGCCATCAGGCAGCAAAGTTCGCTGACAATAATCACGATATCAGGCAGCTTATCTGCAACCGCAGCGTTGTAATCTCCAACATTACTTACATGCCTCTCCGAAAAAAGGCGGCAGCGGTTTTTCATCTCCTCCACAGCCCAATGCAATGCAGAAACCGCTTCCTTTGTATCAGTTATGACCGGTCCTAACAAATGGGGAATGTTGTTAAACCTGGTGAACCTTTCCGCCCTGTTATCTGCAATTACCAATTTAACTTCATCCGGACGCGCCTTATAAAAAATCCCTGTCAGCAATGAATCAATAAACGACGCCGTGTCGGACGCATGCATTCCCGCCACCAAAAGATGCGGCATTCCGGCGAGGTCTATCGTAACGACTTTTCCTTCTGTGTCCCTGCCAAGACCAACGCATAATTTGGAAGGATTATTGCGGACTTCGTCGCAACACGCCATCTCAAGGAGGCTGACCTGATTTCTTTTTAGATTCGGTACTTCCAGGGCGATAGCTGCCTTACCCGGAACAGGCGCTTCCACTCGTACACCGGGCACAGCAAGGCGCAACGCAATGTCCTCTGCCAATTCAACAACAGAACCGACCTTCACGCCGGGAGCGGGTTCCAGCTCGAACCGGGTTACGGAAGGACCGCGGCTCACACTGACGATTTTTGCATTTGCTTTAAAAACTGAAAGCGTCTGCATCAGTTTTGCGCTCTGTTCTTTTATTTCTTCGGCAGCCTGCTGCCACTCTGCCGTTTCCGGCTGGTTTAGTAAAGCCAACAACGGGAACGTATAGTTTTCCTGCCCGGAAAGATTATTCTTGTCCTTTTCTATATTTTTCGACGTCCCATCACCCAGTGCATAACCAACACTCAAATTACACTGATCACATGCGATTTCTTTCTTAGACAGCTTCACAAGTTCCTTAAATTTTGCACTCTTAGCCATGACAACAAGCCTCCTAACAATATTTAGCCTTTCCTTTTGCCCTTAACTTCTTTATATCTTTCTGCCGCAGCGTTTTTCTACACATCAGTTCCTCTGTCACTTTATCCAAAAAGGCCCGGTTCTCTGCCAACAGTTGTTTTGCCGTCTGATAATACACGGCCATCTTCTCTGCGATGAGCTGTTCCTTTTTCGCTTTCAGAGTTTCTGACGAATTCGGGCCTTCATATGCTTCGAATCCGAAAGCGCATAAGTTATCCACCAAACGTTCCACACGGCGGAATGCGACTGCCAGATCATCCGCACAGCCAACATCAACCATACCAAGCACAATTTCTGAAGCAGCCTTTCCCGCAAGACTGCGGATCACGTTCCGTTCCATCCGCTTCATATGCCTGCCATTGTTTTCATCGTAATTCACACAGGTTATACCGGCAAACCCGCCTGCATGGCTTCTTACAGATGTAATCGCTACGCAGCCGGCCTCCAAAACTTCCGCTACGACCACATGGCCAGCTTCGTGAACACATACTTCCAGCAAGTCCCTTTCCTTACCGGTGTCAGCTTTTTCAGGAGAGGCAAACAGTAGAGATATACAAGCCTTGATTAAATCCTGCTGGGTAATTGTATCCCTGCAAGCGCGGCCTGCATATACTGCCGCTTCATTCACCACCATTTCCAAATCCGCACAGGAATTCCCGCGCATGATCCCGGCAATTTCCTCCACATCCACGTCCGACGCACATTCTTTCAGCGCAAGATAAAAGTTTAAAATTTCTATTTCATCTTCGACAGTGGGGGGGACCACTTCAATTACCTTATCAAATCTGCCGGGACGCAACAGATAATCCGGAACGTTGTCTTTGTCCTTTGCAGTAGCAAGCACAAACACGTCGTCTTCCCTGCAGGCATCCATGCACGCTCTTAAGACAGCATATATATTGTCATCGGCGTCATCATCCAGGTTATCAATAAAAACAATTGCCTGCTCCCCTGCTTCCTTAGCTTTTGCGAACGCCTCCCGGATTTCCGTAATCACATCACATCCCGGTTTCTCTTTGTTGATTTCAAATGTCGGGAAAATCCATTCCCCTATAAAACATTCCGCCATCCGTGTTTTACCCAGGCCTGAATCGCCACACAGCAAAATACCGCGCGGTCTTTTAACGCCCATCGTTTCATATTTTTCCTTATGGCGCAGTACATCGTGAATGCGTATCAGTTCCGCCTTGATGTCTTCATAACCGCACACAAGATCAAAACAGCTCATACAAACAGCCCCTTTCATTCAGGATCAACAGGTGTGCAACAACAACCTGAAATCCTTTTTGTTATTTGAATTATAAAAAATAGCATGGCCACATAATGACCATGCATTAAAAATTTTTGCCCCCCTTGATTTTTGTCAGGTTTAACACATTTCCTTACCGTTATTCAATTTATATGTTTCCAAACCGGCGCAGCAATTTTCGTTTCCGTTTTACATTTTCAAATTTCTTCAGTGCATGACTCGTAAAAATTAGCAAATACATCCCCGTAAGAGTGATACTGACGTCATCAGACACCACTACCCGCGTCAACAAACCCACTATCACAGTTACATATATCAACCACAACAGCATATCTTTGCCAATCACATATACAAACCGGAATCCGGCATTCATATCCTGCAGCCTGCGGTATAAATAAAGCCGCCTTTCTTTCATAGAACGATTACGTGTATCTACTATGATCCGGCATTTTTCAAGCCTGCTGCAAAAATACATAACCAGAAACAGTGCAATCAAAATTCCCACAATAACGGTCAGCATGTCAAGCACCGGATTTCCAGACCAATTCGCTTTAGGGATCCAGTCTGACAAATAAACTCCTGTTACCAAAACCAAAACAAATATCGCCTGCAGGATATTGCCACCAATCGCCGTCCGGTAATTTTTACTGTGAGCCAGCAGCTCCGACCAGGCCAATAGCGCGGCTGCTGCGATTAATATGGCAAAAGCGGCTAACCAGTTTAAAAGATTCATTCTTGCCCCCTCGCGATGGATTCGTAACTATTTTCTTCGAATTGTATTATAGCTCCGTCGATTTACTGCACTTCTATTACAGTTCCACCCTTATTGTCATACGATACTCCATTTTCGCAGTATCGTATACCAAAAAGGGTAAAAAATCTTTTTTCACTTGACGATCCTGAAACTGATGTCAACAGTAACTGGCACTTAACAGGCCATCACACAAGCCCTTTACACGATTCTGTTATTTATGTTCCTGCTGCAGGAAATCGATCACTGCAAGCAATGCTTTGTTACGTAAAAACACACTATATTCTTCTCTGGCTTTGTTACAGGCTTTTTCCAATCTCATTTCCTCTTCGGATTTTGGTTTCGGTTTATAATTCATAAAATCAGCATCAAAGGAATCATCCTCGAATTCTTCTGTTTCATCGTTTTGCATTTCTTCTTCTATTTCTTTTTCTGTATAACCATAGAAAGAAGCTTCATACAATACATCTCTCATCAGCGCCGGGAGATTATCCTGCGTGAGTTTTGTATCTGCCACCAAAAAGCCTGCCACCTGCTTATGGGAACAGAGTGTATAGGAATAATCTTCTGCTTGCACACCTTTTTCTTTCAGTTCGGTAATATGGACTAATCCATGCCAGAGATGCTCACGGATTGAGCCTTCGGGAACTTCATATACGTACAAAACAGATTCTTCTTCCGATGGCTCTATAGGAGTATTGCGCATGTATTCGATGTATTCGGTGATTTTGTTTCGGAACATATTCCAAATTTCTTTTCCTGTAGCAGTCTCTTTCTTTTTCATCACTTCTGTCATTTCATTACGAATAAATGGTATCGTAAGATAAGAGTCCAGCAATTCTTCCATATCCAGTTCCCGCAAACATTCCTGCACTGTTTTCACAATATCCCTTCTTCCGTAAGTTTTTCTTTCAGGATTTTCGGATCTTTCTGTGTTTCCATTTTTAAATCCATTTTTAAATTCTCGTCATACTCTTTCTCATATCTGCTTTTTCCAGATGCTTTGGAAATTACAATCGACCTGTCAGCCACTGTACCATATGAACTGCACGATTATCACCCTGTTCTGCCGCTAATGAATACCATTTCAAAGCTTCCTCTTTACTTTTCGTTACACCTCTGCCAAGTAAATAGGAAGACCCTAATATGCATTGTGCTCCCATATTTCCCTGTATTGCTGCCTTCTTATACCATTCAATCGCCTGTGCAGAATCTCTTTCCACGCCAACCCCAAGATCGTATAAGTTTCCCATAACATATTGCGCGCAACTGTCACCCTGTTCCGCCGCAGACTGATACCATTGCGCGATTTCACTTTCATCTTCTGCTGTCTCTACGCTGAATATGCGGGGCAGTTCCAATATACACTGTGCACCGGCATTCCCTTCCAACGCAGCCTTAACGATTTCCGCGCCTCCCAGTTCTTCTGCAGGTTCTATTAAATTGGTTCCTTTTGGCTTTCCCTCAGAACGTATTCTTATCGTTCCATCTGTCGTAATATCCAGCCATTTTCTGAATGCCGTTTTCTCTGGCGTATTTCCCACCGAAACCTCTTTCTCATACAAACGTCTGGCTTTTTCAATTCCCAAAACAACAGTATATGTATACCATCTCAGTAATCTGATTCCGATACATTGAACATCTTTCGGAAGGGCTGCGAGTTCCATTTTATAACCGGCAAGGCGGTTTCCATTATCTGCAGACCTTCGATACCATTTCATGGCTTCCTCTTTGTCTGCCGCCACTCCTTCTCCCAGAAAATAGCAATCTCCCAATAGAATCTGCGCGATTACATCATTCCGTTCCGCAGCCTTGCGATACCATTTCACAGCTTTTTCCAAATTTTTTGCCGTGCCATCACCCAGCGCATAAGCAACACCCAGATTACACTGATCGCATGCGATTCCTTCTTTTGACAGTTTCACAAGCTCTCTAAACTTCCCCTTCGCAGCCATGAGAACAGACCTCCCTGCAAATTATCGTTGAACACTTTGTATTATAAAAACAGCCATTGACATGTATTGTCTATGGCAAAAATAATCCCAAAACCATTAAATTAAATATATATTTCAGTGTTTACGGTATTATCCCAAACGCTCCTTACTGAAACCGGGGGTAAAAACACCCGGATTTTTTTCGCCAGATTGCATGGTTACTGGAGTTAGGCCCTACGCACTCATTAATATATGATAGATAAGCGGTTATGTATCAGCAGGGCATAACC
>JAEEGI010020596.1_pt1 | contig 13188 bp, 10 predicted proteins | sample 8958751 | NCBI WGS metagenome assembly JAEEGI01 (sample SAMN16246545, study PRJNA631951) | gut metagenome | biome: gut microbiome; feature: rumen; material: KS-attached | host: Bos | place: Iran: Karaj | collected 2018-10
AAGGAACACCAGTACACCAACTGCAAGGTCATCCTGATCGCCGACTCCTTCGACGACGAAACGATCAAAACCGTCAAAAAGAAACATTTCTCCAAGTCCTACGGGCCGCTCTCGATCCACGGCTACACCGAGCTGCTTTGCGCGGCGGTGGACATGACGGAGAGAAAGGCCTTCGCCAACCGGGTCGGCCGCGATCTGGAAGAATTCTTCGGTAAGCTGTTTGCTTTGCGCAGTGAGGATACGCAGGGCAATGGCAAATAAAAACTTTTTCATCTAAGGAGTGAAAAGTATGAGTGCATTGTTGATCCTCTTGATCGCGGTTGTCGCTCTGGCTCTCGGCTACGTGTTCTACGGCAGCTGGCTGGCCAAGCAGTGGGGCGTCGACCCCAACCGTGAGACCCCTGCCCACACTGCGTACGACGGAAAGGACTTCGTTCCCGCCAACCCCGCCGTCCTGATGGGCCACCATTTCTCCTCCATCGCCGGCGCCGGCCCGATTAACGGACCGATCCAGGCTGCCGTCTTTGGCTGGGTCCCCGTCTTCCTGTGGTGCGTGCTCGGCGGCATCTTCTTCGGCGCCATGCACGACTTCGGCGCTCTGTTCGCCTCCATCCGTCACAACGGCGGCTCCATCGGCCAGGTCATGAAGGACTCCATGGGCATCAAGGCCCAGCGCCTCTTCATCGTCTTCGCCCTCGCCGTTCTGATCCTGGTCATCGCCTCCTTTACCGCTGTCGTGGCCGGCACCTTCGTCTCTGTCGATCCTGCCGCCCCCACCTATGCGGCCAACGGCTCCACGGCCATGACCTCCATCCTGTTCATCGTCATCGCTGCGATCTTCGGTTTCTTTGTGTACCGCAAGAACGCCAAGATCGGCCCGGCGACCATCGTCGGCATCCTCGGCATCGTCGCCATCGTTGTCCTCGGTCAGTTCGCCGGCCTGCACTTCAGCCGCACCTTCTGGGTGCTCTTCATCGCCGTCTATGTCACGGTCGCTTCTCTGCTTCCCGTCTGGATCCTGCTCCAGCCCCGTGACTACCTCAGCTCCTTCCTGCTCTACGGCATGATGATCATCGCGGTCATCTCCATCGTCGGCGGCACCTTCACCGGCGCTGCCACCGTCGAGGCTCCCGCCTTCTACGGCTGGAAGAACCCGGCCGGCCAGCCGCTCTTCCCGTTCCTGTTCATCACGGTCGCCTGCGGCGCCTGCTCCGGCTTCCACTCCCTGATCTCCTCCGGCACCTCCTCCAAGCAGATCGACAACGAGAAGGACGCCCAGATCATCGGCTACGGCTCCATGATCGTCGAGTCCGCTCTCGGCGTCATCTCCCTCATCGCCATCGGCGTTGTGTGGAGCCAGACCTCTGCCGGCGGCGGCGACAAGTTCCAGCTGTCCGCTCCTCCGACGATCTTCGCCGGCGGCATTGCCACCATGTTCGCTTCCTTCGCGGGCGAGAAGAGCTACGCTGTGATCTACAACCTGTTCACGCTGGCTGTCTCCGTCTTCGCGCTGACCTCCCTTGACTCCGCCACTCGTCTCTGCCGTTACCTCTTCGCCGAGCTCCTCACTCCCGAAGGAAAGACCCATGACGACCTGACCGGCGCCGCCAAGTTCTTCTCCACTCCGATCGTCTCCACGCTGATCATGGTCTTCATCGGCTGCGGCATGGGCTTCATGGCTCTGTCCCAGATCTGGAGCGTGTTCGGCGCCGCCAACCAGCTGCTTGCCTCCATCGCGATGCTGGCTGTCTGCACCTGGCTCGGCAAGATCGGCCGCAACAACAAGATGTTCTACTTCCCGATGGTGTTCATGATGCTCGCCACGATCACCGCTCTCTGCTTCACGATCGTCAACGGCTTCAAGACCATCATTGCCGGCGCTCAGTGGGGCACCTACTTCCAGGTCATCTGGTCCATCGTCCTGGTCGTCCTGGCGATCCGCCTCGCCATCATGGCGTTCCAGACCCTCGCCGCCCAGGCCAAGGAGAAGGCCTAAGCTCTACGCTTAAGTCCTTTCGGCAAAACATAGCAAAAAAACACGCTCCCCTTCGGGAGCGTGTTTTTTTGTTGTCTAATTTTGTTGTCTAATAATGAAAAACCGGAAACGGCAGCTATATTTCCACCGTGATGACCTTCAGAGCGCTGCGCTGCGCGTAGAGGATCGTCTGCATCGTGCCGCCGGGCGTGCCGTTGAACACGGCGAGCAGCACCGACGAGGCGTCGACCATATAGCGGTTGCGGCGCTGCATGCAGCCGGGCGTATAGCGATGGGCGACGAAGCGGACCTCGTCGCTCTCGGCGAGCAGGTGCTCATAGCGCCGCCGCTCGTCCGCGCGCCAGCCGTCTGCCTGCGTATCGCAGGGGATCGCCGCCTCAAGCGTGACGTCGCCGTATTTTTGCCGCAGCGCGAGCACGGCCTCGGCAAAATAGAGGTCGCAGCCCCGCGCCATGCCGCAGAGAAAATGGCGGCAGCCGGCGAGATAGATCCCCTCGAGGTGGCAGGCGAGCTCCTCCTTGAGCGCCGCGCAGCGCGGATCGCGCTCGTCCGTGCCCCAGGGCAGCTTTTCGGGCCGGTGGCCGGTAAAGCAGCAGCTGATGCTTTTTCTGTCCATGGAAACCTCCGCATGGTCTGATGCGTCTATTTTACCGCGTCGATTGCCTCTTGTCAAAGGGCGCGCGCGGTGCTATACTATTGCCATCTTCGAGGCCAGGTGCAATTCCTGACCGGCGGTCACAGTCCGCAAGCCCCGAAAGGGAGCACGAACCGGTGAGATTCCGGTACCGACGGTACAGTCCGGATGGTAGAAGAGGCCCTCGGCGCGCGCGCCGAAGGCGCATTTTGTCATGCTGTGCCCGAAGAAATCTTCGGGCGTTTTTCTTTGCCCGATGCATTTCAAGGAGAGTATCCCCATGGAAAACCTGAAATTCATCCTCACCTGTCTTGCGATCTTCGCGGGGCTCATGCTTGTCGCGGCGCTCCTGCAGAAGACCCTGTGCAGGAACATCAAGCCGCTGTCGAGCACGCACTACGTCACCTACACGGCGATGTTCGCCGCGATGGCCGGCGTGCTGATGCTCCTGGAGATCCCGCTGCCCTTCGCCCCGCCCTTTTACAAGATCGACCTCAGCGAGCTGCCGGTCATGATCTGCACCTTCTATCTCGGCCCGGTCGCGGGCGTGACGGCGGAGCTGCTCAAGGTGCTGGTCAAGCTGCTCTTGAAAGGCACGACGACGGCCTTTGTCGGCGATTTCGCCAACTTCGCGGTGGGCTGCTCCTTCGTCCTGCCGGCGAGCATCGTCTACCATTCCAGGCCCGGCAAAAAGAGCGCCCTCGTCGGTCTGGCGGTCGGCACGCTGTGCATGACGGTTTTCGGCAGCGCCTTCAACGCGATCTACCTGCTGCCGAAGTTCGCCGCGCTCTTCGGCATGCCGATGGAGGCGATCATCGGCATGGGCACCAAGGTCAACGCCCGCATCACCAGCGTCTCGACGCTCGTGCTCTTCGCGGTCGTCCCCTTCAACCTGCTCAAGGGCGTGATCGTCTCGGGGCTGACCTTCCTGCTCTACAAGCGGATCTCGCCCCTGCTCCACAAGGGCGACGAACACCGTATGGCAAGAAAGAAAGCATAAGGTATTTGACGCAAAAGCTCCCCCGTCGGGGAGCTTTTGCTTTACTCATTTTCCGCTTCGTGATATAGTAAGGGAGCAAAAGAAAGACACACGGAGGATTCTGACATGGATCTGATGAACGAATACCGCGCCAAGCTGAAAACGGCGGCGGAGGCCGTCCGCATCGTCAAAAACGGGGACTGGGTGGATTACGGCTCGAACAACTCCTGCCCGATCGCTCTCGACGAGGCGCTTGCCGTGCGGCGCGACGAGCTGCACGGCGTGCAGATCCGCGGCAACTTCCTGCGCGGCCCGCTCGCCGTCGTCGAGTGCGACCCGGAAGGGGAGCACTTCGTCTACAACACCTGGCACTGCTCGGCCTATGAGCGGCGCGTGCTCGATCGCGGCCGCGGCTATTTCATCCCCATGGTCTTCCGCAACATGGACTGGTACTACCGCAGCTTCCTCACGACGGACGTGGCGATGATCACGGTCGCGCCGATGGACGGGCAGGGGAACTTCAACCTCGGCGGCGCCCTGGGCGCAAGCTGCTCCGTCGTCGAGAACGCGAAGCACGTGATCGTCGAGGTCAACCCGGCCATGCCGCGCATCCGCGGCGAAGCGGCGCAGCTGCCGCTCTCGAAGGTGGACGCGGTCGTCGAGTGCCCGTCCCGACCGCTCTGGGAGATGGTCGCGCCCCCGCCCAGCGAGCTGGAACGTCAGATCGCGGGCTACGTCTACCCGCACCTCCGCGACGGCGCGACGATCCAGCTCGGCATCGGCGGCGTGCCCAACGCGATCGGCGAGCTGATCGCCGAATCCGATCTCCGCGACCTCGGCATGCACACCGAGCTCGCGTCCGACGGCTATCTCGCGCTGCACCGCGCGGGCAAGCTGACCAACCGCCGCAAAACGCTGCAGCCCGGTCTCGGCGTGCTCGGCCTGGCGATCGGCTCGCGCGAGTTTTACGACTGGCTGGACGACAACCCCGGGATCCTCGGCTGCAGACTTGATTATGTAAACTCAATCCCCGTGATCGCACAGCAGGAAAACATGGTGTCGATCAACGGCTGCCTCGCGGCGGACCTCTACGGCCAGGTCTGCGCGGAGAGCGTCGGCACCCGGCAGATCAGCGGCACGGGCGGCCAGCTCGACTTTGTCAACGGCGCGACCGCGGCGAAGGGCGGTATGTCCTTCCTGTGCATGAGCTCGTCGTACACGGACAAGGCGGGCGTGCGCCATTCGCGCATCCTGCCGCATTTCGGCGGCGATATCGTGACCACGCCGCGCAGCGAGGTCTACTGGCTCGTCACCGAGTACGGCGCGGCGAATCTCGCCGGCAGAAGCAGCTGGGAGCGCGCCGAGGCGCTGATCTCCCTCGCGCACCCCGATTTCCGCGAGGAGCTGATCCGCGCGGCCGAGGCGCAGCGCATCTGGCTGCCGCACAACAAGAGGTGAGAGAGATGCAGATCGACAAAACGCTTTACCGCGGCCGCGCGGACGAGGGGCGGCTTGAGAAGGAACGCCGCTGCTACGACCTGCTCGACAGCCTCGGCGTCGAATACTTCCGCGTCGACCACGAGCACGCCGACACGATCGAGGCCTGCCGCGAGGTCGAGAGCCTGCTCGGCTGCACGATCTGTAAAAACCTCTTTCTGACCAACCGCCGGCAGACGGACTTTTACCTGCTCATCATGCCGGGCGGCAAGCCCTTCAAGACCAGGTACCTCTCGGCGCAGATCGGCTCGTCGCGCCTGAGCTTCGGCGGCGCGGAGGACATGGAGCGCCTGCTCGGCGTCACGCCCGGCTCGGTCAGCCTGCTCGGATTGATGAACGATCCCGGCGGGGCCGTGCGCCTGCTCGTCGACCGCGACCTGCTCGGCGAGGAGAGCTTCGGCTGCCACCCCTGCATCAACACCTCCAGCCTGCGTATGTCGATGGCGGACGTGCGCGGAAAGCTGCTTCCCGCCCTCCGGCACGATCCGACTTATGTAAACCTCCCCTGGGAGATCGAATGAACGGAAAAGCCCCTCCTGCGAGGGGCTTTTTGCTGCTTTTCGCAAGGTTTCTGTTTGCAAAACCGCCGGCTTATGCTAAAATAAATCTTTAGTGAACATCAAAGGAGCGTGCGCGATGAAGGAATATGTGGAAGCCGGAAGGATCGTCAACACCCACGGGGTGAAGGGCGAGGTCAAGATCGAGGTCTGGCTCGATTCCCCGGCTTTTTTCAAAAAGTTCAAACGCCTGTATCTCGACGGCGAGGAAAAGAAGATCCTCTCCGCGCGCGAGTACAAGCGCTTCCTGATCGCCCGGCTCGAGGGCGTGGACGATCTCAACGCCGCCATGGCGCTCAAGGGACGGACCGTCGAGGTCCTGCGCGCGGACGCGCCGCTGAAGAAGGGCGAGTTCTTTGTCCAGGACATCATCGGCTTCACCGTGATCGACGAGCAGGGGAACACCGTCGGCGTCATGACCGGCGCGGAGGAGACGCCCGCGTCCATGCTCTACGTCGTCAAGGGCGAGACGGAGCATCTGATCCCCGCCGTGCCGGCCTTCATCCTCGGCGTCGACGCGGACAGGGAGCAGATCCGGGTACACATGATCGAGGGACTGTGAGACATGAGTGAAATGAAGATCGACATCCTGACGCTCTTCCCGGAGACGGTGAGCGCCGTGCTGCACGAGAGCATTATCGGCCGCGCCGCGAAAAAGGGCACGGTCGAGATCAACTGCGTCCAGATCCGGGACTATACCGAGAACAAACAGAACCAGGTCGACGACTATCCCTACGGCGGCGGCTGGGGCTGCGTGATGATGGCGCAGCCGCTCAAGAGCTGCCTGGACGCGGTGATGGCCGCGGCGGAGGGAAAGAGGAGCCGCGTGATCTATCTCTCGCCCCAGGGGCGGCCCTACACGCAGGAGACGGCCCGCCGCCTGCAGCGCGACTACGACCATCTCGTGCTGGTCTGCGGCCACTACGAGGGCGTGGACGAGCGCTTCATCGAGCAGTGCGTCGACGAGGAGCTCTCGCTGGGCGACTTCGTGCTGACCGGCGGCGAGATCGCGGCCATGGCCGTGGCCGATTCGGTCTGCCGCCTCGTGCCCGGCGTGCTCTCGGACGAGCAGTGCTACATCGGCGAGAGCCACTGGGACGGTCTGCTCGAATACCCCCAGTACACCCGCCCGGAGGTCTGGGAGGGCAGGGAAGTGCCCGAGATCCTGCTGTGCGGCGACCACGAGAAGGTCGAAAGCTGGCGGCGCCGCGAACAGTTCAGGCGCACGAAGGAAAAACGGCCCGACCTTTTCGAGCGCTTCGTCCCCGCGAATGAGGTGGATCGGAAGCTCTGCGACGAGGTGAAAAAGGAAAAGGAGCGCGCCGCGCTCACCGAGCCCGTCACCTGCCGCAGAGCGACGGCGGAAGACCTCGGCGAGATCGCGCGCATCGTGGACGAGGCGCGCGCCAGCCTCAAAAAGCTCCGTGTCGACCAGTGGCAGGGGCCGTACCCGGCCGCGGAGCATTTCCTGCTCGATATCGAGCGGGGAGAATGCTTCGTCGTCCTGCACGGCGGAGAGATCGGGGCCTTCTTCACGCTCTCCGTGCGCGAGGAGCCGAGCTACGACGCGATCACCGACGGCAAGTGGACCGAGGGGATCGCCTCCGCCGTGCTGCACCGCGGCGCCGTGGCGGCCAAATACCGCGGCAGCGGCATGGCGCAGAAAATGATGCGCTTCGTCGACGAGCGCGCGCTCGCGCTCGGGCTGCGCTGCATCCGCACCGATACGCACAAAAAGAACAAGCCCATGCAGCGCCTGCTGCGCGAGAGCGGCTACCGCTACCGCGGCAACCTCGACATCGGGGACGTCGAGCCCGGTCACGACAGCGCCCGCCAGGCCTACGAGAAGATCATCAAGGTGAAGCGATGAACCTGACCGATTACAACGAGATCCGCGGGCTGCTCGCCCGCCACGGCTTCCGCTTCTCCAAATCGATGGGCCAGAACTTTCTGACCGCCGGCTGGGTGCCGGAGCGGATCGCCGAAAGCGCCGGGCTCGACCGCGAGACCGCCGTGCTGGAGATCGGCCCGGGCGTCGGCTGCCTGACCGCGCAGCTCGCGCAGCGCGCGGGGAAGGTCCTGGCCGTCGAGCTGGACCGCTCGCTCGAGCCGGTCCTGGCCGAGACGCTGGCCGGCTGTGACAACGTCGAGCTGCTCTTCGGCGACGTGCTCCGCCAGGACATCCCCGCCCTCGTTCGCGGACGCTTCGGGGAGATGCGCGCCGTCGTCTGCGCCAACCTGCCCTACAACGTCACCAGCCCGCTGCTGACCGCGCTGATCCGCAGCGGCTGCTTCGAGACGATCACCGTGATGATCCAGCGCGAGGTCGCGCGCCGCATCTGCGCCGCGCCGAACACCGCCGATTACGGCGCGTTCTCGCTCTTTGTCCGGTGGTACACGGAGCCGGAGCTGCTCTTCGACGTGCCGCCGCACTGCTTCCACCCGCAGCCGAAGGTCACCTCCTCGGTGATCCGCCTGACGCGGCGCGCCGAAAAGCCCTTCGAGGTATCAGACGAGGAGCTTTTGTTTACAATCATCAGGGCGGCCTTCAACCAGCGCCGCAAGACGCTGCCCAACGCCCTCTCCGCCGGCCTCGGCACGGAGCGGAGCGAGATCGAGCGCGTGCTTGAGGACTGCGGTCTCGACCCGATGATCCGCGGCGAAGCGCTGGATCTGGACGCGTTCGTCCGGATCACAGACGGATTAGACAGTTTTCGCCGGAAAAAAGAGGGCTATTTGTCATAAAAATGTATTGCTAAACCTTGTTAATCTATGGTATTCTAAAACTTGCGGGACTTCAATTGAGCAAAACAGATTTCACATAGAAAGGATCAAAAGACACATGAGCAAAAAGTATGTCTATCTCTTCTCCGAAGGCAATGCCAAGATGCGCGAGCTGCTCGGCGGCAAGGGTGCGAACCTGGCCGAGATGAGCAACATCGGTCTGCCCGTTCCCCAGGGCTTCACCATCACCACCGAGGCCTGCACGCAGTACTACGAGGACGGCCGCCAGATCAACGACGAGATCATGGCCGAGATCATGAAGAACGTCGAGATCATGGAGCAGATCAACGGCAAGAAGTTCGGCGATCTGCAGAACCCCCTGCTTGTCTCCGTCCGCAGCGGCGCCCGCGCCTCCATGCCCGGCATGATGGACACGATCCTCAACCTCGGTCTGAACGACGAGGTCGTCGCCGCCATGATCGCCGGCAACCCCGATCCGAAGTTCGAGCGTTTCGTTTACGACTCCTACCGCCGCTTCATCCAGATGTTCTCCGACGTCGTCATGGAAGTCGGCAAGAAGTACTTTGAGCAGCTGATCGACGCCATGAAGGAGCGCAAGGGCGTGACCTACGACGTCGAGCTGACCGCCGCCGACCTCAAGGAGCTGGCCGAGCAGTTCAAGGCCGAGTACAAGAAGCAGCTCGGCGAGGACTTCCCCTCCGACCCCGTGGTCCAGCTCAAGGAAGCCATCCGCGCGGTGTTCCGTTCCTGGGACAACCCCCGCGCCAACGTATACCGCAGAGACAACGATATCCCCTACAGCTGGGGAACCGCCGTCAACGTCATGCCGATGGTATTCGGAAACCTCAACGAGAACTCCGGTACCGGCGTAGCCTTCACCAGAGATCCGGCTACCGGCGAGAAGAAGCTCATGGGTGAGTTCCTGACCAACGCCCAGGGCGAGGACGTAGTAGCGGGCGTACGCACCCCGATGCCCATCTCCGAGATGGAGCAGAAGTTCCCCGAGGCCTACGAAGAGTTCATCGACGTATGCAACAAGCTCGAGGACCACTACAGAGACATGCAGGACATGGAGTTCACCGTCGAGAACGGCAAGCTCTACATGCTCCAGTGCAGAAACGGAAAGAGGACCGCTAAGGCCGCTCTCAAGATCGCCTGTGACCTCGTAGACGAGGGCATGATCGATGAGAAGCAGGCTGTCCTCATGATCGACCCCAGAAACCTCGACACCCTGCTCCACCCGGGCTTCGACGCCGACGCTCTCAAGAAGGCGACCCCGATGGGCAAGGGACTCGGCGCTTCCCCGGGCGCTGCCTGCGGAAAGATCGTCTTCTCCGCTGAGGACGCCAAGGCTGCCGTCGAGGCAGATCCCAAGGCCAAGGTCGTGCTCGTAAGGCTCGAGACCTCCCCCGAGGACATCGAGGGAATGAAGTCCGCTCAGGGCATTCTCACCGTTCGCGGCGGAATGACCTCCCACGCCGCGGTAGTAGCCAGAGGCATGGGCAAGTGCTGCGTTTCCGGCTGCGGAGACATCAAGATGGACGAGGAGAACAAGAAGTTCGAGCTCGCCGGCAAGACCTTCCACGAGGGAGACTTCATCTCCATCGACGGTTCCACCGGAGCCATCTATGACGGCATCATCCCGACCGTTGACGCTCAGATCGCCGGAGAGTTCGGCAGGATCATGGGCTGGGCCGACAAGTACAGGAGACTCGGCGTCCGCACCAACGCGGATACCCCCAAGGACGCTCAGAAGGCCAGAGAGCTCGGAGCCGAAGGCATCGGACTCACCAGGACCGAGCACATGTTCTTCGAGGCTGACCGTATCGCCGCCTTCAGAGAGATGATCTGCTCCGACACCCTCGAGGAGAGAGTTGCCGCTCTCGCCAAGATCGAGCCGATGCAGCAGGCCGACTTCGAGGGTCTCTATGAGGCCATGGAAGGCGACCCCGTAACCATCAGACTCCTCGATCCTCCTCTCCACGAGTTTGTACCGACCGAAGAGGACGACATCGCCGCGCTCGCCAAGGCTCAGGGCAAGAGCGTTGAGGCCATCAAGGCCGTCATCGCCTCCCTCCACGAGTTCAACCCGATGATGGGTCACAGAGGCTGCCGTCTGGCCGTCACCTATCCGGAGATCGCCGAGATGCAGACCAGAGCCATCATTAAGGCCGCTCTCGCCGTAAGGGCCCGCTGCGGTTACAAGATCGAGCCGCAGATCATGATCCCGCTCGTAGGCGAGGTCAAGGAGCTCGCGTTCGTCAAGGGCGTCGTGGTCAAGGCCGCCGATGAGCTCATCAAGGAAGCCGGAAGCGACATGAAGTACCTCGTCGGTACCATGATCGAGATCCCCAGAGCCGCTCTCACCGCTGACGAAGTCGCCCGCGAGGCCGAGTTCTTCTCCTTCGGAACCAACGATCTGACTCAGATGACCTTCGGATTCTCCAGAGACGACGCCGGAAAGTTCCTCAAGGACTACTACGACAAGAAGATCTACGAGAGCGATCCGTTCGCCAGAGTAGACCAGAACGGCGTAGGCAAGCTCGTCGCCATGGCCGTCAAGCTCGGAAGGCAGACCAGGCCTGACATCCACCTCGGAGTCTGCGGAGAGCACGGCGGAGATCCTTCCTCCGTAGAGTTCTTCCACAAGACCGGACTGGACTACGTCTCCTGCTCGCCGTTCAGAGTACCCATCGCCAGACTCGCCGCCGCCCAGGCCGCGATCAAGGAAGGCAAGTAGTCTGAGACCGCGCGAAGTCCCGGGCTGAACGCCTGAGGACTGAGACACAAAAAGACATTAAGGCCGCGGAGCCGGAAAGGCTCCGCGGTCTTTTATTGCCCGGGGGCCCTTATCGGACGCGGCCCTTGACCCGGCGCGGTCTTTTTATTGCCCGCGTCCTCTAATGTACCGTATTTGTCGCATCATCCCTGCTATCATGACGCTGTCAGAAAGATCAAGCAGGAGGCGGCAGGAAGCCGCCGGACGTTCAAGGAGGAACGGGATGGACGCATTCGATAAGATCATAGGCTACAGCAAGGTCAAGGGAGAGCTCAGGCAGATCTGCGACTCCCTCAGGAACGGAGAGGTCTACGCGGAGCTCGGAGTCAAGGCTCCGCAGGGACTGCTGCTCTACGGGGAGCCGGGAGTGGGCAAGACCCTCATGGCGTCCGCGCTCATCGAGGAGTGCGGAAGGCCTGCTTTCATATGCAGGAAGGACAGGCCGGACGGCGATTTCATCAAGGCTATAAAGGAGACCTTCGACAGGGCGGCGGAGCAGGCTCCGTCCATAGTATTCCTGGACGACATGGACAAGTTCGCCAACGGCGACGAGGACCATCCCGACGCGGAGGAGTACGTCACGGTGCAGTCCTGCATAGACGCGGTAAAGGGCAGGGAGGTCTACGTTCTGGCGACAGCCAACGACATCAGCGTCCTCCCCAGGTCACTGAGGAGGGCCGGGCGCTTCGACCGCGTCATTGAGATAGAAGCGCCGCACGGAGCGGACGCTGAGCTCATCACGGAACACTTCCTCAGCGGCAGGAGGTTCGTGGGCGAGATAGACCCGAAGCCCATAGCGAGGATCATGGATGGCCGCTCCACCGCGGAGCTGGAGACTGTCATCAATCAGGCGGGGATTTACGCGGGCTACGAGAGAGCGGAGGCTATAAGCATGGAGCACTTCCTGAGAGCCTGCCTCAAGATCATATTCGAGATGGACGCGGCCGGTCCGGGCAGGGAAGCGGTCTCCTATGAGATCGCGCTTCATGAGGCGGGGCACGCCGTCGTGCACGAGGCCCTGTGCCCCGGCTGCGTCACTCTCGTCTGCGCGGACAGCAACAAGGGCTTTACGCATTACTACAGGAACACCGAGGACTACAGGCTCTGGATGGAGGCGAGGATCATGGGCTCTCTGGCCGGTATGGCCGCTGTCGAGATGAAGACAGGGCTGCAGGACTGGGGCTCCAGCTCCGATCTGGATCAGGCGTTCGACCGCGTGGAAGATCTGGTAAAGAACAGCTGCGTGAGCGGCTTTTCGCTCCATTCAAACGGCTACAACGACTCCGGGCAGCTCAGGGCGAGGCAGGAGCAGGCTGTGAGCGCCGAGGTCGAGAAGTACTATATGAGGACGAAACAGATCCTCGCGGCGAACGCGGGCTTCCTTGAAGCTCTCGCCCGGCTCGTCATGGAGAAGGGCCTGCTCACGATGGAAGACGTGAGCAGGGTCAGGGATGAGGCCGGCCGCGCGCCCGCGGATACAGAGAGGCCGGCGCCAGAGGAAGCGGCGCTTCCTGCGGAGAAGCCCGCTCTCGCCGCGTAGAGGCCTCCCTCATTCCGCGCGCCGCGCTGCTGTGTTATAATACAAAACAACAGTTATTGAAGCTTCTTGTACGCATCACAGGGAGGGAACTGATATGGGCACGGAAATGAGCCTCAAAGAGCTCGGAAGCGTGGGCGAATTCAGGCTGATGAACAGCATAGACGCGGGCAATGCCGCCGGGGTGGAGGAGACTCTCCTCGAGGCCGTAAAGCGCTTCGACACCATCATCCTCGACATGCAGGATCTCGAGTACATATCGAGCGCCGGTCTCAGGGCCTTCAAGAGCGCTTACACCGAGCTTCGCCGGAAGGACGGCACTTTCTGCGCGAAGAACGTGGGCGAGCCCATCGCGGACATACTCAAGCTCACGGGCTTCGGCCGCATGTTCAAATACCTCAGCGCTGATGAGAACGGGACCATGAGATCCATGACGATCACCGCGGAGATAGCCAATCTCGACG
>JAEEGI010020597.1_pt1 | contig 13188 bp, 11 predicted proteins | sample 8958751 | NCBI WGS metagenome assembly JAEEGI01 (sample SAMN16246545, study PRJNA631951) | gut metagenome | biome: gut microbiome; feature: rumen; material: KS-attached | host: Bos | place: Iran: Karaj | collected 2018-10
GCATTATTTCTATGATGGAAAACTACTTCAGACAAGAATTGTTCCGACTATTTATGATAAATCATTGCAAACTAAATTATTAGATGAGGACACTTCGAAATGGTTCATCGGAAGGCTACTAAGCGTAAGGCCGTAAAGAAGAAATCTAAAAGCATTTGGAGGCTAATGGTATATGTTGTCTTTTTTGGGGCTATGATTGCCGGTATTACGTTGGCGGTGTTAATGTTAGTCTTTAGGCCACAACTAATACCTGATAGTGAAAATCTATCGAACGGGGAGGAGATTGTGACTACAGAACCCGAGCCGGAAATAATCCTACCAGATAGAATTGATTTCCAGGCGATTATAGATGATTGGGTTAAAACATCAGGCGGCAATAAGAGTGTCTTGGTATATGATCTCGAACGTGATGAAATGGTCGGAGAGTATAATCCAAATGAATCCTATAACACTGCATCTTTGTATAAGTTGTTTGTGGTTTTGGAAGGATACCGTAGAGTTCAAGCAGGTGAATGGCAGGCTGAAGAGGTTGCTGGTTCGACCGGGAGAACGATCTCTCAATGTCTTGATTTAGCGATTCGTGAGTCATATTCTCCTTGTGCTGAGGTACTTTGGTCTAAAATTGGACGCACAGAATTGGATGATATTGTAAGAAATGACTATAATATTGTCAACTCAGATATTTCTAATTTGATTTCAAATCCAACGGATATCCTAGCTGTGATGAAACTATTTTATGAACATAAAAACATAACTGATGAGACGTTATTGAGTCAAATAAAAGATTCATTTTTGAATCAACCAACTACTACCTACAATTGGCGTCAAGGGCTGCCTAGTGGTTTTACTAAGGCTAACGTATATAATAAGGTTGGATGGGATTTTAACCCCGATGGAAATTATTGGAACATTTATCATGATGCGGCAATCGTTGAATTCCCGGAGTCTAATCGTCATTATATTGTAGTCGTGATGTCAAATCGTCTGCCTTTTCAACAGATTAGAAAACTTGGTACTAATATAGAAAAACATTTTTACGGCGAATCGTAATTAATAAGTACTAAAGAACTGAGACCAGTAGGTTTTGTAGTCTGAATCTAAATCGAAATTGAAGCCAACAGCGAGTTTAGTGTACTCAGGATTAAGAATATTGGCACGGTGTGTTTCGCTACCCATCCATAGAGCCACAGTGGTAGCAGGTGAAACAGCAGCATTGCCAATGGCAAGATTTTCGCCGCTAACACCACCTGAACTAGGGACTGGACACACTGTAGACCAGCTGGTGCCATCTGGGCGAGTGTGGGCATATTTAATGACAGTTTCTTTGGCTCGAATATCAGCAGCTTCTTCACAAGTATAGCCCCATGAAAGTTGTTCTAGATTGTTTTTGGTACGAATTTTATTGACTAATGACAAAACTTCATGTTTCCACTGATCTGCTGGTGGAGCAATTACAGTAACAGTAATAGAATCTTTGCGTTTGCCGTCATATGTACCAGCAGTAATAGTGGTGGTACCAACACCACTAATCACTGGGTAGCGGCAAGTTTCATCATTGTATCCCAACCAGGTACGAGCAGAATTATAGAATCCTGAGATTACATTAGTGTTGGAGGTCTGCCAATACATCTCGCCGAGGTCTGATAAATTACCACCGGTACAGAGATCGATGTCGGGTGTAGCATAGATAGTGATGGCATTTTCATTCCAAAGTTCACCAGCTGGTACTTCTGTATTGTCAAATTCATGACTTGAGGTGGAAACATAGTCATCATTTCCTGTAGCATAGATACTATTTGATTCCACATCTGAATCAGATACTGATTCAAGAAGATCCATTTCGCCGATAGTATCTTCTACGATATCAGAGCGTTCATCAACAGCGCGGAACGTAAGTCCACCGTTAAACCAAATTGCGCTTGCGATGAGAACGCCTGCTATCAATATGGCGGCCGCATTAACTGACAACAATATTGTCATTTTATTGTTTTTTGGACGTTTTTCGTCCATGATTATTTTTTCTCCTTGTGTTTGTTATCCAGAGTCAGAGATTTTACAAAGGTGAGTGCTTCATTTAAAGCTGGCATCAAAGCAATAAAGATAAGTACCATAATAAAGTTTAGAATTATTACTTCGATAGATGGCGCAGACCCACGGAATAATGCTGCAAAGATAATCGAGAATATAATCATGTAAATAATCGCAACTGATGCAACGATAACTACGTATGATAATATACGTAGCCAAGCTGATGAAAGATTGAGCATTCGGTAACGTAAAATTGTATAATATACGGCGATAATTGTGACAGCGAGTGCGAGCGGGCCAAGCCATATTAGTGACCAATTATTGAATAGTGGCAAAATGAGGTTAAAAACTAACACGATTGTACTGGATAGCCCAAAGCTAGCCATCGTGACGATATCTCCGCCTTGTTTACGCTTGGAGTGTGTTTTGAAAAACTGGTGAGCAAATACGCCGATGATAACAGGTACGATTGCGCCAAAGAAAGCAATATAACTAAAATATAATGGGCCAATATTCATTACTACACTATTACCAGTGTGGCTTAAAATAATATCTGAATATAGAGCACTTGGATTAAACATGATTGCTCCGCCAATTATTAAACCTAAGACAAGAAAGATAAAAGTGGTAATTTTACCATATCTTTTTTTCCAAGCACCGTAACCTAAAAATGCGACATCAATCAATATTGCGCTAACAAAAGTCCAAATAACGTGCCAATTAATTGTGTTGGATTGTTCTGGACGAGCTACTAAAAAGATAGAAATTGATGCCATCCATACGGTGGCAAATATAGCAGCGGCAAAATACCAAGCTGAGCGTACACGGTCGCCTTTGGTTGCGCCGAAGAAAACGATAGCGCCAGACAAAAATGTCAGAATTGACACTGTGGCTAGTAGCATAACAATTAATTGCATTTACCTCCTTTTTAATTATTATAGCACAATTAATGGTTTATTTGTTTATGTTTATATGGTTGTTGAAGTTTTGATTATTGTCGCCAACAGTTGTGGTCGTGTCAACAATAGCAAAATCTTGATATCTTTCATTATTTAAGTAGATGGTATAGGTACTACCCAGCACGAATTTGTCTGTGCCTATAGCCAGATGTGAGAATTTCTTAATTGCTGTGTGTTCAACGATTGTTTCGTTATTGCTATTTTTAATAGTGATAGTTGTGCCGGCTGGTTGTTCAATGTCGAAGAATACACTAATGTTATTAATAGCTGAGGTATTACTAATAGACTCTGCCATGCCACTTGAACCAACGGCTAAAATCTCGCCACCGTTTTGAATAATGCTTAGTCCAGAGTCTAATGCACTATTACCGTTGTTTGTAGGACCGTCTACAACGATTATTCCATCGTTAATATAAATCCATCCGTTGCTGTCGATACCATCGCCTGAGGAGTCGATTTTTATCTCGCCACCATTGATAGTGAGAATGCAGTTTTCGTCCGAATCAAATGGACCCCCACCTGGCCTATTGGTGGTAGCTGAGGCATCAGCCCCGCCACCTGTGTTTATTCCATCATCTATTGCTGTGACGCTGATGACACCGGAATTTATTGTGATAACTTGCGCTTCAATACCTTCGTAGGCTTTGGTGATATTGATATTTCCGCCGTCAATTACAAGTGTATTATTAGCGTGAATAGCGTCATCATTGGCATTAATGGTAATATTGCCGTCTACTATACCTAAATATATGTCTGAATGAATTGCATCATCATAGGTGTCGAGATTGAAAAATCCGTTTTCGATAAGAATATTCTTAGTTGCTTTGATACCTTTTGCACTAGATTTAATGTTTAAATTGCCATTTTCGATTAGAACAAAACCTTTGCCATAGTTTGATTCGTCGGTTGATTTGATGGCGTCAGCTTTTGAATCGATATTGAAGTTGCCTGATGTTATATATACCGAATCTGTACCGCGAATCGCATCATCTATGGATGTAATTTTATAATTACCCCCACGAAATGTTAAATCGTCTTTACCCACTATGCCATCTTCATGATTTGCGATGACGTTCAAATCGCCTTCTCCTTGCAACGTGAAATCGGATTTGACATAAATAGCGCCTTTGACGTCCGATTCAAATGAATTGGCATAATTTGTACCGTCGGAAATAGTATTTTCACCAATTAATTCTATAACTATATCTTCTGCGGATTTTCCATAAATTGCTGGACCAGAATTATTGTTTATCATGACATTATCCAAAATTAGTTTTACTTCGCCAATGCCAGCCTCAATAGTGATGCATCCGTCATCTAAATTGCCTGTTAGATGGTAAGTACCGGATTGATTGATGGTCAATGAATCTGAGAGAATGATGTCTTCGGTAGCATAGCGATCCCAATTGATTTTGAGATCGCCATTGTCTATATCGATGGCCTTAGTTATTTCTTCAACAGAATCGGCGTTGTCCTGATTATTGATTAATATCGCAACTACAATTACGCCGATTAATGCGAAAATACCAAGTATGGCTCGCCAATCAAATGAAATCAATTTTTTTCTATGATTAGCTTGCTGAACTTTGGCCGAACTACTGGGTTTTTTGTTCCAGGAGTTATGTTCTGCCATTAAATATCCTCCTCGAGGCAGGGTTCGGAGAGTAGGATTTTAAGATTGCAGTTCTTGACGCGAATTTCGTCTAGGAATTCCTTTTCTTTGATGCCGTGACGCAATTTAATATCGTAGGTAAGTTTATAGAGACTACCCATATTCATGGTTTTAGTTTCGACCAATTTGGCGCTAGAAGTGTATTTTTTGAATATTTCGGCAAATACATCATCATAGTCTAAATCTTCTGGGATAACAACCTTTAACACTCTCGCGTTTGCATCAGGTTCGAGGATGTGGGTATATGAGAAAAATATGATTGCTATAATACCAATTGCAGTGATAACTGCAGCAAAAAGTAGGTGTCCCATACCAAGAGCCAACCCAATCATCATGGCGAAAAATACACTTAGCAGATCTTTGGCGTGACCCTGAATTGAACGAAAACGAATAAGTGAGAAAGCGCCCAGAATTGCAATAGAAGTACCGAGATTTCCATTTATCATAATCATGACGGCCATAACGAGTAGTGGCAGAACTGCCAGTGTAGTAAGAAAACCTTTAGTCGTCTGTGAGGTTTTCATATGGGTGATGGCGATAGCGAGACCAAGCAGTAGTGAGGCTCCTGCGCATATTAATGCAGTCTTGATATCAAGACCAGTTGCTGCTGTGTCAAATAGACTATTGAACATTTTGCTCCTTTGTTATTTTTTCGTAAATTTTACCTATTTTACTAAATTGTTGGGGATAGAGATGCAACTTTGAGAGTTCACTCACGAGCCAAAGCGGAAGAACTTCATGCGCTTTGATTTCTAGGATGATGTTACGATTACCCTTAAAGTAAATTTTATCACGTTTTTCTTTATTGAAGGTTAAATTATTATTACGATATTTGAGTTTTTCGTCAAAAGTAATACGAAGATTGTTTTCGCCCTTGTAGGATTCGCGATTGTAGATGACCATTATTTTTGGTTTGAGCTTGAAATGTTCAATCAGATAGTCGACTTCTTTGGCGATCTGGAGTTCATGTTTTGTCTTGTCCGAAAACTTAACTAGTTCATATAAAGTTGTTTTGCCACTAATTAATTTGTCAAATTCTTCATGAGTAATCATGACTCGACGTTTGTAGCCTGGGTTTAAGTCGCGGCCACGTAGTTTGGTTTTGATTTCTAGAAACACTCGATCATAGCCGCCATAACTTCTGGCACGGAGTTTGTGCTTAAAAACTGGCTGGTCGATCGATTGGATAATTAAATCAAAATTATTGGTATCAAAATAGAGGTTGTATACCTCGGACTTGTGATAACTATCTTTGTGCATGTTTTTTCGGATTGCTTTTTTTAACTCCTTTTTGTCTGCATTAGTAATCAGATATTTCTTTTCAATCCGATCAAAAACCTTACCATCCATATAGTCTATTATAATATGACAACGCTAAAATTGATAGTACATTACTATATCTGCTGACATTGACAATTATTCATAAGTGTGATATAATAATAAGATAGGTCAGTAGTGGCTGCAACTTAAAAACTCTATATAAGGGGGAAAACTATGAAGAATTTGAATAAGAGAGAGAAAATTCTTTTTTCAATAATCATTATTCTTGCAATTGTTTTGATTGCAACTTTTGTTGCCTTGAATAAGGCCCAGGTTGAACGGAATAGTTTGGCTTTTCAGAACTGCTCACTGCAAGAAGAAAAGAATGATGTCGACGCGACAAATCTTAAGCTACTTGAAGCGCTGAGGTATGAGCATAGAATTGCTGTATCAAGTGACACTAAGCTACTTGTTGCAGATCTTGCCTGGCTTGATCGAGAAAATGATACTTTTTATATGGATGCATTTATCGATCTTGATAACGGCGAGGAAAACTGCTTCGAAAGGCTTAAAAAACTCTTCGATGAAGACAAGGAAGCTCGCGAAAGAGCAGTTAACATCGTATGCTATCACTTAGACAATATTTGTCTATATGAAGTTACAAGTGATTATTATGATCAACTGGTTGCAGAAAGTACCACAGACTAAGACCTATCAATACCCGTATGTTTACGGGTATTTTTTTTGTGTTTATGCTATAATTAATATGTAATGCTAGAAATTCGGAGTGTGTCGAAGGTCTATCAGACTGGTGGTATTCGCCGTACTGTTTTAAATAAAGTACGGATAAATTTTCGTGAATCTGAATTTGTGGCAATTCTGGGACCGTCTGGTTCTGGTAAGACTACTCTTTTAAATATTATTGGTGGGTTAGACCAATATACTACTGGCGATTTAATTATTAATGAAAAATCCACTAAAAAATTCCGTGATAAAGATTGGGATTCTTACCGTAATCATAGGGTGGGATTTGTTTTTCAATCCTATAATTTGATTCCTCATCAAACCGTATTAAACAATGTACGGTTGGCTTTGACTTTATCTGGCATTTCAAAGCGTGAATCTGTAAGAAGAGCTAAAAAGGCTTTAAAGGATGTAGGGTTATCAGAACATATCAATAAACGTCCAGCACAGCTTTCGGGTGGACAGATGCAGCGAGTTGCGATAGCGAGAGCATTGGTAAATGATCCGGATATTCTACTAGCAGACGAGCCGACTGGGGCGTTAGATTCTGAAACCTCAGTCCAGGTAATGAAGATTTTAAAGGAAATCGCAAAAAATAAACTTGTAGTAATGGTTACGCATAATCCCGAATTAGCTGATAAATACGCTACCAGGATTATAACTTTAAAAGATGGTAAAATTACCTCTGATTCTAATCCTTATGATGGCAAAATTAAGACTGATTTAGATTCGAGTGAGGCTGGGCGTAAAAGCAAAAAAACTAAGATGTCGTTTTTGACGGCTCTTTCTTTATCGTTAAATAATTTGTTGACTAAAAAAGCCCGTACGATACTAGTAGCGATGGCGGGCTCGATTGGGATTATTGGGATTGCGCTGATTTCGGCGGTGTCGACTGGGTTTCAAAATTATATTGATAAAATCGAAGAAGACACTCTCACTTCGTATCCTTTGGCCCTGCAAAAAGAATCGGCGGATATTTCTGGAATGCTGCTCAGTCTTTCTGGCGGAGCTTCAACGGTGGCCAATGATGGCAAGCTTCACGAAAACCAAATCTTAACTTCTACGCTTGGTAGCGTTTCAAACAATGATTTACCAAGTTTTGTCGATTATCTAGACGCGCATGCTTCTGAGATAAAGGATGATATCCGACTAATGGAATATGAATACAATGTTGACCCGGTGATTTATACTGTAGATGCGACGGGTGAAGTAGCAAAGATGAACCCAAGCAATATGTTTTCTTCTCTAATTGGCGATACTTCGCTTCTTAGAAATTATTCTACGATGACGTCTGTCTTCAGGCAATTTGACCCAGATAATCTAAAAAACGATACTGAGCTTTTGGCTGGACGTTATCCAGAATCATATAATGAACTGGTGATTGTTCTTAATAATCGTTCAGAAATCTCGGAATTACTTACATATTCTCTTGGTTTTCATGATTCGCAGGAATTGAATAAGATTATTACAAAAATTATGAGTGGGGAACGAGTAGATATTAAAAATGAGCCACTAGAGCTTACTTTTGATGATTTGATGAATGTAGACCTTAGATTACTTTCACCAGCTGATTATTATAAATACAACGAAAAATATGAAGTCTATGAAGATATGTCTGGTGACAAAGATTATATGAAGGGTGTCTACGATAAAGCAGAAAGACTAAAAATTGTAGGTGTAGCGACAATTGATACGGAAATGGTTTCGACTGGTAGTGGTATTGCTTATTTACCGTCACTAATCACCCACATTATTGATAAATCTAGTAAAACTGAGATTGTCAAAAAGCAATTAGCTAATCCTGAAATTGATATTTTTTCAAATACAAAATTTGACGAGGAAGGGAATAAATTTAATTTTGAATTCTCTGATCTGGTTTCAATCGATGAGAATAAATTGTCGCAGGCTTTTGGTGTAAATATAGATCAAAATACTATTGCTGAAAAAACCAAAGAGTATATCAACCAAATATCCAATGCTATTACAGCGGATGTTTCGCCGATTCGTGATGGATTAGCTAATAAATATAAAGATTTGGCGGAAAAATTAAAGAATGAGCTTCTGCTTGCTGGTTCGTTTAAAAAAGCAGACATTGAAGCAATTGCTAGTGAGTTTATTTCTAGGCAAGATTTTAGTGATTTGGAGAACAAATATTATCTTCCGACTGATAAGACTAGTGCGCTCTATCAGGGGCTAATCGTTGGCACTTTGCAAGGATACGTGAAGGCTTATGGTATGACTCAAATGATGAACCCTAGCTATGATGAGGATACTAGCGATATTATGATGAATCCGATGCTATTTGAGCAGACTGTGAATAGTTGCCTTGATTCGATGCAGTTTAATGCGGCATTTGACGCAATTGCCGTGCCGATGACCGAATTAAATATGAAAAAAGAGATTTTGACGAAGGTTGGGAATTTAAGTGCGTATTTATCAAGCAGTTTTGCGAACGCTTTTCATGTGGATCAAAATGCGATTATTGGGGCATTTAAGCTAAACTTCTCGGAAGAGGAATTGTCGCGTGTGGTATCAGCGATGTTCACCAAAAAGAAAACTTCACTGGCTTCTAATTTATCGGCGCTTGGATATCAAGATTTGGATGATCCGACCATGCTATCTTTTTATTTTTGGTCATTTGACGGAAAGACACGTTTTATTAATTTTTTGGATGAGTATAATGATTTGATGAAAGAGACAGGGAATGACGAAAAAGTGATAGAATATACTGACACGACTGGGATACTGATGTCGTCGGTAAAAACTATCGTAGATGCAGTGTCGTATGTTCTGATTGCTTTCGTGTCGATTTCTTTGGTCGTTTCTTCGATTATGATTGGTGTAATCACATATATTTCCGTGTATGAACGCACTAAAGAAATTGGGATTTTGCGAGCAATTGGGGCGTCAAAACACAATATTTCGTCGATATTTAACGCTGAGACGTTTATCGTTGGGTTTTTGGCTGGATTATTCGGCGTGGGGATATCATATATGTTGATTCCGATTATTAACCTAGTTTTGCATCATTTCACTGGTGATATACCATTATCGGCGACCTTGGATCCTCGTACAGCAGTGCTATTAGTGGTATTATCAGTGATTTTGACTTTAATTGCTGGTCTTATACCTTCGCGTTCCGCTTCGAAGAAAGATCCTGTAGAAGCATTAAGAAGTGAATAAAAAAAGTCGTGGGCGAATGAGCCCACGAACTTCTTCGATAAGGGTTTATCTAAGCGACAAACCTTTACTTTTCAGAGCTGTTTTAATCTCTGAAATGCCTTTCTGGCCGATGCCCATCTTGGCGAGTGAACTTTGTGACAAGCTACAGAGAGTTTCGATATCCTTGATGCCTACGCGATTCAATGATTCTTTGACTTCTGCTGTCAGTTTGAGTTCATCTGCTACTGATGTGCTGTCGCTAGATGATGGTAATGTGCTGAAGATTGTATCTTCCATTTCGCGGTATTTTTCTCTAGCTACTTTGGCTTTTGACTTTTCTTCGGCGAGCTTTTTCTCTAAATCGAGAATAATTTTCTTCTGAGAATTATTCTCTTCTTTAGCGATATCCAGTTTTTTATGGAGAACTTTATAATCATATCTGGCTCTTCCTAACTGTATATCGCGATTCTTCAGTTTCGCGATGAGTGTCTCTTCATTTTTCACCGCATTTTCATACCTACATTTGAGCTCGTCGTCTTTCTTTTCTTCTGCCTCATTTTTTAGCCCAAGCTCTGCGAGCTTTAATAGCTCTTCTGTCGTTGGGACCAAGCCCATAATCTGCTTTTTCACAGAATTCTTCTGGAGCTTGCTTAAGGTCTTTTTAACGAGTTCTGTTACTTGACCAGAAGCTAATCCCATCTCTGCAGCTATTTGCTTATTCTGCACTCTTGGGCGGTCGAAACCAAAACCCTGAAGGAGAAGCTCGGTTTCCTCTTTTGTGAGAGTAGATTCAAAGATCTCATATAACTTTTCGTAATTATATGGCGGAACACCTATCGGTGCGTCCACTTTCTCCCTTGCCTCTTCTGTCTTATCTAACAGCATTGCTATTATGAAATTCTTTCCTGGGGTTCTGTCTTCTCTCCCGAAAATTTTTCCTGTTTTTTTCATCATAATGTCAGTCCTTTCTTATAATCGAGATTCTTTCACTGTGCCATGCTCCATTCAAGAATTTATCCATCACCTCTTTTCTATTTAGATTAAGCTTGATCACAGGACTAACCCTCCTTTTTAGTTCTGTGATCAAACCTTATCGAAGTTAAATTACGATACATTATGTATATGTGTATATTTTAGCATATATTATGCATTTTGTCAATACTAAACATGCTATTCTTGACTTTTTTAAGATTTTGTGCTATTATATGCGTAGATAACACTACTGTTATAGTACGTTTAAAGGAGGGCAAGATGACGTATTTTTATGATTTGACTGCGAGAGAAATGCTGTCAAGTATGGATGATCCGATGAAGATATGCAATTTGTATGAGTACGGGCTATTATCGCATAACCCAATACTCGCGATTTGCGTTCAGAATGAGTTAGCACGGAGGGGCGATACAGACCTCATTAGATGCACACTTGATACATTCATCCAGAAAGATGAGACATTTGAATGCAATTCATCCTTTGCTAAAATTCTTGGTAAAAGTTTGCTGGAATTTAAGCATATTGATCCTGTTCTTCATTATATCGGAAGGAAAATGCTTCAACTTGGAGTAAATGAAGACATAAAGGATCAAGTTGATAAGTCAGTGGAAGATGAAGCCACAATCGTATCACTTCTTAAAGAATTGATGAGCAAATATCATTACCATGAGCAGGATTTCTATGAAATTGCTCAAAATGTATTCGATTCAATGTCTTAAAAACCTTATATGACCCCTACTATTTGTAGGGGTTTGTTATTTATTTATTTTTATAGTATAATACTATATACACTGGGGATTCGCCAAGTGGTAAGGCAGTGGGTTCTGGTCCCACCATTCGGGGGTTCGAATCCCTCATCCCCAGCCAAATGATACAGTACTAGCAATCCGAACCCCCGTGTTTTCAAATATACCCCTGTTAAATCGGATAAATGTCCAATTCTTATGAATTAATGATTCTTTATAATAGTTCCTTTTAAGTGGGGCTTCGGAATGTCATTAGAATCAAATAGCTAGTATGTTATAATAAGCTTATGTATATAATTAAACGGTTATTTATCGTACTGTGTTTGACCGTATCAATCACTTTTGGTTTCGGCAGCCTATCAGCATATGCTTCTGACGGAATTGTTGAGACTAATTTTTTTGGTAATGTTGAGGATGATAATGAGGGTTGTGGTGTATTTATGATTATTAATTCGGTCATAGATATCTTATCTATGGGCGTGGCAATATTAGGAGTCATAGGTGTTGTAATTGTAGGCACGACTTATCTTACGGCTGGTGGTAGTGAAGATAAAACCCGCAAAGCTAAACGTCGCATGTTTGAAATTGTAATTGGATTAGCAGTATATGCAATACTATATGCAGGAGTCCAATGGCTATTGCCTGGCGGAAAAGTTAACTCTTCTTGTAAGACTCTTACTGATGAACAAGTTGCGAAAATTAGGGAAGAGGAAGAAAAGAAGAATAGTCCAGGAAAAACAAACAATAAACCTACAAGCAGTTCTTCTTCGTCTTCATCCTCATCCTCTTCTTCGTCTTCACCTTCTTCTTCGGGTGCTAATGATGGAAAACTGACTGGAAAAACAGAATATGAAAAAAAGATAAATTCAAAACCTTTTCAGCTTAAAGTGAAGGGAGCGGATAAGATTAAATACAAATCAAGCGACAAAAGAATAGCCTGGGTGACTAAGGATGGAGTAGTGTATCCTAATGATGTAGGGACTGCTTATGTGACGGCATCTGCCGGAAAACAGAAATTGAAGATAAAGATTAAGGTAAAGAAAAGAGAAAAGGAACCAAAATTAGTACATGTGCCAGCTGGCGATGTGATAAAAAGTAAATATACTGCAAATAAAGGATGCTACAATTACAGATACGTTTTTCGGTATAAGGATCCTAGAAAAGCTGAGCTAGCTGCTGACAATGCGCTTATCTCTGCCGAGAATGATAATATCTATGGACACAGTGGAGATAATCTTGAATTTACTAGGGAAATGGCAAAGAAGAAGATTAACTGGGATCCAAGCAAAGTCAAACGACACGTTTCAACCGCATGTACGCAATTTGTTCTAACAATGGCCCAATCTACGGGCATTAAACAGAATAAAGTTAAATGGGCACAAAAAATGACTCCTGGAACTGTGACTAATCTCAAAGATAGCGGTAAGTTTTACGTCATAAAGGATTCAAGTTATACAAAAAAATGGGGGAAATTAAGACGAGGCGATATCCTTGTTGACGATAGCTATAGTGGCGATAATTGTCGTCATGCAGTAATGATCGGCAAATAATGATAAACGATACGGTACTAGCAATTTACCCCCCCCCATGTTTTCAAATGTACTTCAGCTAAATTGGGCAAGAGTT
>JAEEGI010020600.1_pt1 | contig 13187 bp, 8 predicted proteins | sample 8958751 | NCBI WGS metagenome assembly JAEEGI01 (sample SAMN16246545, study PRJNA631951) | gut metagenome | biome: gut microbiome; feature: rumen; material: KS-attached | host: Bos | place: Iran: Karaj | collected 2018-10
CAAGTTTGTAAGCCCATTCTTTCATGCGATCCAAACGTTCCCAGTCAATATTCGTTATTTCCTGAAACTCTATCATCTCAAAGTTCGTCTTCGGCATGGGAATAACTGCCAGACGAGTGGAAAGTCCGCTTCCGAAGTTCTTCTCATTGACCTTTTTCTTCAGAGCAATAGGCGTACCAGTATAGATATAATTCCAAGTGACGTGAAAGCGGTCTACGGGCGAATCTGCATTCTGGTACATCTGTCCGTCCTCCTCGTTGTGGAAGGCTTTCAGTTCCATACTTTGCTTGTTGATCCATGAGCCACCACTCTGAAGGGTGATGGAGTTGTCCAACTCGGTATCGAAAGTGAACATGTGCAATTGGATCTCTTTCCCGTCTACGATTTCCTTGGCGTTAATCATATCTTCAATCAACTGGCCGTTACTGGTTCTGGCAGGATGAATTCGGATGATACCTTGAGGCTTGTCCTTTCCCTCCTTATTGGCCGCTTTCTTCTTCTGATCCCGCTTGTAGCGATTCAGGGCTGCGATAGAAGCCTTATCGGCAGCATCCACAGGAGCCATCAGAATGTCGCAGATATCATCTGCCAAAGATTTGTTCGATGCGGGATGACCAATGATCAGCAGTGAGCAATTCAGTCTTCGTTCCCTTTCAGGACGATGATAGAACCTATACCAGCAACGAGTCATCAGAGTCATCAAGGCACCACCTGCAGCAAACACCGCTGCCGGATACTGAGACCTCTTAAGTCCTGCGCACACGTCCTTTAATAATGGGAAGTCGTCAAACATCGCCTCAATCTCAGCACCCCAGGCATCAAGCTGAGCGCTTAGAATACTGTCTTGAGATCCATTATTTCCATTACTTCCATGGATAATCTCCTGATAAGATCTCCCCGTGGCTATCCTCACTGCTTCGAGCATGGCCTTACTGGGCAAAGAGCTTGCGTACTTCCTCTCCTTCTCCGCGACACATGAGGCTGCTGATTCTACCGTCTGGCCGACATTCTCATCTCTTTCCTCAATAATATCCCGCACCCAAGGCTGGCCTTCTACGACATGCTGTACCATCTGTTTGTCACCATCGAGCATAAGGAGTAAATCCGTGGCAAGTTTGAGAGATTCTTTATGCCTGTTTGATTCCTCTGCACAAGGCAGCTTTTCGTTATAACGGGCATCAATGATGCTTTGCAGGTCATATCCTCTCCATTTCATCTTTTCAGACTTAACATCCCTTTTCTTAGTATCTTCAGAGAATTCCTGATGCAGTGGTTGCGTTTTCTTCTTGCGGTACTCTGGAGTAAACCTTTTGTCAAATTCTTCATTGTAATAATTAAATAACAGGTCTTCATTAATGTAGAGTATATCCTCCTCTTTAGGACAGAAGGAAGTACGAGTGGCGTCGATACAAGAGCTGTCGGCCTTGTATCCGAGGGCATTAGCAAACTCAATCTGGTTATCAGCCAAGTTGCCGACCTTCACATCGGCAGTGAAGACGACGCGGATGCCATCACCTGAGCAGGAGATATGGATCAGTGCTACTCTGTCCATGAGTTCCTTCATATCCCTGAGTTTCCACCATATTTGCATGGGGTTTTCAACGTGGTCAATATCCAGCATCACCAAACCATTGAGATGGCAATTCTTCAACAGTCTCCGCCGTTCCATGACCTCATACTCAGTGCCGTCTCTCTTCTTTTTCTTTACCTTTACTTCGTCGAAGAGATAGCAGCTGAAGATGAATCCTGCCAGTTCCTGCTTCAGTTCCTCTGCCCAAGCCAACAGTTTCTGTTCGTCTGTCTTTTTGGCAAAGGCGTCCTTTGCCCTCTTCGAACTCAATTCTCGAGGCTTCCTGATCAGGAACTTCTGGAAGTCGGTGTTCTGAAGCCAGGTATGAATAGCTGCAACGCCCTCACCGTCAAGGTCGGCCTTAACAGCCGCCTTAATGGCTCTTCGGGCATTAATATGCCATTCCGTCTTCTGGCTTCTAACTTCTCTCCAAAAGTCACCTCTGAGGCATTTAGCGGTAGAGGACTTCTTGACGTCTTTTTGATAACAAAACATGTTTGCTTGTCTTTTTTTGCTTAATTTTGTCATTTTGTGGTTTTAAATCTTATTTGCTTTCTGGGCAGTCAGAGGACCGGTCTTTCTCGCCACCACAGCTAAGCGAGGACAAATTTAAGCATTATTTTTTAGATGGCATTTTATTTCTTCACGCTTGATTGGGGTCACCACCTGCACCCCGAAAAAAAGTGCTTTTCACCACCTGCACCCCTCAGAAAGGGCAGAAAAAAGGCGCATCTTTCGATACGCCTGGCCTTTTTTCTCTATACCTTTATTTATTATCTTTGAACCACTTGTATAACTCGCTGATAATAGGTTTGAGTTTGAGAAACCGTTTCTCGTGACAGCCAAAACGATATAAACTATACACGAGACTATTGATTGGCGGCAGACACATATTTTCCACATACCAGTTCCTTACCTCCTGACCAAGTGCTTTCGTGTAGTTCTTGTATCTGGCATCTCCTTTGGCACTCTTATCCTTCACATACAACATGTCAGGGATGAGCGACTCTATATCACTGAAGAAATCCACATACTTTCCTTGGACACCATTTTCCTTTTTAGCATAGCGATAGGCTACATAGACAGTTAACCAGTCCCTGCCGTTATTACGGTCTATCTTCTGTGCCACGGATCTCAACACCTTCGAAAGCGCCAGCTGTTTCTCTGCAGAGTCGAAGTCACGCATGTCGAAGAACTTCAGTTCCACCATCTCATAGTCGTCTACTGTATCCGGATTCAGGCCATTTCCTGACGACATCGGCTGAGCATTCTTCCTCTTGCGAAGGGCTTCATGCTCTTTCCGGAGCGTCTCGTCAACCGCAAGCCCATGTTCTGATGCATGACCAGTCAGGATATCAGTAATCATGCATATTTGATAAAGCGTCTGAAAGAATGTCTCTATTTCGTCCCTACGCAACTCGTCGGCAAAAGGCACGCGATGGACGAAGGGCCGCCAACTCTCATCATCCTCTTCCTTCACCAGATACCAGGTGCTGCCGATCTTCATTTGCACAAAATCCCAGATCAGGCCCGCACGAAGATCTTCAAGCTCTTCAAATACATTGAGCTCCTTGAAGGGATTATCCAGAAGCCCCTTCATTTCACTTAATATGTTGGGGTACGGACGACAGAGGGCCTCAGCAAACAGGCGCTCTTGATCTCCGTGGATCTGTCCAGGCTCCCTCAACCTCTCTCGAAGCCAGCCTATCAGGAATATGCTGTCTGCCTCAGTGACTAGCTTTTTATATTTCTCTTGCTTGCGCGACGACAAAGGCTCTGGAAAAAACGAACTACTCATTATCCTGTAAGATATTGTGCTTTGTGTTAATCCAGTCATTCAGGTATCCCATCGGCAGACTGTAAGGATCGTCAAGCTCCAAGTCCACGTCATGCTTTTCTGCAATGAGGAGAATCTCTGCCCTGAGTTCTGAACGATAGGATTCTATATCCTGCATCTGAGGGAACATCCGCCTGTCTGTCTCTACAATATCACGGGCAGCAGCCACATAGTTTGCTTGGTAGTTATGAGGGACGTAACTCCACAAAGAATCCACAACGCCAATCTCATCATCGTTCAGCCCAAGCTCACGACCTTTTGCCAGATGTGATTTCACCGTCTCCACAGTACGCAAGACCTGAATAATATAATTATTGCATTCTGCTTCGTCATTCCAGTGAGGTTCATTGCGGTCGCACTCATCCACATAATAATCGGAAAGTGCGGTATCGATGAAATGCGCTTCGTAAATAGCTTCACTTACCAACTTCCTGGCCACTCTTGCGCCAACACGTCTATAGGCTGTATCTTTCAGCCATGAGAGCAGCTGGAGATTGTCGGGCGAATACTGTTCATTCAAGTCTTCAACCTCCGACTCAGGCTCTATGCCAAGTAGTCTTAAATCCATTGGGTATGAAGTACGCAAGAACTGTCCCATCATCAGATAAGCCAGCAATCTCGCCAATTCCACGATCCAAGCCGCCAGACCATCTTGTTGTTCCCTCATCATCGGATTTTCTCTCACGGGCTCCATCTCCTCTGTAAAGAAGTTATAGGCAATCATCCTAGCCGCATCGCCACTCCTCTTCAAGCCAATCAGCCTGTCAGCCTGTTTAAGCATAAAGTCACGTCGCTGTTCTACACTCATCGATAGCACTGCGTCAATGTCAACACCGATGAAATAGTTCTTCTTCAGAAACGCCAACAATTCTTCTGACGTCATTTTTCTTATATCTGCCATGTAATTCCTTTCGGTTTTAGGCTGCAAAGATAGGCAAAAACAGAAGAAATACCAAAATAAAATGGATTTTGTTTTCGAAAATGGTGCAAAAGTGCAAATGTGCAAAAACAAAATTCATTTTATCAAGAATCCAAACACTATATCTTTACCTTATATATATATTATAATATATATATAAGGTAATATTAAATCTACTACCAGTCCAGGCATTTACAAAACGCCATTTGCACTTTTGCACATTTGCACAAAGATTGCGAATTTATTTTACATTATAAAAAGCAAAAAGTCGCTCAAAATCAGCCCTTGGCAAACTAAAAGTTTGCAGGCCTCAAAGTCAGACTTTGCAGGCCTGAAAGTCAGAGTTTACAGGCTTCAAACTCCAAAAGCTGCATAATTGCCGAAAACAAGTACTTTTAGCAGTCAAAAGCAAAATGAAAATTATTTACACAATGGCAGTACCCTATAGAATTGATTCTATTAAGGCACAAGGATTCTTAGTAATGAATCCAAGTGCCCACCAAACATAGTGTCTCTCATGGTTGGAATTATATGCTCATCAGGGATTTCCCTATATGATGTATACCATCCACAATTTTCTGTCTTTGCTTTGCGACCAAAGATCGTTTTACCATTCATCACCATTTCTATTTACCCGATTCTTTTGCTTCAATTTCACTATTATTGACCAACCTGCCGTTGCCATCCAAGAGAATACCACTATCAGAATGATCGAACTTGCAATAATAGAGGTTGGCATTAACTGCTGATATATTGGTGAAGATTGGTAGAGTGAGTGGTTTACCTTCAGGCCCCATCAGACCACAATGGCCCTCATACGTATTATAAGCTTTACATGGAGCCAACTTCCGTATATCACAGCCCATTTCGTCGGTTTCAGAAGTAGCATAATAGATATCGTCTACGTCATCACAGACAAACTTATACTTCAGCGTGCCGTCATAGTCCATCATACACATCGTATAATCCTCGAGCACAACGGAGATACCTTGTTCCAAGACTTCCACATTCCGATATTCGACGGGAATAATTGACTTTGCCTTCTTGTCGAGCAGCCCCCACTTATCCTCTTTGTTCAGCAGCCAGAAGCCGGTATCTTCATGTGCAATACCATCGTATTCGGGACAGATGACCCAATCGCCCTTCCTGTTGATGATGCCCCACATGCCTGAGGCGTCAGTCATAGCACATAAGCTGTCATAGAAAAGATAGCCGTAAGTGAAAGACGGATAATGGAAATCCTTGTCGATGACCACCTGACCGTGGGTATCGATAAACTTGATGGTACTATCCTTTTCCATCACAGCTGCGAGGCCCTCAGAAAAGAGCCAGGCTTTTGTGTAACGTATGGCAGGAATAACAGGATGGCCAGTGCGGACATCAAGATAACCGCGATAGCCCTTGCTTGCATAACAGGCCAGTGTGTCTTTCTCGTTATCGGAAACAATGACCCACTTGACATCGCGAAGCACTTTCTTACCCGTAACGTTGTCTACAAGATAGCCGTGAGCACCATTCTCGCAGAAAGAAATCCGTTCACTAATCTTTTCACGGTAGTTGAAGTTATCATATCGGTCATCAAGAATGACCGAATGAACGAATCCGCTAAACGGCCGATGGCAGATGTTGTAACAACCTGTTACAAAGCACAAAATAAAAAAGGCACCACACACAAAAACACCTACCTTCTTAAGATAGACAAACATACGGAGCATCCGCATTTTCGAAGTACTACAAACTTTCATGGTCGTAAATAATTAATTGTTAAACAAATAAAGAATTCTAAGGTTTGACTTCCAAGATCTGGGCAGCGAGTTTGTCGGCGGCCTCGATGATGGAAAGGAGGGGACAGGTGTGAGTGGCGTGGACGTAGTCTTGCTGCATCTCTTCGTTGTGGAGGGCTATCTGCCAGGCGCCCATGTGCCAACGAATGGCCATGATTTCATCGTCAGTCAATTCCAAGCCTAAACGTAAAAGCATGATGACACTCTTCTCGCCATGACCTACGGGCAGGTGGTTGTAGTTCTTCTGATAGACTCCTCCTGCTTTGGTGCTGCCCTGATAGCGGGGAGCCTTGCAGACGTCGTGAAGCAGGGAGGCAATAATCAGAGAATCGTCTGACACCTCGAGGTCGGGGTTGATATTTCGCATGACTAAGGACAGCTCCTTAGCCACACGATACACATTCAGGGAATGAGCGACAAGGCCTCCTGGATAGGCGTTATGGTCTTTGCGGCTCGCAGGGGCCTCAAAGAAATCGAGCCACTCTAACTCGGCTATCACATCACCAATGCCATGGCGGTTGGTGCTTCTTAACAATCTGCAAAAGTTGTTTTTATTTTCAATCTTCTTCATAGTCAATTCTGTAGTAATTATCTGTTTCTTTTTCTTTCTATTCTTTTGAATCGTTTCTATATACTCGCTGATAGTGACGGCGCTCCAGATAGCACATGAAGGTCTGCTCCAGGTACCAGAAGACGGTGAGGGCGGCTTGACAGGCGGCGATGTAGAAGGCGCACAGAGTCTTGTCGGTCATGAGATGCATCAGATTCACCGTGAGATAGGTGAACACGATGAACAGGACCAGGGTGTAGTTCTCCTGCATCATCCGCTGGACTATATGCACGTGGTAGTCGATGATCTCGTTGACGAGTTGCCGGGTTTCCGGGTGGTTCCTGCCTTGGCAGGCACAGAGCAAGTCGTAGGCCTTCTCGTAGTAATAATCGGCCGGACCACGTTTGCAGATCTCAAGTGAGGCGTCCTGATTGAAGATCTGGAGTACGTCGTAATCGTCTTCATTATAGCCATCCACCAGTTTGTATCTGGCGTAGCCCTCCGCCACCTTTTTATATTCACGAGCCAGTTTAATGGTATTTTCATTGTCTTTCATGCTACTATAAACTTTTTGATATGGTAATCATTTCAAAAGGCGCCGTCAGGCGCTGAAGCCTGACACCACTTTGTGGTGGGGCTTCAGCGAGGCGGCTTGAGGTTTGAGACGTTCGAAGGCCTCCGTAACGTCGGAGACTTCGATGCGTTGGAAGTCAGCGGCAGGGGCGGAGGATAAGTCGACATCCAAGGCGGAAATGACGCGATTCGCCATAGCGGGGATGATGCCATTGTGGACGAACTGCTCTATCCAACGGGCGTTGCCGAATTCGGGGAGCTTCGTCTTCAAGGTCTTTTCAATGTCCTTCCTCAGTTCGGCGTCAGCCTCGTCAGTGAGGATATAATCCTCTTTCTCCAGGAGATGACGGGCGATTTCCATCAGTTGAGTGGCATCGTAGTCGTTAAACTGGTAACGATAGGGGAAACGGCTCCTGAGTCCGGGATTGGAGTCCAGCATGGCGTCCATCTCCTTGGTGTAACCAGCGAGGACGATGAGCATGTCGGGATTGGGCCTCGTGAGGACGGTGAGCAACGACTCGATGACACGATGGCCAAAGTCCTTCTTGTCGCTATCGCCCGTACAGAGGCTGTAAGCCTCATCGATAAAGAGTACATTGCCACGCGCCTCTTCAAGCAGAACCTTCATATTGTCCTCCGTCTGGCCTATGAACTGTCCCACGATGCGGGTACGGTCCACGGCGATGACTTCGCCCTTGGAAAGGAGTCCCAGTGAATGGCATATCCTTCCGAGCTTGCGGGCAACGGTGGTCTTGCCTGTGCCAGGATTACCCGTAAAGACGCAATGGAAGACCATCTGACTGTCTGTCTTGAGTCCTCTGCGGCGACGTTCCAGAAACAGGCGGGCCTGATTGGCCATTGTGGAGACGCCCTGCTTCACCTCATCGAGACCGATCATCTCGTAGAGTTCACGGATGCTCTCCTGATAGGTGGAGGCAGTGTCGGTGAGCCGTTCGAAGGGAACATCCTCGACGCTGAACTGTGTGACCTCATTGTTACTAATCAGTTGGAGAGCCCGACGAAGGTAACGGGGACGTACCTCATCAGCGATAAAGCGACGAATGTCATAAAGCGACCAGTTGGTAACGGCTCCCTGCTTACAGCCTTGAATGACGGCTCGGGAGAGCCGGTCCTTCAGTTCCTCAGTGGGGTCAAGGTTCTCGCGAGCCAGCTCACGGAAGAAGGCCTGCACGAGATCGAAGGCGCCGTAGCGTTCCTGCTCGATGTAGCTGCCCGCCTCGAAATAAGGCTTCAAGGAAGGGAACAGTTCCAGGATATCATCAATCTCCTGACGAGTTCCGCAGAGCCAGAGGTTGTCCGTCGTGTCTGATGGACGGAACTTCTCCATGATGCGCCGCATGATGATCTTACCATTGGCACCTAACAGCTCTCCCAGATGCGAGAGACAGTACACTTGCCTGCCGTCATTGTTTAGCTCCCTGATAAGCTGCTCATAAGGATACTGGCTCGTAGGATCATAGAGCGTGGAGCAGTCGATATAAGTGAAGGAATGCTCGTAGCTCAACGTGCGCAGGAAATGCCGTAACAACTCAGGGGAGATATCGTCGTTATGGGTACAGATCAGCAGATTGAGATTGGAGACCATCTCTCCCATGCCACATTCCTTGCGGAACTCATTGAAGAACACGAGCTGGCGGGATTGCATCACCCGCTTTCGGAACTGAGTCAGTCCGGGCATTTCTGCCACAGGCTGCCAGTCGTTGTCAACGCCCTCGATACAAGCGACCAGAATATGCTCCTCGCAATAGGACTGGAGCATCTGAGGGGGCTGAGTGGTGAGGCGCATGGTGTCATCGAGTGTGAAATCAATGCGCATCAGCGACTCATCGGAGGTGTCGTTGACGTAGAGGATATACTTTCCGGGCACCCAGATATGATCGCAGGGGAGTTCCACCGTCATTCGCCTGTCGCGCAGACGTTTAACTGATGTCTTCTCTGTCGAGGCGCACATCGGAAAGAAGGATTCATGGTAAACGAAGCACTTGAAGCGGTTCAGACGAACGCGGGTCTTCGGCTTCATCTGGATAGTAACCGACACGGAGCCGTTGCAGCAGAGCCTCTTCTCTTGGCCCGACATCAGTTCGATGTCCACTGACTGCACGTCCTCCATGTCGTGGTGTTCTTCAAGGCATGTTTTCATTCTGACATCTGCTACCCTGCTGTCCATCTCCGGCGGGAATGGCAAACGGGAGCTGCTTGGTTCTTCGTGGTCATCAGAAGTATCGGGCTCAACAGCCTCATCATCATCGTCGCAGTCTTCGTCTGCGCAGGTCTCATCGTCGAGCGCATCATCGATAAACTTCTGAAGGAAAAGGTCGAACTCTTCGTCGACATGACTTTCTTTTTCTTTCTTCATACAAAAGAAATATAAACTGTTTTTCAAATAAATTGTCGGAAAGCCCCGTGTTAAAGGGCGCAAGTGGTATTTGGACAACGGCCTAAGACCATTGTCCAGTAAGGTTCACAGAAACTTGACTCGAAGTCTCTATCACAAAACACTATTGTTGTACCAAAATGTCAAAGAGCACAAGATCCCGCCGGCATTCTAAAAGCCGGTGCAAAAATAACTGAGTTTTGTGATAACTATTTCTTGATATTAAAGTTTAAAATTCTGCTGCAAAGATAAGCAAAAATCCCGATAGCCACCAAATGATTATCGGGATTTTTATACAGAAAATATGTTTTTTAACATATCCTCGCAGGCGTAATAATATAAGGTACGCGAGAGACACGACACGCATGACTACATCGTTAAAGTCGTAGTCAATCGGCGAGGGTGAAGTCGAGCTGCTTGCGCTCGAGGTTCGCACGGGCCACCTGGATGCGGATGGGATCACCCAACTGGTATTTCGTGTGATGACGGCGGCCTACGATGACGAAGTTCTTCTCGTCGAAGTCGTAATAGTCGTCGCCGAGGTCACGGATGGGGATCATGCCCTCGCAGTGGGTCTCGTCGATCTGGGCATAGATGCCGTAGGAGGTGAGGCCTGAGATGTGGGCGTCGTAGGTATTGCCGATCTTATCGGCCATGAACTCCACCATCTTGTACTTGATCGAGTCGCGCTCTGCATTCTGCGAGATTTGTTCCATGTCGCTGCAGTGCTCACAATACTCTTCGTACTTATCCTTATTGGCAGATCGTCCGCCTTCCTGGTATCTGGTAAGCAGACGATGAACCATCGTATCTGGGAAACGTCGGATGGGCGAGGTGAAGTGGGTATAGTAGTCGAAGGCGAGTCCGTAGTGGCCGATGTTGTGTACGCTGTATTTCGCCTTCATCATCGCACGGAGGGCTACAGTCTCGATAGCGTTCTGCTCACGGGTGCCCTCAGCATCAGCCATCAGGGCATTAAGTGATTTCGTGATGGCTCCCTTCGTACCACTGGTCTTTACCTTATAGCCGAACTTGGAAACGAACTGTCGCAGGTTCTCGAGTTTCTGGGGGTCTGGCTGATCGTGGATACGGTAGGGCAGCGTCTTGGCCTTTACGCCTTTCTTCACACGACCAATGCTCTCAGCGACGGTCTTATTGGCCAGCAGCATGAACTCCTCGATGAGTTTATTGGCATCTTTAGAGACCTTGAAATAGGCCTTGACGGGCTTGCCTTTCTCGTCGATGTCGAAATGGAGTTCCTCACGGTCGAACTTCACAGAGCCGTTCTTGAAGCGTGAGGCACGGAGTTTCTTGGCAAGGGCATCGAGGGTGATGAGCTCTGTGGCATATTCGCCCTTATAGGGATTCTTCTTCGTGGCAGGGGGAGCGGGCTCGCCTGTGCCGTCCTTCACGCCATTGTCCTCCAAAATCTGCTGAACTTCTTCGTAGGCATAGCGGCGGTTGCTCTTAATGACCGTATGTGCCAGATGCCACTTCTTGACGTTTGCCTCGTTGTCCATCAGGAAAATCACGCTGTAACAGAGTTTCTCCTCGTCAGGCCGGAGGGAACAGATGAAGTTGCAGAGGCGTTCAGGCAACATGGGGATCGTGCGGTCCACGAGATAGATGCTCGTCGCACGGGCGTAAGCCTCCTTGTCGATGACGGAGCCTTCTTTCACATAGTGGCTGACGTCGGCGATATGAACACCCACCTCCCACAATCCACTCTCCATCATCCGGATAGACAGGGCATCGTCGAAGTCCTTGGCATCCTTGGGGTCGATGGTACAGGTAAACACATCGCGGAAATCCTCACGACGGGCTATCTCCTGCGGGGTAATGGTTGCATCGATCTTCTCAGCAGCCTCCTCCACATTCTTTGGATATTTATACGGCAGATTGTACTGAGCGAGGATGGCGTGCATCTCGGCATTGTTCTCACCCGTCTTTCCGAGGATGTCGATGACGGAGCCGATGATATTCTTATGCTCATTGTCGGGCCATTGGATGACCTTCACCACAGCCTTGTCGTCGGTCTTGCCACCCTTCAGTTTACGCTTGGGGATGATGATATCATGAACGAAGGTAGAGTCTTGTGGAATGAGGAAGGCCCAGTCCTTATCCACACGCAGTTTACCGACAATGGTATCGTGGGCACGACGTACGATCTCAATGACCATCGCCTCCTTGATATGCTTGTCGCGACGGGCCATATATGACACTTTCACTCTGTCGCCATCCATCGCAGACATGGAATTGCGTTCTGCCACAAAGACAGGGGTACCACCATCGTCGGGCAGGAACGAGTTGCGGCCTGATGACTTGCGGCGGAACACGCCCTCCTGCACCTGAGTCTTCAGGTTCAGACGATACGAGGTATCACTGACTTTCGAGAGAAAATCGTCCCACGCCATCTCCTCCATCACGTCGATGGCGAGCATTTTCAACGGATGAGTGTCGAACTTAAGTACTCTGAATATCTGCTTGAACGAGAACGTCTCGTTCGGATGATGCTGGAAGAGGTTCTGCAGCAGTTCGCTGACCTGTTTCTTCCCTAACCGTTTGCCTCCTTTTTTCTTTCCCATAGACTTTAATTTATTAGTTCTTTGGCGCAAAGATACAAAAAAAAGTGAAAAGTAAATAGTGAATAGTGAAAAGTTTTGTACCTTTGCACCCAAATTTAACATAATGAAGATATTAATCACTGGAGCGAGCGGATTTATCGGCTCGTTTATCGTAGAGGAGGCTCTCAAAAGAGGCTTTGAGACGTGGGCGGCTGTGCGTAAGAGCAGTTCCAAGGAATACCTGCAGGACGAGCGCATCCACTTCATCGAGCTGAACCTTTCTAAAAAGGAACAGCTTATGGAACAACTGCGGGGCAAGGATTTCGACTACGTGGTGCATGCCGCAGGAGTGACGAAGTGTCTGAACAAACAGGACTTCCGTCGCATCAATACCGAAGGTACGAGAAATCTGTGCGAGGCCATCATGGCGTTGCAGATGCCCCTGAAGCGGTTCGTCTACCTGAGCAGCCTCAGCATCTTCGGAGCCATCCATGAGGAGCTGCCTTATCAGGAAATCCGCGAAAGCGACACCCCACAGCCGAACACCGAATACGGACGCAGCAAGTTGGAGGCCGAGAAATACCTCGACTCCATTGCTACGCGCATTCCTTTTATTATATTAAGGCCGACAGGTGTATATGGCCCTCGTGAAAAAGACTACTTTATCATGGCCAAAAGCATCAAGGGACATTCCGACTTCGCTGTGGGCTACAAGCGTCAAGACATCACTTTCGTCTATGTGGAGGATGTGGTACAGGCAGTGTTCCTCGCACTCGACCATGGCGACAACGGACGGAGGTATTTCCTTAGCGACGGACAAGTGTACCAAAGTACCACGTTCAGCGATCTTATCCGTGAGCAACTGGGCCATCCCTGGTGGATACGTCTCAGGGTACCCACATGGGTGTTGCGCATTGTGACATTCTTCGGCGAATACGTTGGACAATTTACCGGCAAGGTGACAGCCCTGAACAACGATAAGTACAACATCCTGA
>JAEEGI010020601.1_pt1 | contig 13187 bp, 10 predicted proteins | sample 8958751 | NCBI WGS metagenome assembly JAEEGI01 (sample SAMN16246545, study PRJNA631951) | gut metagenome | biome: gut microbiome; feature: rumen; material: KS-attached | host: Bos | place: Iran: Karaj | collected 2018-10
GACCCGAAGGAGGACGTATCGAGAAGGGATTTCACCATCAACAGCCTTCTGTATGATCCGGATACAGGTCTGACCGATTATTTCAAAGGCATGGAAGACCTTGAAAGCGGGATCATAAGAGCGATAGGAGATCCTGACTCAAGGTTCAATGAGGATCCACTGAGGATACTGAGAGCAATAAGGTTCGCTTCGGAGTTTGGATTCGCAATTGAAGAATGTACGGCTGATTCCCTCCACAGGAACAGAGATCTTCTGAAAGAGATCTCCGCGGAGAGGATATTCGCCGAGCTCAAAAAGCTCCTAATGGGTCCTGATGTCAGAAAGGTCCTGCTCGAGTACGTTGACATAATCGGCGTGTTCATTCCCGAACTGCTGAAAGCGAAGGGATTTGATCAGAAAAACAGGCATCACATATATGATGTCCTTGAACATACCGCAGTCTCGGTGGAAAAGGCTCCGGAGGATGAGATATCCAGGCTCGTGATGCTTCTTCATGACATTGGAAAGCCATATACCTTTACGCTTGATGAGAAGGGGGAAGGACACTTCTACGGTCATGCTCAGAAGGGCTACGAGCTCTGCATCGATATCCTACGGAGGCTGAAAGCTTCGAATGATGAAAAAGAGAGGATACTCAAGCTGGTGAGATACCACGACAGTCCTATCATGCCGACTGAAAAGTCCATGAGAAGAGCCCTCAACAGATTCGGAGAAGAGGATCTTAGGAGGCTCATAGACATCAAGAGAGCTGACAACCTCCGGCAGAATTATCGGGTGTACAACAGGAGCATGGAGTATGACGAGCTGGAGGAGGTCCTGGATGAAGTCCTGGCAAAGGACCGGTGTTTCTCCTTAAGGCAGCTGGCTGTCGGAGGCAGGGATCTTATTGAGATAGGAGTGCCCCGGAATAAAGTGATGGGGGATATACTGAATCATCTGCTCGATCTGGTGATCGATGGGGAGCTGGACAATGATCGAAAGACGCTTCTGGGAAAGGCCGTGGAACTGCTCTCACAGATCAGTCCTGACCATGAAAACTGATATATGGATATGCCCGGAGATGAGTCAGGTGAACTCCTCTCCGGGCATCTATATTAATAAATCATTAATCCTGTTGCATCATGGATACCATATGTAATAATATGAAATAAAGATATTCTTGGTTTACTGTTCAGTAAAAAAGGAGACGAACATGTCAAAGTTCAAGGAGTTTCTTTTTCATTATATAGTCCTGAACGTGCTTCTTGCCGTGGGCTCGAACTTCATAATCGGAATGTCAGAGGATGTTCCCTTGATACCGGGAGCCATTTGTCTGGCTTTCATGGCGGTATGGTATTTCCTTTTCAGCAGGAAGGGAGTGCCCAGCGCATTCATTCAGAACTTCTACATGATCCTGACCCGGACAGTGTTCATCATCTTTACTGCCCTTATGTTCATGAACGGCGGCATGATGGATTCGGCGCCTTTCCTTCTGCTTCTTGCACCGTTGTTCCCGTTCCTTCCGATGATCATTTTGCTGGCATTCATAAGGAAGCTGGCCGTCATGCTCATCGGCATAATCCTTGTGGGACATGTTGTGATAATAACCTTCCTCAGAAGGAAGGAGAGCAGTCCTGCAGCGGTTGCCATACCTCTGGCGGCCGTGGTGATATCGACAGCATTATCCGCCTACAGCTATTCGGTCAGGGACGAGATAAAGCACGGAGGGCATGGCTTCAAATACATGCACGGCTACTCGAGCACTGATTTCACAGGCTATTACGTGTACAGCGATCCTACGAAGCTGGTGACCTTAGACCATGAACCGCGGATAGTGATCACGGGCCAGGACAATATGCCGATCCTGGACGGGGCGGAGGCCTGCTATCCGGTCTACAGCGCGGTGGCAAAGGCCATTTACAAGGACATAGCGCTGATAGAAAGGGAATTCGGCAGCCCGGAAAGCAACTGGGCAAACGGAAAGATAGTGACCTTCACGAACACCGTACACGGTTTTTACAGGCTTGCCGACGGAGAAGTGGACATGCTGTTCGGCGCAAGACCGTCACAGGAGCAGCTTGAATATGCCAGAGAGCAACGCTCCGTCGAGATCAGGCAGACACAGATAGGCAGGGAAGCCTTCGTCTTCTTCGTCGAGGCGGACAACCCTGTGGATTCCCTGACCAGCGAGCAGATCAGGGCGATATATCACGGCGACATCACCAACTGGAAGGAAGTCGGCGGGAAGGACGAGAAGATAGTCGCATTCCAGAGGCCGCGGGACTCAGGAAGCCAGACCATGATGATCTACTTCATGGGAGACGTATCGCTGAAGGAGCCGAAGACCTATGAGGTCATGAACCCGATGGAAGGAATAGTGAAAGAGGTCGCAAACTATCACAACGAGGACGGGGCCATGGGCTATACCTTCAGGTACTTCCTGGAGGGCCTCATGCAGGAAAAGGGCGTTAAGATGCTTGCCGTGGACGGAGTGTATCCGACTGTTGAGAACATCAAGAACGGAAGCTATCCTCTGGTAGTGGGACTCTATTGCCTGACAAGGGAAGGAGACACCAACCCGAATGTCCAGAAGGTGCTGGATTTCCTTCTCAGCGAGGACGGACAGTATATAATCGAGCAGACGGGTTATGCTCCTCTGAAATGACCAAAAGAAACAAAGACGATCAAACCACCGTTTCAAACGGTGGTTTGTTTTGCTTCCGTGACTAATCTCGAGGTAGAAAAAGACAGAAGACAGTTTCCGGTGTGACCGCTTTTTCTCACAGCGGAAATCAGCCCAAGTAAAAGACTCCGTCGTCAATCAAAAGACTCGGGATGACTTAAAAAATGATCGATGACATAACAACCATAAAAATGTGTACTGTTAATATATACAATCCCCAAAAGAATTAGTTGAATAATATACAAACAAATCATAGAAAACAGGCCGAAGTATTTACAATCGAAAAGGGCAAATATAGAATGGCAATGTATTTTTTACTGTTTGTTTCCGTAAGAGATTCGAGAGGTGCTTATGATCCGTCTGATTTCTTTTAATACAGTAAACGAGCGGTGAATTTTGCTTTTTCAGGGTCAGATAGTGTTCGGATCAGATCCTGATGTCAGGATCCTCTCCCGGGAGAGGAGTTAAGGAGGAGAAATGAAGTACAATTTTGATGTAACCCCCGACCACCGTTCAAATGCTTCTTTCCGTTGGGCCGAGAAGGGCATGCCGGAAGATGTCATAGGAATGGGAACGGCTGACCTCGACTACTACTGCGCTCCATGCATTAAAGAAGCACTGGTGCCGATAGCCGAGGACAACTGTTATAACTACCGTCAGCATACGGACAGATACTATGACGCTGTCACAGGCTGGTACAAGAGAAATTACGGACTTGAGCTCACAGCGGAGATGCTGACCAACGTCCCAAGCACCATCGGCGCCGTGAGGATCGCCATAGGGACTTTTGCCAAGCCCGGAGATGCAGTCATCTCTCAGACACCTCTGTTTGGACCGGTCCGGTCGGCAGTAGACGGTGCGGGATGCAGACTGATCCGCAATCCAATGAAAGTGGTAGGCGATCACTATGAGATCGACTTTGAGGATTTTGAGGCAAAGGTAAAGGAACATAAGCCTAAGATACTCGTGCTTGTCAATCCGAACAATCCTACCGGCTTTGTCTACAAGAAGGAAGAGCTGGAAAGGCTCGTCGATATCTGTGCCGAGAACGGCGTTCTGATAGTATCTGACGAAGTGCACAGCCTTATTCTTTACGGTGAGGCAAAGCACACGCCTATCCTTGCTGCCTGCGAGAAGGCAAAGGACATAAGCATACAGATAGTCTCCCTTTCAAAGGGATTCAACATCATGAGCATGCCTCATGCCATAATCGCCGTTGCCGATCCTGAGCTAAGGGCAAAATGGAACAAGCAGATAGGTGCACACTCCTTTGGATACGCAGTGAACAGCTTTGCCATAGAGGCCGTCACCACCATTATGGAGGGAAAGGCTGATGAATGGAAAGAGGAGCTTACGGAATACCTGACCAAGAACCTGGAAGACATTTTTGACTTCATACGCGAAAACGATCTTCCTCTTATCCCGTTCAGGCCGCAGGCAGGATTCCTAATCTGGATAGACTGCAGCAAGGCGGGTATAGGCACGAGAAACCTGGATAAATTCTTCATGGAGAAGGCACATATCCTTTTGGATGACGGAGTCGACAACTTCGGACCGGAGGGAGAAGGCTATGTCAGAGTCAATTATGCCGTTACCAATGCAGTACTGCATGAAGCTCTTGACAGGATCAAAAAGGCACTTGGAAAGTGATATATAAAGGAGAAGAGGAAAATGAATGAGAAAATAAAGGAAATGACTACGGGCAGAGCTCTTGTCGGCTTCTTTTGCCCGATAGCTCTTATGATACTGCTTATTCTGATCGGTGCCGACATGACCATCGGCATGATCGCAGCGCTGTTCCGGCTCTCACTGTATGCCATATATATGGGGCATTCATGGGAAGAGATTGAAAAATCCATGTCCGGAGGAGTGGCACAGATCGGAACTTCAGCTGCCGTAATGCTCTTCGTCGGATGCATGGTGGCCGTTTGGATAGCCTGCGGCACAATACCGACTCTTCTGTATTACGGACTTCAGATAATAAGTCCGAAGTGGTTCCTGCCGATATGCTTCATACTCCCGGCATTCATGGCCGTATGCACGGGAACGTCCTGGGGTGCAGTGTCGACCATAGGTGTCGTCCTCTGCGGAATGGCTTCCGGTCTCGGCATCAATATCGGTCTGGCAGCCGGTGCAGTAATATCGGGAGCATACTTCGGAGACAAGATGAGCCCGCTATCTGATACCACGCTCCTTGCAGCAGCCTCCACTGAAGTCTCAGTCTTTGAACATATAGCATCAATGATGTATACTACCGTACCTACTACGGTCATCTGTCTTGTCATCTACACAGTGCTTGGCCTTTCTGCTTCAGGCAACATAGACACTGCAGCCATAGCCGAGATGACCGGCGGAATGGCAGCCAATTTCAAGATCTCTGTGCTGAACCTGCTTCCTATCCTGATCGTTCTCGTCATGTCAGTCAAGAGAGTACCGGCCCTTCTGACCTTCGGCGCTGGAATTGGATCTGCAATGATCTGGGCAATGGTATACCAGGGAGTATCCTTCACGGCCCTTCTGGGAAATCTGATGAGCGGCTTCTCCATCGATACGGGTATCGCCAGTGTCAACACGCTGCTCAACAGGGGCGGCCTCAACGGAATGCTCGGTCTCATAGGCATCATGATATTCTGCGGAATGTTCTCGGGCCTGCTCGGTGATCTGAAGGTCACCCACAAGCTGGTCGAAACTATCCTTAAAAAGGTGCACACACCGTTTGGAATGCTCACCGGAGCAATGATCTCCGCCCGGTTGCTCTGCGGAGCCGGCGGCCAGTATCCTGCCATCACCATCACAGCCGTTGCATTCAAGAACATGACTGACGACCTTGACATTCACCGCGGCGTCCTTTCAAGGACTCTGGAGGATGTGGGAACGGTAATATCACCTCTCATCTTCTGGAACGCCTGGACGATAGGTCTGGGAACCGTACTTGGCATCACGGTATTTGATTTCATGCCATTCACATTCTTTTCGATACTGAATCCTTTCGTCGCACTTGTAGTCAACTATCTTGGAATAGGACTTTACCACAGAAACGACGAGATGAAATACCGTCCGATGTGGAGCAGAAAGAAGACCGTAGCAGAGTAATGGTCACTACATATTGAAAAAAGAAACTGCTGCAAAAGAGCGGCAGTTCCGGGACTGAAGATAAAGGCCGTCTGACGAAAGTCAGGCGGCCCTTTGGTTATCAGTATGAGATTATCAGTCCGCCGTCATCGGCATAAAAGGTGCAAAGACCTCTGCAAGGGATTATCGCGACATTTGTGGCGTCATAGTATTCCCGGAGCATTGATTTGATCTTTCTTGCGCCGTCCTCGTTTCTGACATGGCTGATGATTATGTAGCTCTCCTTGAGGTTCTTCATTCCCGCCATCTGGTCTACGATGTATTTGTAGGTCTTGTGGTCGCCTCTCTGCTTGGAAAGCACGTTGATCTCGCCCTTAGGGGTCTTCATCGCTATGGCTCTGATACCGAGCTTGGTAGCTATGATACCGGTGAAGGCGCTCATCCTTCCGGACTTTATCAGGTTATCGAAACTGACAAGGCAGAAGGTCAGCTGGAGGGTATTGTTATACTGTTCGACCTCGTTGACAATCTCGTCGAAGCTTTTTCCGGCTTTTATCAGAGAGTTGATCTTGATGAGCAGAAGGATCTCTTCGCCGCTTGTGCCTCTTGAGTCGAAGACATGTATCTTCTTTTCAGGATGCTTTTCCAGGACCATGTCCTTTGCCACGATGGCGGAGTTGTATGAACCGGAAAGCTGGCTGGAGATAGTGACTCCGAACGAGCAGTCGGCCTTTTCGAACTCCTTTGCCCAGTCGAACGGGGCAGGACACGCGGTGGAGGAAGCAGTCTTGTTTGCCTTCATGGCCTCAAGCTGTACCATAGGATCCAGTGAAGCGTCATCAACGAACTCCTTGTCGCCGACATAGATCTTCAATGATGCAAGTGAGAATCCGGCGTCCGGAGCCAGTCCGGGCAGTTCCGTGATGTCACAAGATGAGTCGGCTACTATGTTCCATTTCATAGGGATCACCTCCAAATTATCTTTGGCTCATTCCTCCTCGGGATGGGCAAGTCGGTACGACAGGCTGAGTATGCTGTCCTTGATATGGACATTTTCGCAGATCAGCTTGTCGGTGTACAGACTGAAATCAAAATGACTGAAATTCCATATACCCTTCGCGCCGGTCCTGATGATGTTCTCTGCAAGGTCTTCGGCTGCTTCCTTAGGAGTGCACATGATGACGATATCGATCGGGTTCGTATCACAGAATTCGTTCAGAGTCCGGATGTCCATTATCTCCAGATCTCTGAGGTGCTTGCCTATGAGGGCAGTGTCCTTGTCAAACAGCGCGAGCAGGTCGACGCCAAGGTTTTCGTAGTAAATGAAGTTGGTAAGCGCGACGCCGAGGTTACCTACACCGATAAGGACGGCACGAAGCTTTTCAGGGGTGAACAGAAGCTTGCCCAGCTCCTCCTTCAGAAGAGACACCGAGTATCCGACACCCTGCTGGCCGAATCCGCCGAAGCAGTTGAAATCCTGTCTGACCTGACTGGGCGTTGAACCCATAATATCGGCCAGCTGACTCGAAGAGACTTTTCTGACACCCTGTTCTTCGAGTTCACAGACGTATCTGTAGTACCTTGGTAAACGGTTTATGACAGGCAATGACACTTTATTACTTGCCACAGTAGTACCACCTTTCACAAATTTTCTTTTAACAAATTAATTATATATCACTCCTCAATCCTTTGTCAATTTGGCATTGACCTGCCGGATGACGCCCGTGCGGGAGTCATCGGCTGAAAGGGAAGAGACCAGTTCCAGCTTCTTTTCTCTGGGAAGCTGCTTGACGGCATATTCTCTTTTCATGGCATCGATCCTGTCGCCGAAGGTCTCGAAATACACCAGCCTTACGGGCAGATGCCCTCTGGTGTACCTGGCGCCGTTTCCGGTGCTGTGTGAGATGACCCTGTGCTCCAGGTCGTTGGTCCATCCCGTGTAGAGGCTTCCGTCTCCGCACGTGAGAATGTATACATAGTTCATTTCGCAACAACGGTCTTGGGATTGATCCCCATCTTAGGATTTTTGTGGCATTGTCTTCTGCAATGAAGTTTAGCATAAACCGTCGGCACAATCAAAGCCGGGATTATGCAAATCGTCATTTATGTGGTAAAATAACACAGTTACACTTTTATCGGAGGATGATATACAGATGAAATTCAGCGAGATGAGATATGAAAGGCCTGACTATGAAAAGGTGAAGGCCGAATACACACGGCTCCTTGACCGGCTTGAAAAAGCAGCCAGCCGGGAGGAGTTCAGGGACATCTTTTTCAAAATCAATTCTCTCAAGGGACATATAGAGACCATGTCGACGCTCTGCTTCGTAAGGCACTCCATCGATACCCGTGACGCTTTCTATGATGCCGAACAGGAATACTGGGATGAATACCGGCCGATGTACGCAGTGTTCGACAACCGACTTTCCTCGATATGCGTCGGATGCCCGTTCAGGGAAGAGCTTTACGCTTTCATCCCTAAGACATATTTCCTGATGGCGGAATACTCGCTCAAGGTGTTCAGCGAGGAGCTGATCCCGCTCTTTCAGCAGGAGAACAGGCTGGTGACCGAGTATTCTAATCTCAAGGCTTCTGCACAGATAGAGTTTGAGGGAAAGACATATAACCTGGCGAGCATCGCTCCTCTTGCCGAGGACACCGACAGGGCGACAAGAAAGGGCGCGATGGACGCGAAGCTGGCCTTCTATGCCGAGCACGAGGCAGATTTTGACAGGATATATGACAGTCTCGTAAGGATAAGGGACGAGGAGGCCAGGAAGCTGGGCTTCTCAGGATATACGCAGATGAGCTACTACAGAATGTTCAGGTTCGGATATGACCGCGACATGGTGTCAAAGTACAGGAGCATAATACTTGAAAAGATCACTCCTCTTGCCCGGAGGCTCGTTGAAGAGCAGGCAAGGAGGCTTGGCACCGAGACCGTAGGTTATTTTGACAGCGCAATGGAGTTCCCGGATGGGAATCCGAAGCCGCAGGGCACGATGGAACAGCAGGTCAGGAACGCCCGGAAAATGTACCATGAGATGAGCCGGCAGACAGGTGAGTTCATCGACATGATGGTCGAAAATGAGCTCTGGGATCTTGAGAGCAAGGACGGAAAGCAGATGGGAGGCTACTGCACCTCCATACCGGACTACGGCATGCCGTTTATCTTTGCAAACTCAAACGGGACCAGCGGCGATGTGGATACGCTCACTCACGAGGCAGGCCATGCATTCCAGTATTATACCTCTTCAAAGAGGATACCGGTCAGCGACTGCCAGTGGCCTACGATGGAATCTGCTGAGATCGCATCCATGAGCATGGAGTTCAATGCATGGCCTTGGATGGAAGGCTTCTTCGGCGACAAGGCTGACAGATACAGATATACCCACCTTGCCGGAGCTGTCAAGTTCCTTCCTTACGGAGTGCTGGTCGACCACTTCCAGCATGAAGTGTATGATCATCCGAATTGGACACCTTCCCAGAGAAAGGAATGCTGGAGGGAGCTGGAGAAGATGTACCAGCCTTACAAGGATTACACCGGCGCACCGATACTCGAAAAAGGCTGCTGGTGGTATCAGCAGGGACATATCTTCGAGAATCCATTCTATTATATAGACTACACCCTGGCTCAGGTATGCGCTCTGCAGTTCTGGGCAAGGAATCAGGCAAAGGACGAAAAGGCATGGAACGATTACATGATCCTCTGCAGTCTCGGCGGAACAAAGACTTTCATCGACCTTGTGAAGAGCTGCTCTCTGAAAGTACCGTTTGAGGACGGATGCCTTGATTCGGTAACTGAAAGGATCGAGGAGTTCTTTGACAGCGTGGACGACCGGACGATCTGATATCGATCGATAAGCAACCTGTGAGCTGGAAACAGCTCACAGGTTGTTTTTTCATTTTTGGATCATGAGAGCGCTGAAGGTCCGTTTGTCCGCCGGACCAATGCCGCCAGAAGGAAGAAGCGTATCAATAAAGTAAAAAGGAGGAAAGCGATAAGCGTGGCAGAGACAGATGAGACGATGAAATTCCTGAACGACAATTCCCGGAGAAAAAGAGAAGCGACCGAACAGGCAAGGAGGGAACGAGAAGAAAGAGTCAGAAGAAGGTTTGAAAAAGGTCCGGTACATGCACTCCTGAACCATTTCAGATATACTTCTCCGGAAGAGATAAGAAAGATGGAAAAGAGCATCGAAGAACAGATAGACAGGATAAAAAGGGAGGAAGGCATCGCTGATGAAAGCGACATCGCAGAAGATGAGTTCACGATCGACTGTGATGAGTTGATCCGGTCGGGTGACGTTTTCGTAAATACGTGTAACAATATCGGGAATGAAGAATAAGCAAAAACGATAGGGGGTCAAGCGAATAATTGACCTCTTTTTTATTATGGAGGTCAGAGACTGTATATCAATATTGACGACAGACCCGAACTGTCAACACGATGTTATCTCTTTCAAAAAGTGAAAATAATTAAAGTTTTGAAAGTTAGAATAATATGAAGTATATTGAGCGAAAGGGATATCTGGATAGGTTGAGGGGATTGGATCAGTTTTGTTCAGAAAAATCAGCCTTAGCGGATGGATGTCCATTCATAAATGCAAGGCTTATTCTTCTGCATTCACGTCAGTCTATGAGTTGTTCAGGTGACGTTTTCGTAAATGAGAGTAACAATATCAGGAATGAAGAATAAGCAAAAACGATAGGGGGTCAAGAAAATATATGACCTCCTTTTTATTTTGGAGGTCAGAAAATGTATATCAATATCGATGACAGGCCCGAATTGTCGGTCTGGGTGATCAGGACGAATCGGGGCATGGACATAGGGAGCTGTATCCTTGTTGACGGAATACCGGTCAGCTGTACACGGCTGGCGAGGCTGTTATGCTGCAGCGAGATCATCGTAAAGGAGTTCCTCGGAGGCTATCACACCGTAAGAACAAGAGAGTCTGAACCAATGAGCTTCTTCCGGGAAGCGGATGAGATCTGTATGGATATCAGACTGACGGCTTTGGAGCAGTACTGCGGATATCCGTTTTGAAAGGAGTAAAAATGGCTAAGGAGAAGAAAAGTGAAATGCGGACAGAACCTGCATGGAAAAAGACGGTAGAAGATCTAACTTTCAGCCTGGAGAACGACAAGAGCGTAAATAACGGTCTTATCGCAGGCTTCCGGCATAAAGGAAAGAAAGGAGATATGCTGCCGATACCGTTTGACACGGAAAACGGGCTTTTGGCACTGTCATGTCTGATAAACTGCGGAGCCTTGAAAGCTAAAGCAACGGCCAGGAGAAACCTGAACAGCAGAGAATCGATCTTTGTGTTCAACACTCCCGGCAGCAGCGGATCATTATCTATCGAGGCATCAGCTTCAGGATATGTGCTTTCAAGGAGAGACCGGGAGAAAAAAGCAATTGATGAAATGGAGATATCCTCCATGGATGCTGCAGTCCTGGCAAGTCGGATCAATGCCGAGTTTATGGCTTACAGAACTCGAGCGATCTATGCAGAAGACCGAGTTCAAACAGCTGATGAGCCGGAGCAAAAGGCAGGCGGCAAGGAGAATGTAATGATAATCTATGATGCGGGAGGTACTGTAAATGACGGAAGACCCGTTGCGGTCAGTCTTGAGAACAGCATGCATTTCTTTACCGGCATGGCAAACAGGATGTCGGAGATCCATGACGGATACTCAAAGAATGATTATGAGGAACGGATGGATGGAATCAAAAAACACAGGAAGGGATCCTACTTTGTAAGGTTTGGAAAAGGAGAGGAAAAGGACTATCTGGTCGCATTGATCGGAGAAGTATATTGAATAACAAAGTTGTCGAGTGACATAGGGTGGGCTGGAAGAAAGGACGAAACTTTTATACGGCCCATCCAATCTTTTGTGTGATTAGTTAATTCCCAGCCATAAGATTTGGAAGCATAGTCATAACGATAACATCCAAATAATGGCATTAGACTATATGTGTAAATAAGTGTGCAAGCAGATTGGCCAATTATATCATACTGTTTCCAGTATAAAAGACGGATTCAAGTATTGGGTATGGCAGAATGGCATGTTAAGTGACAACAAAAAACCGTGTTGAAAAATGACAAAATATCAGATTGAATAATGACAAAATAACCGATTGCATATTTACATTTTTACCGATTAATTGTAAAATGACACTGGAATGAATAATAAAACTGTATTGAACAAGCCTGTTTTGCACAGTATTTGAGGAGTATCATTATTGTAATAAGAAAGACAATAATCTTCTGAATAGGACGAAGAAAGGAGAATCTGATCATCACATTTGGTGATTGAAATCATACGTTATGGATAAAAAATATATTCCAAGAATTGTTGATCAACTATTGGAGAACAAACTCAAAGGAAAAGGAGCTGTTCTGATACAAGGCCCAAAGTGGTGTGGTAAAACAATGACAGCTGAGCAAAAAGCTAAAAGCGTTATATACATGGACGAACCAGAGAGAAAGGAACAGAATATATTGCTTGCAGATATTTCTCCGTCTGTCTTACTTGAGGGGGAGAGTCCTCGATTAATAGATGAGTGGCAGATTGCTCCAAAGCTATGGGATGCAGTTCGATTTTCTGTTGATCACAAAAAAGGAAAAGGACAATACATATTGACCGGCTCTTCTGTTCCTGCTGAAATTGATGAGACTTCACATAGCGGAACAGGGCGTTTTGCCTGGCTGACAATGAGGAACATGAGCTTATTTGAATCAGGCGAATCAAATGGAAATGTTAGCCTTGCTGATCTGTTCAGCGGCAACAGCAATATCTCAGGAACTAACGTATTAAGTCTAAAACAAATTGCATATCTTGTTTGCCGTGGCGGGTGGCCAGATATTCTGGATTTGGAAGAAGATATCGCATTGGAATCGGCATATGATTATTTGGATGGTATTGTAAATTCAGACATATCCAGAGTTGACGGTATTACCAGGGATCCTGAGAGAGCTAGAAGGATCATGAGATCTTATGCCAGAAATCAAGGTACTCAGATATCCTTTTCTGAGATTGCGAGAGATATTTCGACTAATGAGATCGGCTTTTCAGACGAAACGATATCATCGTATGTCAAGGCATTGAAAAGAATATTTGTAATAGATGATATGCCGGCCTGGAATCCAAATTTGCGATCGAAAACGTCTTTTCGTGCTACTGATACAAGGTATTTTAGTGATTCTGCTATAGCTGCGGCCTCGTTAGGAATTGGTCCGAATGACTTAATTAACGACCTAAATACATTCGGATTGCTGTTTGAGAGTATGTGCGTGAGAGATCTTCGAACATATGCGGACAGTTTAAATGGGTCTGTTTATCATTATAGAGACCGAAGAGGACTTGAATGCGATGCTGTTATACATCTTAGAGATGGTAAATATGGCCTTGTTGAGATCAAACTTGGTGGAGATAAGCTTATAAATGA
>JAEEGI010020602.1_pt1 | contig 13187 bp, 9 predicted proteins | sample 8958751 | NCBI WGS metagenome assembly JAEEGI01 (sample SAMN16246545, study PRJNA631951) | gut metagenome | biome: gut microbiome; feature: rumen; material: KS-attached | host: Bos | place: Iran: Karaj | collected 2018-10
GACCACGGCCGGCGAAGGTAGCGCGCCCATCGAATAGAGGATCTTGCCCATCAGGCGGGCGACCGTGGTCTTTCCCGTTCCGGGGTTGCCGAGGAAGAGGTAATGGCCCAGCGGGATCTCCGGCCGGCGGTTTTCGAGCCGCGCGCTCTCGATTTCGTTGTTGATGGTGTGAGCCAGCTTTGTAAGCGCTGTCTTCACGCCCTCGAGGCCGACCAGTTCGTTAAGTTCGGCCAGGCACTCATCGACCGATATCTTCTCCGGCTCCTTGAACGGGATGTCCTCGAGATACGCGTTGTGGAGGAACTCCGGAGTCCACTGATCGAACGGAGTGTTGTTGATGCGGTTATTGATGTTTGTCTTGGTCTCGGCAACCTTTTTAATCGCCTCGCCTGCGTTGCCGAATTTTTCGTCCTTCATCGCCACCATCGCCTGGAACATCTTCAGGGCCTTCATCCGGACTGCATCATCCGCAAAGGTGAAATTGTAGGATTTGCCCTTGGCTGCGCGCTCGTAGATCTCCAGCAGTTCTTCGGCAGAGTAATCGTTGATATGGATGAAATGCGAGAATCTCCTCTTAAAACCCGGATTCGAATTCATAAAGGCATCCATCTCCTTCGGGTAGCCGGCGCAGATTACTACGAACTTGCCGGCATCGTTTTCCATACGCGTCATGAGAGTGCGGACGGCATCGCGGCCCTCGGAACTGGTGCTCTGACCGGCTGCATCCATCGGATCCAGCCCATAGGCTTCGTCCAGGAAGAGAACGCAGCCCATGGCTTCGTTGACGGCGTCATTCATCTTTTCCTGGCTCTCGCCCACGAACTTGCTGATAATCTGCTCGGGCTTCTTCTCCACGACGCGGTCTGAACTAATCACTCCCAGCGCCTTGAAAATCTTTCCGAAAATACGGGCGACGGTAGTCTTGCCCGTTCCGGGGTTGCCAGTCAGGACGAAATTGTACTTAGTCAAGCCTTCCGCGGCTTCGCCCATCTCGATCATGCGTTTTTGGGTCGCGATTTCGCTGGCAATGCGGCGGATGGTGGTCTTGACTTCGTCCATACCCACAAGGCCGTCCAGTTCCTTCATGATCTCCTCGACCGAAATATCTTCGGTCAGTTCTTCGCCAACGATGTCGGCATACGAAAGGATTTCGTCCGCGGCGCCACGGAGGCGATGGCGCTTGACCGCAAGATCGAAGAGATTGCGGACTTCGCCGGCATTGCCGAAGGTCTCGCCGCGCTTGAGCCACATCTTGTCGAACACCTTCGGAAGCATCTCCTCCGCCTTCTGGTCGAGGGTGAAGACGACGTTTTCGTCGTTTCTGGCCAGGCGCATGCGGAACAGCTGCTCCAGTTCGCGGGCCGAGTAATCGGGGAACTCGATGGTCACATTCATCCTTCGCGGCAGACCGGGGTTCATGCGGATGAAATCGCCCATCTCTTTAGTGTAGCCGGCCATTATGCAGACGAACTCGCCCTTGCGGTTCTCCAACAGAGTCATGAGGGTGTTCACGGCATCGCCGCCGTAGCCTGTAGAGCCGTCGCCGTAGCGGGTGTTCAGGGCATATGCCTCATCGATGAAGAGCACACCGCCCATCGCCTGGTTCACATATTTCTTGACGTTTTCTTCCGAATCGCCAAGGTAGTGGCCGATGAAGTCTTTTCCGCTGATCTCCACGAACTGGCCCGTAGGCAGAGCGCCCACTGCGTTCAAGACCTCGCCGAACTTGCGGGCGAAGGTTGTTTTGCCGGTTCCGGGGTTGCCCGTGAAAATGAAATGGTCAGTGATGAGTTTGTCCTTGAGGCCGTTCTCTTTCTTCTTCTTGACGTTGCGAACTATGGCTTTGATCTCCTCCTTCACACTCTGAAGGCCCACATAGTTGTCCAACTCGGCGAGAATCTGGTCCTCGCTCTTGGGGATGAAGCACTGGGCGGTATCTATGTCCTGGGCTTCGGCGGTCTTGCTGCCGCGAGCAATGGTCTTGACATAGATACTCTCCGCCACCATCTCGGAAAGGTGGCCGTTGGTGTGGCCCAGATCAGTTTGGCGCATGTACCAGGCGAAATGGGCGTTCAGCTTATTTGGGAGGTCATCAGCTACGGATACGTCGTATTTTCCCTTCAAGAGCTGCAGGGCCAGTTCGGTCAGGTCGTTCAGTCCGAAAGCGCCCAGTTTGAATTCGAATTCGAACAGGCGGTGGACGTCTTTATTGTTCTCGAGGAACTCCGCCAGGTCGTTGTGGTCGCCGCAAAGAATCAGGATGGGGGCGCCCTCAATCTTTCGCATGCGGGCGAAGAGTTTATCGAGCTGGTTTACCTCGGAAGCCTTGTTGGTAGGAAGCAGTTTCTGGGCGTTAGTGATCAGCAGGATTCCGTCTTTCATGCCCGCCAGATTGTCGTCCAGTTTAGAGGCGAACTCCGCCCAATCAGCGGCGTCGACCTCTTTGGCTGCCTGTTTGACGATTCCGCTCTCAAGAATCTTATCGGCGATGAGGTGGGAGATGAAGTGTTTCCCACTGCCTGAATCTCCGAGAACGAGGCTGTCCATGCCCATGCGGGCTCCGCCGCGGGTAACTTCCCTGGCGACCCTGAGCTTTTCGTCGAGCCTGTCGAGCTCCGAGATTATGCTGTCTTTTCCGATAAGGCCCTTTTGAGTAGACTCGCTTTCGAGAGCCTCGCCGCAAAACCGGCAGAACTTCGCCTCTGGCCTGTTATCTTTTCCGCACTTACTACACTGCATATGGTATACTTACTTATTCTTAACTATTTCCGTCTGTTCGGCGGCGGACTTGGAGAGTTTCTCGCTCCTGGGGATGAAGACCATGAAGATAGCGAAGACTACCGTGGCTCCGATAAAGACGAGGAGGCGCCTGGAGCGGACCTTGAGGTCGTCTTTCCACCAGCTGATATCGTTGTCGTTGAAGGCTCCGTTGAGTGAAGAGTCGAAATAAGTCTCGTCGGAGAAAGCGTAATACAGGGGCTCGAGTACCTTCTCATCAAAGCTAGGGCGGGTAAACTTGCGGGCCGAATCCGCGAAAGGACTCTTGAAGAACAACACCTTGATACACAGGAAAACCAGCATCGCCAGTATCATTGCCGCAAAAATATAGAGGATGAACTGCCCTAGGAACTTGACCAGTACCATCAGCAGGAAGCCGCCTATCATTCCGCCGATAAGCGGTATAAGACAGCCGTCTGTATCAAGAACGAAATAAATAATACCGGCTATTACCAGTCCCAGCACCCAGGTCCAGTTTTCCAGTCTGAAATTACTGACGTCCAACACCGGGTGTTCGACAATCGAGAAGATAAGCATAGTCAGCATCACCAGCAAAGGCAGAGCGCAAAGAAGGACTGCCGCTACAATCTGAAGAACGCTCCTTGCATTGAGAACGCCTATCTTGCGTTTACCGGCAGATAGCAGTTTGTCCGCCTCATTACAGGCATAGTCGAAACGGGTGACCGGAGTCATGTCTTCGTCTATCCTTCGCAGATCGTCGAGGTAAGCCTTCAAGCGCTTCTCGTAGGTAAACTGAGGCTTGTAGTCTACTGTAGGGTCTTCCTGGTGATTCACGGCCAGGAAACCGCGAAGACCTCCTCCATTGTAGTCTTTGAGCAATATCTTTGAGGGCTGGGAGAACAGTTCCTGGAGGGAACTAACCGTCACGCCGTTTGACAACTGCAACTGAGGATCTACTCCAAAGCCCTTTATGACCTTCATCCACCCTGTCTGCGCAAGGAAAACGTCATCCTTGGGGCCGCATTTCTTGCGGTTGTCGTCCGAGTTACGATCCGTACAGTACACGAACCACGAACGCTGGTTGGAGAAACGGTCTCCCTTCGTATCCATAGAGGCCGTGACGTAGTGATAATCCTCCGGAGCGAAGAAATTCATAGCAATGTTCAGGACCGTCTCCATCGGGAAACGCAGCGTCAGCGGGTTGTTCTTATCGACCTTCCAGAAAGAGGTGAAATTATTAAAGTCTCCTCCTCCCATGACCCAGAAGATATTGTAGGCCTGATTGAACAAGCGCCCGAGCCCTTCCTGCGTCATCGCATAGTCGGGGTTTTTCGGATCATTGATAAGATTGATGTCCGCAAGCGGGTCCAACAACTGCACCCTCAGCATAAACACGTCGAGGGTATCTCCCGACGGAGGGAAACTCTGGGCGATAGAAGCGCTTCTCACCCTTACCCACTCCGTAAAGATATCGCTGCTCAGGCGACTTGCAGTTTCCTGGTCAACTATGGCTGAGTTGCAAAAATTGCTTACGTCCTTCAGGGTCACTGCGCTGGCCGCTACAGGGCTGGCGTCCGTCCGCGATGTGCCGCTGAGCGGGAACGGAATCTTGGGATCGAGTAAGAAAATAGTCGCGAACAGGCCGGTATTCTTGTCCTCACGATAGCGTTTCTCGACTATGTCATGGACCTCAAGGGCAAGTTCGGGGTAGGGCCTCAGCCAGCGCTCGACCTGGCCGCGGTAGAGATACTTCACCGCGAGGTCGCTTTCGTCTTCGAGCATGAACATCGCCAGTTCCTTCGGGGTGTTGGCGATCTGGTGCTTCGAGGCGTTGTAGGTTATGTTCAGGTCTTCGATTATCTCGCCTTCGTCTACTGGCAAGTCTTCCCCTTTCATGGTCCGCTCGATCTCGGGAAGATCCCAGCGCTTCGCCGGCGTCCCAATCAACAGCCCGCGGCATATCTTCGCGAGCGGGTCGGGCATGTCGGCCGGGATAGCGATGCGGCCCTTTTTCTTGTCGATCGCGAGCTCCGGCTCCTTAGCATCGAACGCGCCTTCGCCCATCCACAACGAGAGGATGGTCATTCCCAACGAGTAGAAATCAGCCTTCGGAGAGAGTTCGATGAAAGTTCCTTCCGGGAGGGTGACTGTATCAGTGTAAATTTCGGGGGCGGCGTAGATGGGGGTGCGGAGCTGCTTGGTGATGCTGGTCCCACGGTCGTCGATTTCGTCAGATATTCCGAAGTCACACAGGACGCAGTCCAGGCCGCCCTCGCCGCGGCGGAGAAGGATGTTCGCGGGCTTGACGTCTTTGTGGATGACGCCCGATTTGTGGATTTCATCGAGAGTGATTGCTATTTTAAGCGCTATGGCGAGGATAGCATCCGCATTCCCTTTCAGGCCCGCAGCCGCGGCGCTGCCTTCGGGGAAATATTCCATCAGCTCATAGTCGGGCCCATACTCCAGGACGTCGACTATATAGCCCTTCCCTTTCAGGCGCTCGAGGCGCTTAAGGACCTTGGTATTTGTTGTAAAGCCGGGATGGCAGAGTTTCAAAACGGCGCGGCGTTTTCCGTCGGTGACTACATAGATATCCCCTTCGGAGCCGCTGCCGAGGACCTTCTCGACCGTGTAGGTTTTGCCGCCGGCGCTGACCTGGTCGCCGGGTTTGTGGGCGGCTTTGCCGGGCCTGACCGGATCTTCTCCGGGCTTTCCCAGCGCAGAAGCGGTCTTCTGGAAGGCGGAAAGCGTTTTCTGGAACGACTCCGTCTTCTGAATAGCCTCCGTTTTCTGGATGGCCTCAGTCTTCTGTTGAACTAAGTCATCAAAGCCTGCCATAGCCTAAACGCGTTTATAAACCTTACGTTCGACGTTGGTAGTGAAGATTTCGCCGCCGCTCTGGACGACCTCGCACTGGGTACAGGGGACCCATTTTCCGCCGAGGCCGGGGCGGGCGCATTCGCAGGGATTGTTGTGGAGGACGTGGCAGTAGTTACATTCCCATGCCATGGACTCTTTGAGCGGGATTCCGCGCCAACTTTCCTGGACCGTCTCCATGACCGCGACCTTGCGGGCGGTAGCGTAGTTGCGCTGTTCCTGCGGGGTCATGCCGACGGGCGGGAGCATCTCCTCCATCACCTGGTTTGCGTCTTCGACCGCTTTCTGGTATTCGGCCATTATCTCCTCGCGGCTGCGCTTAGTCTTCGGCTTTTCAGCCTTCGGGGCCTCGGCCGGCTTGAAACCGACCTTGCCCATGAGTTCGCGCAGACGCAGTTCGCCTTCCGTAGGTTCGCGCGGGCCTTCGTCTTCCGGGCCGGGCTCCGCTCCGTCGAGCTCCGCTTCGAGCTCGGCGATTCTCATCAGGAGATGGGCCGCTTCCTTGACTTTTGGATCGCGCTTGGCCTTGTCCACGGCGATCCTTGCGGCGCGAGAGAGAGGCTGGCCGCACTGCCCGCAGAAGGGGCGGTGGTTGATGATGTGGCAGGTGGGACATTCTATCCCCTCGGCAGGCATCCCGCACTCCGGGCAGTCGATGTCGTCCGGCCTCATAGGCGCGCCGCAAAACGTACAGTAGTCTACGAGCTTAGCTCCGCAGACCGGGCAGAATTCCAGCCCGGGGGCGATGGTCGCTCCGCAATGGGGGCACACGCCGCCAGATGGCCGATCAGGTCGGCCATGACTCTCTTTAGAGACGTCACCCCCGGCTTGACCGGGGGTCTTTGTCCGCTCGCGTACTCTGACGTCTTCCGCCATAGGGTTAACCCTGGACTCTAAGCAGTCCGTCGACCGCTTCGTTGATGGCTTCGAAAGTCTCGCTAAGGAGCGACTTGGTACAGAAGCCTTCGATCTCGTAGCCTTTGTCGGTTTCGAGGGCGAAGACGATGTTGCCGTAGATAGGGTATCCGCCGCCGTAGAGGATGGTAGCGGTCATGTTGTCGCCCACGGTCTTGTTTCCGTAGCCGTTGCGAGCGACCATGAACACGAGATGGCGCTCGTTGAGGCGCAGCTTCTCCGAAAGCTTGTTAAGCGCAGGGGTGAAGCGAACGATCTGGACTCCGCCTTCCGTTCCAATCCAGGATGAGAGCTCGCCGCTGAGGGTGTTCCAGTCTTCATTGGAGCTCTGCTGAACGGATGCGATGCCATAGAAATTGGCTACTAGGAAGGCGGGGATGATCTGGTCATCGTCGTTTTCGGGTTCGGGCTCCGGTTCCGGCTCCGGTTCGGGTTCGGGCTCTTCGGCGTTTCCAAGATCGGGATCGGGCAGGCCGCAAATGTCCTGAATCTTGAAGAACAGGGCCTTCTCGTCATCGGTGAGTTCGCCGTCTGTGCAGATAATCCTGGCGAAGAGGTTGGACATCTGCTGCTTTCCGTCGTCATCAAGAGATTTGATGTGGCCTATGGCAGTAAAGTCGTCCATCTTTTCGCCGGCTTCCATAATCTGGTCCAACAGATCCTTGTCTACCGAAGGAAATGTCTGGAAGAAGTCGAACAGGGGCTGTATTTCTTCTGTTGAAGCCTCTCCGTCGGCATAAATAAAATGCTTTGCGACCTTATAGATCGCAGCAAGGGTTACACCAGTTGCGTTCATAAGGCTTAAAGTTTATCTGCTCCTGTAAATAGCGGAAGACCGCAGACTTCAATCATTGCCTTGTATACCTCTTCCTCTGAAGGGTCGAGTTTTCCGTCACTGGCAATAGTGATGAAGATCATGTCGGAAGTAAACTGCTTCTCTTCGGCGTCGAACCTCCGGATGCGCTGGATTGCTTCATCCAGACTCATTTCGTTTGCAAACTTTACATAATCTGCAAGGAGGTCGTCGCGGCCTTCGAAATTATACTGAGCGCGAAGGCCGTCAAGGATGGTTTTGAATTCGATCTGCTCGAAGTTGCCGTCTTCACGGGCGGTAGCAAGACATACTGCGATTACCGCAGCCAGGTCTTCAAATGTTGAGGGTCCTCTCATAATGATATTAGTTTATAGATGTATTTGTTGTAACAAGTCGGGTTAGGGTTGTGGTCATAGACGAATTCTTCGCCGGGGCCGAGGATGAAGGGGATACCGTTGTCGTCGATTCCCAGTATTTTCCCGTCAGGGAAGGGCTGGAGGTATGCTTTGGTCCAACCCAATTCCGCCAGGCCGTCCTCTTTAAGGTCTGTCAGCGCTTTGTCTTCAGGTAAATATCTGCGGTGGACTTTTTCGTACATCATCTCCACCCACTGACCCTCGAATTTCAGTCCTTGGGGGAACTGCATGTTTGACTGTTGTTTAAGGACTCCGTTTTCCCAAAGGCCAATCCCTACAGGGAGCCAGTCTACGCGATGTTCCTTATAAGTAGTCATAGGGCTGCCGCAGGAGATTACCCTGCCGCAGGAGTCAAACTCCGCTGTCTCCATCACTTCTTCGTAGGTTCTCTTGCGGGTGATTTCCTCATCCCATTCGCGTTTTACGAAGGCAAAGCCATAGCCGTTTAGGACTCCTTCCTTGAGCTGGCCGGACCCTATATCTCCGTTCGGAGACACGATAGTTCCGAGGCCGTTTTCACTGCCCCACAACTTCCGCCCGTCATCGAGGATAGTCCAATTTTTACCGAAGGTAAAGTACATAGTTGTGTAAATATACAAAAATTCAGTTACTTTGATCCAAAAGCGATATCTTTGTAGTAAGAAGAATAGTATGGCAACTTTCAAATACCCCAACGGCAACGTCTACACGGGCGAAGTCAATGACGCCGGCCAGCCCCATGGCCGCGGTCACATGGATTATAAGATTAGCGGCTATATCGCCGAATACGACGGTATGTGGGAAAACGGCGTCCGTAGCGGAAAAGGACATTACCATAAGTTCTCTACAGGTGGGGGCGCTCGCTACAGTTACGACTACGACGGCGACTGGCTCAGCGACCTCCAGCACGGCGAAGGTGTCGAGAAAGACAGCCGGGAGCAGGGCGTCCACCTCTCGACCGTTAGCGAAGTCTATCGCGGCGGATTCAAGGAGGGCAAGCGCCATGGCCACGGAGTGATCGATAAAGACAACTTCGACGGCAGCTTCACGGTCGGCGTCAACCGTTTCGAAGGAACTTTCGAAGAGGGCCGGACAGTCGGCCACGGAGTGTGGGAATATGCTAATGGCGACCGGTTCGAAGGTTCGTTTGCCGATTATGGGAACAAGCACGGACATGGTGTTTACACCTACCAAAACGGTCTGCGCTTCGAAGGCGAGTGGGAGCGGAATTCATTTGTAAACGAAAGCTTGATCGCCGATCCATCGCTTGAAACGCCTATGCTCATTGTCACCGAAGACCACTCCGGCTTCGATTACAACCGCTCCGGCAGTTTCATCTTCGCAGCCCGAAAGGGTCTCGTACGCTATGCGGAGGCCGCCAGCCTGGGAAACAGTCTGGAAATTGGCGGCGACAAGGGTCTGGAAATATTAAACGTCGATAAAGACAGTGTTACCTTCACTGTCAGCGGCGTTTTCACAAAAGACGGCAAGCCCACGGAAGCTACGGTTCATCGCGGGGAGAATGTCCTCTTCGAAGATGTCCACGAATCTTCCGCAAGGATCTACGATGAAGAATATGACTACACTATCGAAGACCGCCTGGAGGTAATTTGCCGCTAAAGAATTGCTATATTTGTGATATGAAAAGAATTATACCCTTATTCCTGGCGCTGGCGCTGCTCGCCTCCTGCTCCAAGGACAAACCTGAAACTTTAACTACACCTATGCCTACCACTAAGCTTGAAAAACTGAGTTTCGAGAATTATAAGGTTCAAACTACTAAAGACAAATACGGATTCCACGTTTTTTATGAGGAAGACATAGACGGAACCCGTTACGACGTATGGGCGTCCGGGAACGAGGGCGCAGCGCTCGCAAACTCAAGGCGCAATCCTGAGAAATTCCCGACCTTCGCTTCTCCCGACGGCTACGAAGGGTATTGCGCTTGTATGAACACCCAGGCAACCGGTACGTTCGGCAAGCTCATCGGCAAGCCCATCGCCGCCGGCTCGCTGTTCCTTGGGAACTTCAATATGGACAAGGCTATGACTGACGAGTTGAAGACTACCGAATTCGGCATCCCCGTCGACCGTCAGCCCCGCAAGGTAGTAGGATGGTACAAGTATATCCCCGGAAAGGTCTACACCAACAAAAAGAGGAAGGAGATCAAAGACCAGATAGACAGCGCCAGCGTCACCGGAGTGTTCTGGCGCAACGAAAATCCTTCAGGAAAGAAGATCGTGCTCTACGGAGACGACTACAACACCAACCCCTATGTGGTCAGCCGCGGAAGGATCGCCGATATTCCGATTTCTGAAGACTGGGCCAGGTTCGAGATGGTGTTCGAAGGAGATGAGGCGGACCCTGAGATCCTCGCGGAATGGGGATACAGTTTTACCGTCCTGTTCTCTTCCAGCAGAAACGGCGGCGACTTTGAGGGTGCCGTAGGAAGTACCTTTATGGTAGACGAGGTAGAGGTAGTATTCTAGTTTTACAAGCTTATGCTAAACAAAGAAACATACATCAGAAGGCGCTCGGAGCTGCTTCAGCTTATGAAGGGCGAGAAGGGAGTAGCGCTGTTTATAGGTAATGTCGCATCAGCGGCCCAGTATCAGGAGTGCGCTTATAAATGGCGCCAGGACAGTACTTGGCTGTATCTGTTCGGAATTGACGAGCCGCGCTTGGCCGCCACGATCGACCTTGAGACTGGGGAGACTGTGCTCTTTGGCGACGATTGCGATATAGACGATATTATCTGGAACGGCCCGACTCCGTCGATAGCCGACCACGCCGCGAGCGCGGGAATCGGAAAAACGGCGCCCTACGGGGCTTTGGCCGCAGCGATCAAAGGCCGCCCGGTCCATTTCGTGCCGGTATCGCGCTGGTACAACGCCGTAATGCTCGCTAACCTGCTGGGCATCAAGCCGGAAGAGACGTTCCGCGCCGGGAAGGCGGGCTGCCCCAAGGCTTCGCTGCCGCTTGTCCGTGCGCTCGTCCGGATGCGTCTGGTCAAGGACGCCGAGGAGATCGCGCTTATCGATGCGGCCTGCGTGCTCGGGCAGGAGATGCACACCGTGGCCCGCAAGGGCATCAAGATCGGGCAGATCGAGCAGCAGATAGTCGGCGACATGGAGGCCGTGGCGCTTGCTAAGGGCTGGGGCGTGAGCTTCGAGACGATCCTGACGCAGCACGGCGAGATCTTCCACTGCCATTCCCACGCCCAGGCGATCGAGCCAGGCAGGCTGCTCGTCATCGACGCGGGCCTCGAGAGCAACGATCACTATGCTTCCGATTTTACGCGCACCTACCCCACGGGCGGCCGCTGGACTTCGAAGCAGCGCGACGTGTATCAGATAGTCTACGAGTGTAACCAGCTCGCGTTCGAGCTGACCCGGCCGGGAGTGGCCTATCGCGATGTCCACCTCCGGGCGATGGAGCATATGCTCGCGCGGCTCGGCGATCTCGGACTTGTCCATGGCGACCCTTCTTCCTTGGTTGCCGACGGATTAGCGGGGCTCTTCTGTCCCCATGGCCTCGGACACAATATGGGCCTCGACGTCCACGATATGGAGGACTATGGCGAAGACCTGGTGGGCTACGATGCCGATCAAGTTCGCTCTTCGCAGCTCGGGCTCGGGAGTCTTCGTATGGCCCGCAGGCTGGAGGCCGGAAATGTCGTGACCGATGAACCGGGAATCTATTTCATCCCGGCGCTGATCGCGAAGTGGAAGGTCGAAGGGATCGGCAAGGGCGCGATTGATTACGCACGGCTCGAGGAGGGCTACCTTGATTTTGGAGGTATACGCCTGGAGGACGACGTGCTGGTGACGCCCGATGGAGCGCGAAGGCTGGGAGGCCCGCGCCTTCCCGCCTCGCCTCGCGAGATCGAAGAGGCGATGGCGGCGGATTAGCGGGCCGGGCTACCTGAACTTATTTCAACTATGGATTACAGACTTCTACGACTTCGACTTAATGATGCACTCTCGGCGTTAGCGGATTTGCTGATGCCGAGAGTGTGTCTTGTCTGCGGCCGGGAGTTGAATTTGCGCGAACGTTTCCTGTGTCTTCCCTGCTCGATGGACCTGCCCCTCACACGCTACGAGAACTGGGAACATAATCCAATGGCGGATAAGTATAACTCACGTATATTGGAACACGTCACCCACGATACATCCCACAACGTCTCACCCGATACATCCCACAACGTCACCCCCGACCAGATCGGGGGTCCTGGATGCCCGGTCGCAGCTGGGTATGACACCTATCAGCCCTACCAGCGAGCGAGCGCGCTGTTTTTCTACCGCCGAGGGTCGGGGTACGACCAGATTACCCAGTCGCTGAAGTACAGGCGTGACTTCAAGGCAGGGCGGCACTTCGCGGCGATGCTCGGGCGGCGGCTGGCGGCTTCGCCGCTGTTTGCCGACGTCGAGCTCGTCGTCCCTGTGCCGCTCCACTGGACGCGGCGGCTAAGGCGCGGATACAACCAGGCGGAGGTGATTGCGCGCGAAGTTGCACGGGAACTCGGTCGCGGGGGCGCTGCTGGCGGGCCCAGCGACCGTCCGGCCGGTGCGGGAAAGCTCGGAGAAAACGGCTCCTTTCCAGAGGGTGCCAGGCGGGAGGTCGCCTTCGCCCCGCGCCTCCTTCGCCGCGTCCGCCACACCCGGACCCAGACCCGCGTCTCTTCCGGCAGCGATTCGAGCTCTGATTCAAGTTTAGAGGCACGCGCCCGAAACGTCTCCGGCGCTTTCGCAGTAAATCTAAAAGAGCTCTCCCGCAATAGACAGAGCGTGCATACCTGGTCCGATTTACTACCAGGTGTGTGCAAAAAAGGTCAAAAACGCTCATACCTGGCGTCTTTTTTTGCCAGGTATGCACAGCATGCCGACTTTAATACGAACAAAATCCGTCACATCTTGTTGGTAGACGACGTTTTCACCACTGGCGCGACCCTCGCAGCCTGCCACTCCGCTCTCCGCACCGTCTTCGGCCCGGGCGTCCGCATCTCCGTCGCCACCCTCGCCTTCGCCGAATAACACGAGCGCAGTCTCCCTGCGTTAAAATGTCAGGGAAACCGCATTTTTAGCCTTTTTTGCGGTTACCCTGCTTGATTTTCACAGGGAGACCGCACTAAAGAGGATAGGCGCCGAGCGAGAGAAAAAGGTACTAGTATCTTCTTCCGAGCGAGAAGGAGGCGAGCGAAGCTAAAGGCGGAAAGGCCGAAGGGGGCTAGGGGGAAGGACGCTTCCCCCGTATGAAATAGCCGGAGGAGCGGGGACTCCCTCGAGCGGGCGTGGCCACCCGCGGCCACGGGGAGCGGGGAGGTGTCCGTTGATAGCGAGTTCGAGCGAAGCGAGGACGAAGATAGCAATGGAAGGGTCCGAGCGAGCAAGTCTAAGACTTGCGAGACGAGTCCCGCGCGAGGGAGTTCCCGTCCGAAGGCGGGGCTG
>JAEEGI010020603.1_pt1 | contig 13185 bp, 15 predicted proteins | sample 8958751 | NCBI WGS metagenome assembly JAEEGI01 (sample SAMN16246545, study PRJNA631951) | gut metagenome | biome: gut microbiome; feature: rumen; material: KS-attached | host: Bos | place: Iran: Karaj | collected 2018-10
CGTGTGGGCCGGTGATTTCGTAGACGGCGGTTTTGATGCCGGCTTCTTCACCAGCGGTGCGCTCGACGAGGCTAGTCTTATAACCATTTCTTTCGCAAAATCTGAGGTACATACGCTCCAACATGCCAGACCAGTCCATAGCCTCGGTACCACCCACACCGGCGGTGATCCTTAAGATTACGTCTTTGTCGTCGTAGGGGCCGCTAAAACGGAGGGCTTTTTTGAGCGAGTCAAAAGTAGTCTCCATGGCGGAAATTTGTTCTGATATTTCGTCCTTCAGGCTATCGTCACCAAGATTTAGGAGCTCCCGAAGATCTGTAATCTGGGTTTTTAGGAGTTGCCAAGGAGCGACTTCTTCGCTTAATTTGGCGAGTTCTTGGTTTTTGGCCTTGGCGTTTTCTGGATTATTCCAGAGCTCCGGCAAAGCCACCTCCTCTTCTAACGCCTCGAGCTTTTTCTGTTTATCAGAAATCTGCAGCTTTTCCCAAGCTGGGTTTAGATTTTCGCTTAAATTTTGCAGGCGTTTCTCGAGGTCTTGCATACTGGTTATTATAGCATACCTTTTGATGATCTTGGTGCGGGCCCCATTGAGAGAAAGGCCCGCAAGAATGGAGTAAGACTGGTAAAAAGGAAGTCTAATGCTCTCGCGAAAGTTCTTGTTTTCTAATTATTAACGAAGAAATCTTAGCGAGAAACGATCCAGCCGTGCCCGAATGACTTTAAAGTGCGCCCACACGGTTCTTTGATATACCACCCGCCCGCGTTTTACAACCCCCCCAGTAAAACCTTTAGCATAAGCGGGGTGGAAGGGTTGACAAAATAAGCGGAGCGGAATGGGATTTGGTATAATGAAGAAAAGGAGGTTTATGGATATTTGGGAAGAAATGTATGAGGCGGCCAAGGAGCTGTATCGGCCCGAGGAGATTTCGCCGTTTATCGACGCACGCCATGTGGTGGCGGCCGTGCAGAGCGAAAGTGGCAAGATTTTTACTGGATTTAATATCGATAGCGCCAGCGGCGTGATGAATATCTGCGCTGAGCGCGTGGCGGCCCTGAGGATGTTCGTGGAGACGGGCGAGACCAGGATTCTTCGTCTGATCACCTTCCGCGACCAACCACCAAAAGACGGCGGCGGCATGCCTTGCGGCGCCTGCCGTGAGTTCCTCATGCAACTAAACCGCGAAAACGCGAATACGGAGATTATGACTGACTTTGCAACGCGAAAAACCGTGCTTCTCAAGGATGTCTTCCCGAATTGGTGGGGCCATAGGAAATTTGAAAACTAGAGTTTAACAGGGGTGTAACTTGACTTTTTATTGCGGTTATGCTATAATTAGAAGATAGAGCAAAAGTGGCGCCGCAAGGCGTCATTTTTAGCATTATTTTTTCGATCTTTTATAGTTAATTATTCCTCTTACGTATATGGGGACCCCAGTCGTGGGCAAATACTTGTTCGGCGTGCGAATCAATGGAATCTAGATATATATGTTTTATTTAGCCAACATCATTACGCCTATCGTCTTTGGAATTTTTTTCTCTATATATCGTGTAACCTTAGAATCGAAGTCGTCTGACTTTTTTATTGCAAAGCTGTCGCAGATGTCTCGAACCATTTTGGGAAGCGAGGCGTAAACATTACAAGATATCTGCATTCCTTTACTAGGAAATATAGAAACACAACTCTTATAATAAAGATTCATTATTTCCACCAATTCTTCGAGTTTGTTTATGATTATATCTACGTCTGCCCGACAAAGACTTTCGTAACGAATAAAATTAATCGGTAGACCATGAAACTCTTTTACTTCCGTTCGTATAGCCCAGCGCTTGTTGTCCGGCCATCTGTCTTTATGAAAGAAGAATCGCTCATATTCTTTTATGTCAGTTATATTCTTTTGCTTCTCCCCATTTATATGATAATTGTCTCTGTAAAACTTTTTCGCTAGGCGTTGTGCCCTGTTTGAATCCGCATCGTAGTATAGAATATATTTCTCTTTGTCACTCATAATAGAAAAACTAGTTTTTTCTGAATGCTTTGGTAGGATTATCGTTTTGCCATTTAAAATTTTCTTCCCATTTTTTAGTTCTTTTTTTTCTATAAAACCTATATCGTAGCCAAATAGTATCTGATTAGAGCGGTGATACTCATTGAGTTTTTTTAAGCTTTCAATATTAGCAATCTTTGTTATAAAACTGCCAGCGGAGTTGGAGTTGTCATCTCTATAGAATAAATTTCTTAGACTAATCATAAGCCCATCAAACATTATAGAGTAAATTTCCCTCAAAGAATCATAGTTATATGGGTCTGAATAACTAAGCGTAGTTCGTCGAGATATTTTATTTTTGCTTCTTATTTCTTTGGCCTCGATAATTCTGTTTGGTTCGTAGTGTTTTTCGGCTAGAATCATTATTTGCTCTATTGTAAGTACAAAGATAAGGCGTCTTGCACAATTACCCAAATCGGCCATTATATTTACTTCTTCTCTTTCTGGACTGAAGTACTTTTTATTTATTTCGGCTATAGAATCATGATTATGGTCGTTTGAAAACATTAGTAAGTTTCTCCGCGTTGAGTCGTGTGTTAATTACTATCTATATAATTAGCGAGGTATTTACGCAATTCCTTATTGCAGGCATATACATATATACCTTTGACTGCACGGTTCATAAGTATTCTATATGTCCTTAAAACCTGTTCGAGCATATCGTCTTCGTTAATTTGCTCATTATTGATGACTTGGCGCTGGCTACGCTTCATAGCACCAGAATCTGCACAGGCTTTGCGATTGAATACGAGTTTCCCGTCACGAAAAATTAAATCGTTTCCAATGATGATTCCTACATAATTCAGATCGTCACCTTGCACGGTATAGATGCTACCAACTTCTTTTGGCGCGTTTTTGGATCCGATCCAGTTGTTTTGGGTACTGTTCCAGCGAAATTTCATGCCATCGATTTCGATGTCATACGCGCTTTTATTGTTTTTGGAATTCCATTTCCAAGCAAAACCGGCCACCATACGCGATAAGCCATATTCGGCTTCGCGTTTTTCCATAGCTTCTGCAAAATCTTGGATGTTATCAAAAATCTTCGCTTCAAAGTTCTCGAAAGATTCTTTTTCTGTCGGCCTAAAACTATTGGATAGAATGTCGTGAATATAGTCTATGTATCTCTTGCCGCCGAGCGAGCGCATTTGGGTCTTAAGGTAGTATTCTCGCATATTAAACTCGTCAGCGTATTTTATGATATCTCTTTTATCAATGTTTGCTGGACGAATGCGTTGTTGATCACTAAAGACCAGAACAACGTTTTCGGATTTTGCCATAATCCAGTCAAGCTCAGAATGGATACCGGTATCACCAAAAATTTTCCGATCAATATCATGGACTTGCTTACCCAATGTACCAGTAACGCCCACCTTCAAAAGATGGGCTTCGTCGACTAGGGTTATATCAAATTTATCGTCACATTTGCCGAATTGGACTGGCGAGAAGATTCTAATATCCGCATTACCAAGGTCAATTTTGTCGAATATTTTTCGAATACGACCACATAGTGATGGCTGTGGAATTACGAGGGCGATGCTTTTGTTTTTGAAGTTCTGGTTAATATGTTCCATCTCGAAAAAGATGTTAAAGTTTGACTCATCATCAATATCGTCATTTTTATTATCGAATGACTGTAAGTCAGCCAATAGTTTCGCTAGATACATGATAACGATAGTCTTGCCAGTTCCAGCATCACCATCAATAACCGAAAGACTTTTTACGCCACGAGTGATAGATTCGTCAATGTTTTGAATAATCTCAGTCACCACGTCCAGTTGTTCGAAGTTTAGGTTCTTATATGGCGAAAACTTAAACAGCTCAGAATTATTAATTTCCGAAATGGTCTTATCGGCAATTTTTAGCTCACGAAGCCGATTCCAAATCTCCTCAAAAGTCTTGCGATACTTTGCCCTGTCATAATAATCGCGATCACACATACCATCATTACGATTTAGAACCTTATATTTTCCGTCACCACTGAAATATTGAATGAGATAAGATTCTAGGTCTAGCGCGGCACTCTTATTAAACGTTTCGTCAAAGACTACTTTTACGGATCCGTGTCTGAGGCTTGATTTCTCAACATTGGCTAAATGTTGATTCATGCGATTTTTGAGGTTTGTAGTTTCGCCAATATAAATTTGTCGGTCGTTGTAGATTTGATATACTACTGGCCAATTCTCCTCTAGGTGGTCTTCCGTAGCTAAGGTACTTATTGCTTCTTCACTAAAAGAATAGTTTCTTATTTGAAATGATTTATCTGCCATATTATAATTCCGTGTACTTTTTACTACTACCCTTTGATTTTTCAACTGGATATTTTCTAGAATTTTCCTCTAATTTTTCCATGATAATATCCTCGAGTCTAACACCGAGTTTATCGGCTAGAAGAATTGCATAATTTACGACATCGGCTAGTTCTTTGCAAACTTCCTTTTTGTCATAATCATCACTCCATTGAAAGCATTCAAGAAGTTCGCCGGATTCTATTGCGATTGATTTTGCCAAATTAGCAGGTGAGTGAAACTGATCCCAGTCTCTATCTTTCGTAAATTTTACTACCGCCGCTTTGACATTTTCCATACTATTATTATACCATATGTAACCCTGTTGCTGTGACCTAATTGATGTTATAATGTAAGAGCCAGTAAGAGTTGGAGGATACATATGGTCCCGACATTGAAAACTTTATTGAAAATTGCAAAGGATAATACTTTTTTGTTTTCTTTAATGCCAGTTGTTTTGTGCAGCTTAGCATATTTATATCAAGTTCTTGAATTGAAAAAGTGGGAAATACCTTTGGGCATGGTAGATGGGATGAGAATTCAATACTTGTTGATTATTGTTATCGGAATACTTTATTGTTTTTCTGCTTCATACTTACAAGAATATATACGTTTAAGGTTTGATCGTTATGTGCCAAGTTATATGGTGAATAATTTTCTTCGAAAAAATTTAAGGAAAATGGCTAGACGATTGCCTGTTGAAGATAGAAACGACAATAAAAAAGAGATAATGCGAGTTAAGAGTCTTTGCAATGAGCTAAGGCTTAGTTTCGCCAAAAGTATTTTTTTGGTAGTATTGTTGAGTTTTTTGTGTTTCTTACCTTTTTATGCGTTATTCTTTGTTGTTGTGTTAAACACAAATATTTTATCCGTCTTTTTATTCTATATTTTGACTATTTTAGTAACAGTAATATTTGCATATCGCTTTAATGGCAGACAAATTAGAAAAGAGATTCACAAAGTAGAAAATCAAATTAATAAAGATGGTAAAACTCCAAAAGCTTATATTGTCGCTTGTGGAGAAATTAGTAAGATGGAATCTGCAAGGATAAAAGAGTTATCTAATAAAAATACGGATGTGATTGCATTGGACCATCTTGCGGCTCCGCTTACTGCTATAGTAATGTTTTTTATATGCATGTTATTAAACTTATTTTCTTTGCCGCAAAAAGACTACTGGGTCTACACTGATGATAGTGGTAATAACTTCGTATCCGTATTTGAGCTTGGTGATAGTTTTATATTGAAACGCGCAACCATTGAAAATGATGAAGTAACAATTTTCTTAGACGATCAAATGTCTATGGAGGTAACAGGAATACCTATGAAGCATTTTTCGTTTAGAAAAGTAACGATTAAAAAAGATAATAGTTTCTAGAACTTTTCTTAGAATATCTATTATGATATGTCAAGAAAAAAACCCACCCCTGTTTCCTGCACAATAACTTTCAAAACCCGATTGTGTCCAAGTGGATGCTACCTATTGACTAAATTGTAGAGTGTTTTGTTGGAATCGTTACCGTAATGGTTAATGTCTTCCGGTTCGGCCCAAAGCGAAAGCTTGTGGATGCGCCACTTGCCAATGAAGAACATCTGGACTATCGCATCATTCACGTCGCGGTTATTTAGCGCGCGTGGAATGTATGCGAGGGAAAAGTAGTACCATTTGTCGTCTTCGGTGTCTAACCCCGCAAAAACGCGCTTACCGCGCCCAAAAAGGCGCACATCAAAGCGCTGTGCTAGTGTTTCTAGGGAATAAGTCTTTAATTCATGGATTGCGTCGCGAACGGACGATTCTACTAGCTCCATACGCTCGAACTTATCATAGTCACGCGAATTGAATTTGCCGTTATGTTCGAGCATGAAACTTTCAAGTTGCCGAGCGGTAACCGGTATTGGCTCGCCGGGCTTAGCTTTCTTGAATGAGTGGCGTTTTGCCATGGTAACCTCGTTTCTTTTTTGAGGTTGCGCCAATGGCGGTGATAAACAAACTAAAAATCAAGATTAAATCAAAAAGAAAACTGGTTAGCGGTTAGCTACTTGCGTATCTACTTTAGCTTTTTCTTCGCGTTCAAAAGCCTCAGCGATGATCTTCTTTACTTCCTTCATATTCATTGCTATTATTTTAATCCTTTTTGCTATTTTTTTCAAGTAAGTACTTTACTAATTCATTAAAATATCTAAGATTAAGGAAGTAGTTTGGATAAGCGTCATCAAGCTTTCTTATGTCGTTAACTGAAACCAAAACAATACTGTTGTTCTTTTTCATTGTCTGTTCTAGCTTCTGATACTTCTTTACGGCCAGATCGTAATCGTTCTCTTTGAAACTGGAGATCTTGCAGACTTTGTTTGTAAAGTTCAAATCCAGAACTAGATAATATGCGTCTTTTACCATATTCTTTGCTTGTCTAGATATTTCTATGGCCTGTAAAGATTGATTAATTTTATGTTTTTTCATGGTTTCTTCAATAATCACGCACATTTCGCTTAGGCTAGTATTCTTGTAGTCTTTTATTGGAGGTGTACCTTCTGCTATGGCAAATGCTGAAGATGTTTGCCTAAAAAAATCATACCAATACGATTGTTCTTTGTTCGTTTTCATGGATGAGCCCCGAAAAACGTCAATAGTCTCAACCGAAGTAGCCCAAATATGTTGTACTTGTGTTCGTAACTGAATTTCTACGAACATCCCATCTTTTTTAAATATATAATGTTTACTACGGTATCCGTCTTCTTTCGGTTCATTTATGTAGTCGTGGCTTATCCGATCTAGATAACGCCATCTTTTTAAGCGGTTTTCGATTTGAGATAGTTGTTTCATATCCCTCACGATTAGTCTTACTCCCGCAATATCTTGCATTCGTGATAGACTCATATTTTCGAAGCGATTCAATTTGTCAATTATAGTCGGCAAGCGTTTTAACCTTTGAGCAACTATTATATTATTAGTCGACTCTGTTTGGGTAATTTTAACACATTTGTCATAGTATTCATCCATCAGTCTACCATGAGCCTCGCGCCAAGCATTAAGCTTCTCCACTGCCTCATCGTATTGGGTTGCATCTTTGCCTTGGCGAATAATGTCTCCAATTTTGTTGATGGCTGTATTTGATAGGTTCATAATTCATATTATACCATCAACTAGGATGTTCTTATTGACATTGGCATTGTATTTCTTTTATTATCTTCATTGTCATTGTTTTAAGCCCTCTCCGGCTCCAGCAAAGCTATAAATCCTCAAAAGTTCGAATCTCTTTGCCTGTATATGTATACCTCAGAACTCACATGGCATTAGTACCGGGTAGTCTTTCTTAGATATAACCTTAATCTTGGCAGTGTATTCGGGGTGGTCAATACACCAGTCCACAACCATGCATAACCGAATAAGTATTTCTGGTCGCCCCTCGCCCAGTGGGGATATTTTACGTAGATATTTGATAGCATAATGTCCACTTTTACCCCGTTCACAACAAGCAAAAGCTAGAATGACAATACTTATAAAACAGCTCTTTACATTTTTCCATTTTTATGCTATAATAATAGTAGGTGGTCATTGACCATACTATTATTTTGTGGAGGTACGTTTTATGGCTTACCCTAAAACCTTACGCGTTTCCCTGAGTGAGTATGGCTATTACATGGAGGTTGACACTGCTAAGCAGTACTGCACGAGGGAGGCGCCCCACTGGCACCTTTGCAAGAGCGGCCGAAGAATCGGACAGATTTCCTATTCCGGTTCCTGGACCGATCGTCCCTACGATGTGAATTCATCGATTATCAGAGAGGCTGAGGATATCACTCGTCGCTACTCCTCTGAAATCTATGATGCATATCAGTACAACGCCGTAAATGGCGCAGACAGTCAGTAGTACAAATGTTTTTCGCCCTGGGTGCATCGCGCATCCGGGGCACTCTTTTTTTATGAAATAATGTCTGCCAAGAGATTGCCTATACCGGCTGCGTTACAGAGGTCTACGAATTTATCGACCGTATCTAGCTGCGGGTAGCCGGAGGTGGCGGTGCGGTAGTGCATCGGGATGATGTGCTTTGGGTGGGCGGCCTGGCAAATCTTGACGGCGGTCTCGGCGTCGATCGTATAGTAACCGCCAACCGGAATCAGCAGGTAATCCGCGTCAGAAATCTTCGTAAGTTGCTCGTCAGTTGGGAAATGACCTAGATCACCTAGGTGCACCAGCTTTTCGCCGTCTTTTTTGATCACAAAAATCGTGTTCGGGCCGCGAAGGGCACCTTGCTGGTCATCGTGCCAGCTTGGCACTTCTTCAATCTCAAAATCACACTCGCCCGGTTGCAAATTTACGCATTCTACCCCGCTGTGATCCGCGTGGCCGTGCGAACAAATCACCTTCGCGGCGCTAGTTCTAAGTGGCGCGAGGCCCGGCACGCTGCCGTCTTTATATGGGTCTATCACGAGCGCATCGCCCAGCTTAAAACAGGCGTGGCCAAGGTATTCTATCTTCATTTTTCCTCCATTTACATATATTATACCGCACCAAATAATTTCATGAAAAGCGGCTCTAGGAACCGCTGCCTAAGTAAAGAAAAGTAAGGGCTTAAGAAGGAGTTCAAGCTTCAGCCGAGTTTTGTTACCAATTCATTAACCAAAATCTCGTAAGTTTGCTTACGCCCCGGCACCTAGAATGCCCGAGTGGATTGTGTAATGTGCGCCAACCTGCCCCATTGATATATCGCCGCCCCGCTTTTTACAACCCCCCTCACTTTCGGTAAGCCTAGGCGTTTTGAATGGGTTGACTTTTTAAGCCTAGACGGTATCGCACGCTTGGCCATTTTCGCAAAAAAATTGCGCAATTTAGCGCAAGTGTGATATATTTACATTAATGGTAGGCTCTAGGGACCTACCTGAATTGTAGTTCGATAGACGTTAGTCTTCTAGACTGACGTCTATCTTTTTATGTTTGGGTCTGATTTTGAGTATGAATGTAAATCCTATCTCCATAATCGCCTCCTTTCTGTTTGTTTTTCAACAAAGTTCAAGGGGGATGACCCGGCTACCTAGAATTGCCACGAATGTACCCCCCTGACGTCCGAGGGTCCATTGGTTCGTAAACATAAAGTTCCTCCAACCCAAGCCAAAGTTATCATGCACCAAAATGTTTTACAACCCCCCTCACTCACAGTAAGCCTAAGCAACAAAAAACACGGCCAGGAGCCGTGTTCTTTAAATCCTTTTAATAATATCTGCCTATGAACGAGAGTACAATCACTAAGCCTATGACTACAATACCCATGTAGATAGCCGAAAAGACGATATCCAAAATGTTTTGGACTTTTTTCTCGGTGGTTTTGTTGGCGATGCAGCTGAAGATCAAACCAAGAAGGTTAGCAACAAAGGCTATGAGCGACATGAACGATGCAATACCTTCCGTGCTCGTAGTGTTCCTAGAGGTACTGTTAATAAGATAGTTCAAGCCAAAAAGTGCCCAGCCGGAAGCTACCAACGCAGTTGCAGCAGTTGTGAATTGCGTTGCTTGTTTTTTATTAAGTGCCATAATCGATTATTCTCCTTCGATTGATTATTGGTGATTTGCTTTTATTGTATATTATTCTATAAATTAGCGCAAGCTTTTTAGTACTTCCCTGGCCTCGGCCACAGAGTGGGTTTCCATCAGGCGGGCGCGGAGGTCTGAGGCGCCGGGGAAATTATTGATATAAATCTTGTAATAATGTTTCAAAGGCTCGTACGGCAGACCGTGCAGGTTCATTTGCTCCTCATACAAATCTAGGTGCAAATTTAGAAGCTCCATCAGCTCATCGCGCGTCGCGACGTGGTCCGTAAAGCAAAACGGGTTAGCAAAAACGCCGCGGCCAATCATAAAGCCGTCGATCTCCGGATACCGCGCATGAAGCTCCAACGCGGCGGCGCGGTCTTTGATGTCGCCATTAATGATCAGCTTGGTTTCGGGCGAAATTTCGGCGCGCATCTTCAAAATCTCTGGGATCAGCTCGTAGTGCGCGGCCACTTTAGACATTTCCTTACGGGTACGCAGGTGCACGGTAAGAGCGGCCGGGTGCTCAGCGAGCAATGTCGGGAGCCAAGTCTTATATTCGTCCACGTAAGTAAAGCCCAGGCGGGTTTTGATCGAAACCGGCAAATTCGTCGCGGCCTTGACCTTGCGGTAGCAGTCCACGGCCAGCTCCGGCGCTTTGATCATCGCGGCGCCACCGCCAGCCTTGTTGACATGCTTGTCTGGGCAGCCAAAGTTAAGGTCCACCCCGGCAAAGCCCAAGGATTCAAGCGCGTGAGAAAGTTCCGAAAAATGGTCCGGATTTTTGCCCCAAATTTGGGCGATAATTGGCTTGTCCGCCTCTGTTATCGTGAGGCGCTCCAGCGCGTTATGACGACCTTTTTCGGAGGCGTAGCTAGAAACGTTGGTGAATTCGGTATAAAAAAGATCCGGACGACCGGCACGCGAAACCACCTGGCGAAAGGCCAAATCGGTCACGCCTTCCATTGGCGCCAAAATCAAAAACGGCTTCTCTAGCTCTTGCCAAATGTTCATTTTTATATTATAACACAAAACCAACAAAAAGTCCGCCAGGCAAAGCGAGGCGGACTAAAAGCGCCTAGAACTTCTTCCAGCTCGTCCGTGGGCCGAAGTGCGGTTTTACAACCGAGAAGTTGATGGCGTTCTTTTGGAAGCTTTTAACCGTCCAGCGCAAAACGATAACCGAAGCGATACTGAGTTCGATAATACCCAGCACCAGCTCGTATGGCGGCAGGTTGCCGAAAGCGTTTCGCATCATCAAGGCGATTGGCGACGACAACGGGAAGTACGACAAGATATAGGTCACGATGTTTGGCTCGCCAGCGATAAAGTTATTCATAAAGATTAGCGGCAGCACGACGCCCACCATCACGATGCCGATATATTGCGAAGCATCGCGCGCGGTTGGCATGAGAGAACCAACGAGCGTACAGGCGCCAGCAAACATAAAGTAAGATACGAGAAGCAAGGCAAAGTTGCCAAGAATGCGCACCGGGTCCCAGTCGATCTGAGCTAGGATGCCAGAAATTGCTGGGTTGTCGCGATAAATAATCAGCGCCGCAACGGCCGGGACAATAAACACCACCATCTGCAAAAAGCCGAGCGCAATTAGGCTTAAGATTTTGCCAATCACGAGGTTTTTAGCCGAGACCGATGTAAGAATCATCTCCGAAATTCGATTCTCTTTTTCCTCGACGAGCGCCATGGTGAGACGGTTGCCAAACACACAAATCAAAATATAAAAGATGGCAAGAATCGCAATCGGAACAATTGCCTGACCAAGCACGCTGGTTTGGTTGCCATTTTCATCTAGATCGATGGTTTCATATGCTACGGCGTTTTCAACCAAGACAATGTCTTCGGGTGACAACTTAGAATAGACGCTAGATTTTAGAATCTGCCCAATCAAAAACGAATTCGTATTAAACAGCCCGGTATCTGCGGCGCGATCGTAAATCGTAATCTTGTGGCTGGTAGCAAAATCGTCGGCGACGTGGTAGTAAATGTCTAGCTCGCCATTTTTGACTTGCTCGCGGCCGGCATCTTCGTTCGCTACGGAGATCAGCCCTGCCGGGGCCTCTTTAATAAGCCCAACGCTATCCGTGATGCCGATTTTTTTGTCGCCAAGTTCTGGTGATGTTAGATAATCCTCAATACCGACACTATTTAGCGTTGAAAGCCCAATCGCGGCAAAGATACCAAGCGGAAACAAAAGAAGCGAAATCCAAAAAGTCGGTTTTTTGAGTTGGCGAATCGCCTCAAATTTAAATACTATACCAACTTTACTCATCTACACCTCCATAAACTTCTACGAAAATTTCGTCGAACGATTTGCCGCCGAATTTTTTCTTAATATCCTTAATAGTGCCATAGGCATAGGCCTTGCCGTCTTTCAAGAGGATTGCGCGGTCGCAAAGGCGTTCAACTTCATCCATGTAGTGCGTAATCATAATGATGGTGGCGCCATTTTTGTGCGCTTCGTCGATGATATTCATGAGGAGCTTCCGGTTAACCGGGTCAAAACCTTTGGTTGGCTCGTCGAGAATCAAAAGCTCTGGGTTGTTCATGATACAAATGCCCAGCTGGACTTTTTGCTGCTGGCCGGTTGAGAGCTTTTCGGTTTTTTCGTTAAGCTTGTCGCCGAGGCCTACGCGCTCAAGGTAGTCTGCACTCCACTCGCGTGGATTTTTGAGGCCTTTTAGCTCGCCAAAGTAGACCATCGTGTCAATCACGGTTTCTTTTTTATAGAGACCGCGCTCTTCTGGTAGATAGCCCACGATGACATCGGCGTTGGCGTCGAACGGTTTGCCGTTAATTAATAGCTCACCCGCGGTTGGGGTGTACAAATTAAGCAGGGCGCGAATCGTGGTAGTTTTGCCTGAGCCGTTGGAGCCGAGCAAGCCAAAAATCTCGCCTTTTTTGACCTCAAAACTGAGGTCGCGAATGACGGTTTTGTTGTTGAAAGTCATTCGGAAATTTTTAACTTCAATCATTGCACTCATAGTTATTATTATAGCACAGCTTCTGGGGCTGCTACCCCCCTGGTACAGGGTTAAGCCTAGGCGGAATAGACACGGCGAACAAAAAGAGCCCCGGAGGGCTCTAAATGCGACTATCTTGCGACACAGCGGATACTTCCGCCTTCGGAGCCACTGATGCCAGTTGTACCAGCGTAGCTATCGGGTATATAAACTCCAAAATTACTAAACGAACTACTGTTTGTTGCAGGGCCAATATAAACCGTTTCGTAGTAGTTAGAGATTCTGCGATTACTCACATAAAAACTATGCGTGTAGTTGAATGGTTCATTATATAGTGCACTGATAC
>JAEEGI010020618.1_pt1 | contig 13179 bp, 12 predicted proteins | sample 8958751 | NCBI WGS metagenome assembly JAEEGI01 (sample SAMN16246545, study PRJNA631951) | gut metagenome | biome: gut microbiome; feature: rumen; material: KS-attached | host: Bos | place: Iran: Karaj | collected 2018-10
GGAGAATATGGATCTCAAACTATTGTCGGAGGTAGCGATAGTACCTAGATTTGACAAAAAACAGTATAGGCAACAAACCCATATTGTTCGGCGCGTGTTCCTGAATCCAGGTCACGGAGGTCACGACAGCAATGACCGCCCCACGCCTTATTATTGCTACGCTACCAACGACACTATGGCCTACTATGAGTCGGACTCCAACTTCAAGAAGGGCATGGCACTAAAGCAGATTCTTGAGAGCCGTGGCTATGAGGTGGGCATCACTCGCACCGAGAACAAGACCACCGACGACCTTGACCTGTTTGAGATTTCGTCGCTCGCCAACCACAGCGGCGCCGACATGTTCCTGGCCATCCATAGCAACGCCACCGGTATCGAGCGCAAACTTAACTTCCCGCTGGCCTTGTACCGTGGCTGGAGCGGTGAGCCATGTGTCGAGAACAGCGACAGCATCGCACGCTGCATCATGCAGCACCTCATTGGCAACAACGCTACCGTGTGGTCGCATCCCCTGCGCATATACGGCGACTGGACCTTCTATCCCGAATGGGGACCAAAGACGGGTCTGGGTGTGCTGCGCTACAACAAGTTGCCAGGCATGCTCAGCGAGGGCTCGTTCCACGACTACTTGCCCGAGCGTCGCCGCCTCAACAACGATGATTTCTGCTGGCTTGAGGGTTGGAACCTGAGTCTCGCCATCGACCAGTACTTTGGCCGCTCAGGCGCTACCGAGAATGGTATCGTCGCGGGGCGCATTATCGATATCAATGGTGACTCGCCTTATGCAGGCTACAAGTTCGGTCTGGACTACTTCCCAGCCCGCAACAACACCACCGTCACGCTCCTCGACAACCGCAAGCAGGTGGTCGCTCAGGCAACGACCGACGGGCATGACAACGGCTTCTACTTGTTCCGCGACGTGACACCAGGCATCTATCACCTGCAGTCCGGCACGATGACACGCACTGTCGTTGTCCGTCCCCATGCTAGCACTTACTGCAACTTCTCCTGGTGAGTAGAACGCGCCTTGCGCTAGCCATAGGAGTGGCCTATAGTCTATCCCAACTATTAAATTACTATAAATCTCTGGTGGGGTAAGGATGAGTTTGTGGTTTTTGCACTACCTTTGTAGGTTGATTGCATAAATCCACATTGAAGGCAGATCGCTACATATTGCCACTAATGCTGGTTGGGCTGATGTTGCTCAACTGCTGGCCTTTGTGGGCGCAGACGCGCTCACGAGGCTTGCAGATGCGCGGAGGAACGCCTGCCGAGCTGGTCGATTCGCTCGTGCGCATGGCAGGCGACTCGCTCACTCCTGACACCACTAGCACCCCTAAGAACGCTACAAAAGAGCGATTTGTCAAACAAAAAGTCGACCTCGACCATGTGGTTAACTTCAGTTCAAAGGACTCCATTGTGATGTATGGCAAGAGCCGAGCCACTATCTATGGTGCAGGCCAGATTACCTATGGAGACATCAACCTCACAGCCGATCAAATCACCATGGACATGGACAGCAGCATTGTGCATGCCATCGGTACTCCTGACTCGGTGGGCGAGCTTCAGGGAAAGCCCGTCTTCAAGGACAACAGTGGCGAGTATGAATCGCGCATCATGAACTATAACTTCAAGACGCAGAAGGGATTTATTACCGACATTATTACCGAGCAGGGCGAGGGCTACCTCACAGGTGGACTCACCAAGAAGATGGAAAATGATGAGTATTACATCAAGGACGGTCGCTATACAACCTGCGACAATCATGAGCACCCGCACTTCTACTTCCAGCTCACTAAGGCAAAGGTGCGCCCCAAGCACAACGTGGTGACAGGTCCTGCTTATATGGTGCTCGAGGACCTGCCATTGCCGCTGGCGGTGCCTTTTGGCTTTTTCCCATTTACCGACAAGTATAGTAGCGGCATTCTCTTCCCTACCTTCGGTGAGGACTATAATCGCGGCTTTTATGCCCGTAATGGCGGCTACTATTTGGCGCTGAGCAAGCATTTCGACTTGGCGTTGACGGGCGAGATTTACTCGAGAGGCTCTTGGGGCGTGGCGGCACAGAGCAACTATGCCAAGCGATATAAGTTCCGTGGAAACTTCAATATCAACTACCTCACAACCATCACTGGCAGCAAGGGTGACCCTGATTACTCCAAGATGCACAACTTCCAGGTAATGTGGCACCACACGCAGGACAGTAAGGCAAATCCTAACATAAACTTCTCGGCGAGCGTCAACTTTGCCACAAGCGGATATGCCCGCAACAGCTTGGATACCTACTACACTCGGGCTTTTACCGAGAACACCAAGAGCAGTACCATCAACTTTTCTTACAAGTTCCCTGGCACCAAATGGAGCTTGTCGGCCAACATGAGCATCAACCAGCGCACCGCCGACTCGACATTGAGTGTGTCGTTTCCCAACTTCACCTTGACCATGTCGCAGACCGCTCCGTTCAAGCGCAAGCGCGTCGTCGGTGCTGAGCGATGGTACGAGAAAATCAAGATAAGCTATTCGGGTCGATTCGAGAATTCGCTCACAGCCAAGCAGAACGAGTTCTTCCATAAGAACTTGGCCAAGGACTGGCGTAACGGCATGTCACACACCCTCCCCATCAACGCCACATTCAATGTGTTCAAGTACTTTAACTTCACCCCGTCGTTGACTATCAACGACCGCATGTACACCAGCAAGATACGTCGACAATGGGATCCCAATGCCAGTGCTGAGGTGGCTGATACTACCTACAGTTTCTATAACGTCTTCGATTTCAACTTCTCGCTCTCGCTCAATACCAAGATTTATGGCTTCTGGAAACCGCTGAAGATCTTCGGTGATAAGTTGCAGATGGTACGTCATGTGCTAACGCCCACCATCACGTTCACTGCGGCTCCTAACTTTGGAGCACCATTCTGGGGCTACTGGGGAAGCTACGAGTATACCGACGCCAACGGCAATCAGCAACGCCGCAAATACAGCTACTTCCAGCACGGCAAGTTTGGCACTGCGCCTGGTGATCGCAGCGGATTTCTCTCATTTAACTTGGCCAACAACCTTGAGGCGAAGGTAAAGAGTGACCAGGATAGCACGGGCTACAAGAAAATTTCGCTGATCGAGAACCTTACGCTGAGCCAGAGCTACAACATGGTGGCCGACTCGCTGCGTTGGAGCAACTTGAGTACCAGCATCTTGTTGCGCCTGTTCAAAGGCTTCAACCTTAACCTCAGCGCCACATGGGATGTGTATAAGTACGGTCTGAACGAGTATGGCAACCCGGTGCGCATCAACAAGCTGCGTTTGTTCCATGGGGGTGGATGGGGCCGTCTGTCCAGTACGGGAACCTCGTTCAGTTACACGATTAACAACAACACTTTCAAACGCAAGAAGAAAGACTCGAGCAAGAACGATAATACCTCGACAATCAATCGGTCGCGCGACAATCTAGATAGCGATGATTTCAATGACGACCGCAAGGGCAATAATGTGCCCGATGGCATAGAACTCACCGACGAGGGCTATGCCAAGTGGGAATGCCCGTGGAACTTGAGCTTTAGCTATTCGGTGAACTATGGTTATGGCACCTTCAACAAAAAGAAAATGGAGTATAACGGCAAGTTTACCCACTCACTCAGTTTCAACGGCAACATCCGTCCCACCAAGAACTGGAATCTGACGTTCATGGCAAGCTACGACTTTGAGAATCGCAAGATTGCATATATGAACTGCAACATCTCCCGTACGATGCACTGCTTTACGATGACAGCGAGCTTTGTACCCGTCGGGCCCTATAAGAGCTATAACTTCCACATTGCCGTCAATTCGAGTATCCTGCAAGATGTCAAGTATGACAAGCGGTCCAGCACCAGCAATGGCATCACGTGGGACTAAGTTAATTCATAATTAAATAACTATTGTTCAACTAATTAACAAACAACTCTTATGAAAAAATCTTTACTTTTCATTCTTGTGTTGGCTGTGTCGCTGTGTGCGGCTGCCAAACCCGCCCACACACTGGGCAAATTGACCAAAGCACCTGCTAAGGTCGATATCATTACTGAGCAGCCTGAGGGTAATCTTGTAACTTATACCCGTTCAGGTGAGTACATGACCGTCAGTCTCTATGGCTACATTACCGATGCGCAGACTGGCCAGCTCAAGGTCGTTTATGCCGAGGACGGCAAGACGGTCTATATCCAGGATCCACTGTGCTACGGCGAAGGCCAGGGCGTATGGGTCAAGGGCGAACTGAGCGACGATGGTTTGACCATCTCGGTGCCATTAGGACAGTATGTTGCCTACAACGAGGAAGATGGCTATGGGTTGCTTCTCTCATGGGGAGCCACCGAGGCGATTGACTTGGGCGATGACTTCTATTGGGTTATGTTCACTCCCGATGAGAACGTAGAGGCTGTGACCTATGCCGTGAATGAATCAGAAGGCACCATCAGTTTGGTTGGATCAGAAGGCGATGCCTTCGCCGAAGAGCCCAACAATTGGAACGCACTGGGTGTGGCTGGTATCTGGGACGATGACCTGAGCGTGGCTACCATCGAGTGGAAGACCGTATGGACAGTGCTGGAGGAGGCCGAGGCTGCTGTTCCTGCCGATCCCGAGGCACTGGAGTTCTTTGATTGTAAGGATGAGAGCGGTTTCACCCGCTTTGACTTCAACATCAACTTGGTGGATGTCGACGGCAAACCGCTGCATGCCGACAATGTGACCTACAGCATCTACACCGACGATGACCAGCTGTTCACCTTCGACTATGACACCTATGGTGCGAACAACGGCTTTGACCAGGACATGACCGAAATTCCTTATGGCTTTACGGGCTATGACTTCTACTTGCGTCGTGTATACTTCTACCGCACCAACACGGGCGATAACCCATTGTTCAACTGGCGCATCGGTATCCAGGTGCACAACACGGTTGATGGTGTGCGCAACTCGTCAAACATCGTCTATCTTGAGGAGAACCCCTACAATGCAATCGACGGTGTGAAGCAAGGCAAGACGGTGGCTAGCGAGCGCTACTACAACCTCGCCGGTCAAAAGGTGGCCAGCCCCGAAGGCATCACCATCAAGGTGACAACCTACACCGACGGCACCACCACAACCACCAAGGTCGTCAAGTAACCAACTAAAAGTAGCTGATTTACAAGGGGTGGAGTGACTGCTCCATCCCTTGTTTCTTGTCCGAAACATCATCGCTGAAAGCGAGAGATTTGAGTAACCGGGCAAAGAGCCCCGTCAGGGGCGTCAAGGGTCTAGGCAGAAGAAAAAATCGCTGAAAGCGAGAGATTAGAGTAACCGGGGGTGGAGCATAGCGACACCCTCGGAGGAGAGGAGAAGCAAATCTCGCTGAAAGCGAGAGATTTGAGTAACCGGGGGTGGAGCGATAGCGACACCCTCGGAGGAGAGCAAAAGCATAATCCTCGCTGAAAGCGAGCATCTGAGTTGCAAATATGAGCTATACCAATTTAGTCTATCACATAGTATTTCGAACCTATCGCAGCGAAAACACGATAGTTGAAGAGCATGAGAAAGAGTTATATGCCTATATTATGGGTATAGTGAGTCATCTAAATGGCAAACTCTACCGTATTGGCGGAATGCCAGACCATGTCCATATGTTAGTCGGTGTCCCACCAGCAATTGCTTTGTCTGAATTTATGCGTAGAATCAAGCGTGCATCTAGTGAATGGTTAAAGGAGAACCCGTATTTCCCACAATTCTCAGGATGGGGGCAAAGTTATGCTGCTTTCACCTATAGTCACGCTGACATTCCCATCGTGAAAAACTATATTATTAATCAAAAGAATCATCATAGAGGTGTTACTTTAGATAGTGAGTTGCGTGAGTTGATGGCTCGTGAAGGTGTCGAAATAGATGAATACTTTCTCAAAGACTAATTTGGCTGTTATCGCAAATGGTCGCTTTCAGCGACGTAGATGTTTCAGCTGGTTCCGAGGGTGTCGCAAGCTCCACCCCCGGTTACTCAAATCTGTCGCTTTCAGCGACATGGTTCATTTTTTGCCACCCCTGCCTAGACCCTCGTCGCCCCTAACGAAGCTATCGCTGCGCTTGCAAAGTCGATTGTGGCGCATAGCTGTAGTATTCCTGTTCGTAGCCGTCGCCATCAAAGCCCAGTCACAAAATAATTCTCCATTTTCTAGTCACAGTACTCAATTAATAGAAGAGGGCGACCTGATCTTTGTAGCGCAACCACAAGACAATGCCATTACCCAGGTTACGCAAGGCATTGACTCGCTTGCCATTGATCATGTCGCCATCTTGCATCGCATCGGTGGTGAGACGGGACCGCTCTATGCCTTGGAGGCCATTCCACATCAGGGCGTGACCCTCACACCCATCGACTCGCTTGTGAAGCGAGAGCAAGGAGCGACCTTTGTTTTACAGCGCGTCGAAGATGTCAATGCCACTAGCTCGGTGCGCAAGGCATTGCGCTATGTCGGCCTGCCTTATGATGACCTGTTCTTGCCAGGCGACAGCGCCATCTATTGCAGTGAACTTGTGCAGATTAGCTATGTTGACCGGCAGGGTAGGGTGCTGTTCGACACCATCCCCATGTCATTCCACGACGCATCGGGCCGCATCACCGACCACTGGACCGATTTCTACCGCCAGCGTGGCATGACCGTCCCCGAAGGTCTCCCCGGCACCAATCCTGGCCAGCTCTCCCGCTTGCCCCAAATGTTAAAAATCACGCAATTTCAAAAAAAACAGGCAACTGATGACTGACAACTGAAAACTTTGTACTACCTTTGCACCGCAATTTTGCAAACATCATATATAAATTTAACGTAATGTACTTAGATTCAGAGAAAAAGAAAGAGATCTTTGGAACGTACGGTGCCAGCAATACTGATACTGGGTCTCCCGAGGCACAGATTGCATTATTCTCTTACCGTATTTCCCACCTGACCGAGCACTTGAAGGTCAACAAGAAAGATCATACGACTCAGCGTGCACTGAAGATGCTTGTTGGTAAGCGTCGCAAATTGCTCGATTACCTGATGCGTAAGGACATCAACCGCTACCGCGCTCTCATCGCAAAGAAGGAGCTCGGTATCCGCAAGTAATCGTCTGCACGACTGTTCGTGAAACAAAAGCACCGTCCAATTGGACGGTGCTTTTGTGTGAGGTTATGCATAGTGCATTACAAAGAGATTTCCACCTCCACGGGGCAATGGTCGCTGCCCATGATGTCGGTGTGGATGGAGGCTGAAACCAGCTTGTCATCAAGCCGTTTTGAGGTGAGGAAATAGTCGATGCGCCAGCCGGCGTTCTTCTCCCGGGCACGGAAGCGATAGCTCCACCACGAGTAGATGTCGGTCTTGTCGGGGTAGAAGTGGCGGAAAGTGTCGGTGAAGCCTGCATCGAGCAGTGTGGTCATCTTGGCACGCTCCTCATCGGTAAACCCAGCGTTGCGGCGATTGGTCTTGGGATTCTTCAAGTCAATCTCCTGGTGTGCCACATTCAGGTCGCCACACACGATGACGGGTTTCTTCGCGTCTAGTGAGAGCAAATAGGTGCGGAACGCGTCCTCCCACTGCATGCGGTAGTCTAGGCGACGCAGTTCGTCCTGGCTGTTCGGTGTGTAGCACGTCACCAGGTAGAACTCGGGCATCTCCAGCGTGATGACGCGCCCCTCGTGGTCGTGCTCATCAATGCCGATGCCATAGGTTACCGCCAGTGGTTCGTGGCGGCTGAAAATGGCGGTGCCGCTATATCCTTTCTTGTCGGCATAGTTCCAGTAAGAACGGTAGCCAGCAAACTCCAAGTCGAGTTGGCCTGCCTGCATCTTAGTCTCTTGCAGGCAGAAGAAGTCGGCGTCAAGGTCGTTAAACACCTCGGCAAATCCTTTGCCCACAACGGCCCGCAAGCCGTTGACATTCCATGAGATAAACTTCATTTCTTAGTAGTGTAGAGTGTAAAGTGGAAAGGTAACTTTCATTGTGCATTATGCATTGCCTTAAAGTCCGCAAAGCCCTTCTAATGTGATGGGCTTGCCGTTTAACTCACCACGCAGCTGGTTGCCGCCACGATACATCTTGCCAGTGAAGATAACTTTGCCTTGCTCGTCAACGATGGTGATCAGACCAGTCTTCTCATCGACGCTACCGTCGTATTCTTCCTCGTTTTCAAAGCCCGGCCCGTTGATATAGCCCTTGAATTCGCCGTCGAAGTAATCGATGCCCATCCTATACTCTTCGTTTCCAAAAGTGTAGAAACCGCTGATGGCGGTCCACACTTGCTCCTGTTTGGCTCTGTGTTTTCTCTTTTTGGGCTTTTTGGCTTCTAGGCCCATTGCCATGCCGCTGAGCACGATGGCGGCAATGAGGATGAATATTTTCTTTTTCATTGGTTTGCTGGGTTATTCAGTTGAAATAGTATCCTCGGCCTCCTCTGTCACCTCTTCTTTTTGGGGAGTGGGAGGCTCCATTTCCCGCAATAGTTTGCGGGCGCGCATCAGGCACCAGATGCTGGCGCACATGAAGGCCGCTGCCAGCAAGGCTCCCACAATCAGTGCCCAATGTGGCAGCAGTTGCCTATGGGCCAAGAACAGCACCACCATCGCAATGGCGATGCACACGCAGTCATAGATGATGGCATTTCGCCTCAGTTTGTATAGTTCCATATTACTTTAAGTTACGAGTTTTGTTGTATGTGATATTTTCACCCACAAAGATAATGATTTTTCTATAAAACTATCCAATATTTCAAGAAAAAAATGTAACTTTGCGAAATATGCTGTTACAGCTAAGCTTCTTTTGTTCTTATGTCCATATGTCTCCATCGTTTTGAGCAGGATGTCGCTGGGGTGGAGCCGCCACAGCGCTTCACTTGGCCCTTCCATTATGCGCCGCACCCACTGAGCGTGATGGCGGCCCAGCAGGTGATGCGCTATGTGGAGACCCGCAATGATTGGGCAGATGAACTCCAGGCTGGCAAGATGCTGGGTGTGCTGGTGGTGCGCGATGCCAACTGCGCATTGGGTTTCCTTGCCGCTTACTCAGGTAACCTGTGCGGCCGGAACGACCATGCCTATTTTGTGCCGCCTGTCTACGATTTGCTGCAGCCCGATGGCGAGTTCCGCCAGGGCGAGGCTGCCATCACCGCCATCAACCACGAGATTGAGCGGATGGAACAGAGCGACGAATTGGCACGATTGTCGTTGCAACTGCGATGTGCACGATGTAATCGTGACCAGGACATTAAGCGGTATAAACTCTATATGGCCGAGTGCAAAGCTGCGCGTGACCTGCATCGTGCTGAGGGCGACCTTACCCAAACCCAAGTGCAAGAACTGCTCACCGAGAGTCAGTTCCAAAAGGCCGAACTGAAGCGCTTACGCCGAAAGCACGAAGCAATCATAGTTGAGTTAGAATCGCAAATAGCTGAATATCAATCGCGTATCAATAGCCTCAAGGCCGAGCGCAAACATCGTAGTGAGGCACTGCAGGAGCGCATCTTTCACCTCTTTGTGGTCCATAACGCCCATGGCGAAAGCAAGGACTTGATGGAAATCTGGGGCGGGACATTGCCTCCCTCGGGAAGCGGTGAATGCTGTGCCCCCAAACTCTTGCAATATGCCTATCTCAATGGCTTGCAGCCTGTGTGCATGGCCGAGTTCTGGTACGGACAGTCGCCTGTGGGCGAGGTGCGGCATCACGGCCATTACTATCCCGCTTGTCGCAGCAAGTGCCTGCCCATCCTCACCTTCATGCTGCAGGGGTTGGAGGTTGAGCCCAACCGGTTGGCCGACCCTGTTACCCATAAGGGACTGGACATCGCCTATGATGACGCGTGGATGACCATCGTTCGCAAACCCGCCGGGATGCTAACCGTGCCAGGCAAATTGCTTGACGATTCGGTCGAGACCCGTTATCGCTCTCGTAGCGATGTGAGCGGACCGGTGGTGGTGCATCGACTGGACCAAGAAACCTCAGGGCTGGTCGTGCTTGCCAAGAACAAGCAGGCTCACAAGGCATTGCAGGACCTGTTTGCCTCGTGTGAAGTAAAAAAGACCTATATTGCATTGTTGCATGGCGTGGTGGCAACCGACCAAGGCACGATAGACTTGCCGTTGCGGCCCGATGTGGATGACCGTCCACGCCAGATGGTCGATGCTGAGCATGGAAGACCTGCCGTGACTACCTACCATGTGCTCGACCGCCGTGATGGCATCACGCGGGTGGAGTTGCACCCGTTCACAGGCCGCACCCACCAGTTACGCGTTCACTGCTCGCATCCGCTGGGCCTCAATATGCCTATTGTTGGTGACATGCTCTATGGCACTGCCGCATCGCGCCTTATGCTCCACGCTGCCCGCCTGCAATTCACTCATCCCTTCACAAGGCATACGATAGATATCACTTGGGAACCACCATTTTAACACTTTCATGGCATGAAAAAGATTCTTTTCTTCGTGATGATGTCGATGATCTGCCTCGCTGCAGATGCTGCCACGTCAAAGCTCTATCGTGGCAACTCGACCTATACCAGTGACATCCTCTACAGTTGGGACGGCCGTCACCTCTATCATGGTAATTCCACCTATTCGAGCGACATCCTCTACACATGGGACGGGCGTTACCTCTATCGTGGCAATTCGACCTATTCCAGCGACATCCTCTTTACATGGGACGGGCGCAAAGTCTATCAGGGTCGCTCGACCTATACCAGCGATATCCTCTGTACTTGGGACGGTACCCACATCCTACAGGGCAACAGCAGTTATTCCAGCGACATACTTTTCACAGTGTCACACGGGCATGTCTATCGTGGTCGCTCCAGTTACACTAGCGACATCCTTTACACCATCACGGGTACCATCCCCATCCCCGTGTTGCTCGCGGTGATCTAAGGTCGTAAGAGTAATAAAACAAGGACAATGATGGGCAAAACTGTCCCCATTGTCCTTGTTTCTTTCTGTTTATTTATGGTCGTGGAATTATCCCACGGCAATCATCTCGATTTCGACTAGGGCGCCCTTGGGCAGGTCGCGAACGGCGAAGGCCGAGCGGCCGGGGAACGGCTGCTCAAAGAACTCGGCGTATACCTCGTTCATGGGGCCAAAGTTGGCGATATCGCTCAGCAGGACGGTAGTTTTCACCACATTGTTCAGGTTCAGACCCTCGCTCTCGAGGATGGCCTTGGCGTTGAGCAGTGACTGGCGCGTCTGCTCTTTGATGCCGCCTTCGGGGAAGGCGCCTGTTGCGGGGTCGATGGGTAGCTGGCCCGAGAGAAAATACATGGTTCCGGTTGCGGCAATACCCTGGCTGTAGGGTCCAATGGCTGCCGGTGCGGCAGCAGTGTTCAGTGCTTTTTTCATAATCGGTTTTAATGTTTGGTGGTATAATTTATTTTTGCAAAAATACTGCTTTATTTTCACATGATTGCAAAATTGTGGAAGAAAAATAGATAAATTTGGCTTCGCCTCAGCAAAAAAGCGAGCTTATTGCGTTCGGCTTGCACAAATTTTGCTAAATTTGCAGGCTATAATGAAAATTGTCAGGACGAAATATCTGCCATTGCGTGGGTTCAGCGCCATGAACTTTTTGGGCATACTCTTTGTCCATCCAGGCGTTTATCTGTCGCAGGAACTCATCAACCACGAGCGTATCCATACTGCGCAGCTCTTGGAGATGGGCATTATCGGCTTTTACATCTGGTATTCGGTTGAGTGGCTCGTACGGCTCGTGCAGCGAGGCAGTGCCTACCGCCGTCTGTCGATGGAGCGCGAGGCTTATGAGAACCAGCGCGACCTAGACTATCTCAAGCACCGCAAGCATTTTGCTTGGCGAAAATATCTCTAAATAATGAATACTTCACTATCTGCTAAAGACGAATTTGTCGAGCTGTTGCGTTCTACGGGCCGTGATGGAATCGACGACCTGCTGGCCTATCTGGACGAGGGCCGCAACCACTTCTTCAGTGCTCCAGCCAGTGTCAATCACCATCTGAATCACGATGAAGGCCTGCTTGAGCACTCGCTCAACGTGTGTCATGCAGCACTCAAACTGCGCGAGATGGTCATCGCCATGCGTCCCGACCTGGAGAATCGCCTGAAGCGCGACAGTGTCATCATCGCATCGCTGCTGCACGACATTTGCAAGGCCGACATATACCGCCCGATACGCCGCAAGCGCAAGGATGCAATGGGACTGTGGGTCGAGGTTGACACCTACGATGTCGACTACAGCAATTTCCCCATGGGGCATGGCGAAAAGTCGGCCATGATGGCCTTGTGGGGTGGGCTGGACATCGACCAGGAGGAACTGCTCGCCATTCGCTGGCACATGACCGCCTGGGACTTGCCCATGCAAAGCGTCGAGGCGATGAAGAGCCTAAACACCGCCCGCGATCAGCATCCGCTGTGCTCGTTGGTCCAACTTGCTGATGGCATTGCAGCCAACCTTCTCGAGTTTGGTACCGAGGGAATGGAATAATGGAATATCATCTCTAGTTTATCTAGATAACCTAGTGCCTCTAGGGTTAACAATCACAAAAATGAAAAAACTGCTTTTTACCTTATCGTTGGTGCTGGTTGCCATCGCCGCCTGGGCTATCACCGAGCAGGAGGCTGTTGACGCTTATGCAGCTCGCAAGGGCATGCGACATGCCTCGGCTGGTGTGGTAGTCATCGACATTGACTCGAACAAGGTCATCGCCGGCAACCTCCAAGACCAGGCCATCGTCACGGCATCCACGATGAAGACCGTCACCTCGGTCACTGCCCTTGAGACCCTCGGTGGCGATTTCAAGTTCAAGACCCGCGTCTACTTGCAAGGTGATGTCAAGGGCGACACCCTCATGGGACGTGTGCTCATCGTAGGCGGTGGAGACCCCACGCTGGGATCGCACTACATCAAGGGCAATCCCAACATTGTTAACGAGATTGTTGATGCCGTTAAGCAGCATGGCATTAGTTGCATTATGGGCAGTGTAGCCACCGACGAGAGCCTGTATCCATATCCGCCTTATAGCATCCATTGGGATGTGGGCGATTTGGCATGGGACTACGGAGCTGGCGTGCATGCATTGAACTTTGCCGACAATGTGATGAAGGTCAAGTTCAATGTTGACAAGTGGGGGCGCTTTTCGCCTTTCAGACTGTCCCCCAATGTGACGGGTGTTAAGGTAATC
>JAEEGI010020622.1_pt1 | contig 13178 bp, 8 predicted proteins | sample 8958751 | NCBI WGS metagenome assembly JAEEGI01 (sample SAMN16246545, study PRJNA631951) | gut metagenome | biome: gut microbiome; feature: rumen; material: KS-attached | host: Bos | place: Iran: Karaj | collected 2018-10
CAACTTTCCACCAGTCAAAGATAGTGGTTCTTCCGTCAAGACCGCTGAAACCCTCTGCATCCATTCCTCTCTCTCCGATTTCCTCCCCGAAATAAATCATGAATGGGGCGGTGTTGAAAAGCATTGAGGCGCATAGAGGAGCTGATGTCCGGGATGCGTCTTTTCCGAAAAAGGATGAAGCAAAGCGCTGCTCGTCATGATTTTCAAGGAAATTAAGCATCCTCGGCTGCAAGTTTCCAAGAAACTGCCAGTTCCATGTGAGTCCGCGGGCACTTCCATGCCCCTCGACAATTGCCCTTAAGGTGTCATAAAGGCCTGACTTGTCGTAGAGGAAATCAAATCCAACGTTTTCGATGTAGTGACGGTAAAGCTCCTTTTTGTAAACTTCAGCAATGAATATGATTCCAGGGAACTCTGCCTTTATCTTTCCGATAAGCCATTTCATGAATTGCCACGGAACCATCTCGACCATGTCGCATCGGAATCCATCGACACCTTTCAGGCACCAGAAACGGACTATCTCGTACATCCTGTCCCAGGTGGGAGTGTGGAAATCACAGTAGTTTAGCCGGACAGTCTCATACCAATCGTTCCGTCCTGGAATAGGGGAGAAACAGTTTCCGGAGGCCTTTGCGGGATTTTCATAGTACCCTCCGGGAGAGGGAAGCACAAGATGCTGGCCTGGGTAATAGAAAAAGTCATTGTCGGGCTTCCAGTGAAGGGAAGGATCATCTGCACATCCCAGGGGGCCAAGGGAACATGATTCAGGTGAAACGCTAACCATTCCCACCTTTCCATAATCCCGTGATACATGATTGGGCACGAAGTCGATAAGGGCCTTTATACCGAGCGAATGCGTTCTCCTTAATAAAGACTCGAACTCACTCATCCTATCTCGCGGGTTATCAGCAAGATAAGGATTAACATCATAGTAATCAGTAATGGCGTAGGGAGAACCCGCGGCTCCCTTTACAACTTCTTGTTGAGAGGGAGGACAACCATCGAAAGATGCCGTGGTAGCATGCCTGATAATCCCGGTGTACCAGACATGGGTGACTCCCAATTTCCCTTTGAGGTAGGAGAGTGTATCATCGTCGATGCTTCCGAATTTCCCCCAAAGCCTTGGAAGCATTTGGTAAACTGTCATCTTCCCCATCTCAGAATCCGATTATAGCCTGGCCCTTGTTCCTGTCGATGAACCCTGAAAGACCGTCTATCCTGTACACTTTGACGAATTCTCCTGACCAGACACATTCTTTTGACTCTATTGCATCGAAATCTATCATTCCGGACCCTGCGTACTGATCTACGGAAAGATAACCAACGCCGAGAGAGGTGATATTCTGGAAGAAATGAGTTCCCTGACTAGGTTCAATCCTGAAACCTTCCATGCCATATTCAATCACCATCCTCGCTGCAGAAATGTCTGTCCATGAGACTGGCACGCCGAGGGTTGGAATCGACGATCCCCATCTGCCCGGCCCCACCAGGAAATAGGTCTTTCCTTCGGCCGTCATTTCAGAATTAATGCGGGAAACCTCGCCGGCCATCAACTCAGTCTTCATCTTGTCAAATGAGTGAGGAGGTATCATGACCAAATAACCTGATTCGCCGAACCATCCGCTTCCGAGGGCACTGTCGCTCCTGATAATTGGAGTTCCGATCATCTCGGATGCTTCGGAGATGGAGGATGTCTTCAGTTCAGGTCCAGATGAGACAGGACGGACCTGGAGCAGTTCCAAAACAGCTTCCTTCCCGTTGCTGCCTTTGACAAGGTCAAGGGCGAACTCAAGTTCGGCCTCTCCCATAAGTTCGGAGCGGCAGATCTCCATTATCTCTGACATGGCCTTCGCCAGAGGGAAGCGGTCGTACTGGAATATTCCGTCAAAAGAGATAACCCTTGGACCACGGCTGTTCACACCTGTCTGCATCCTGTCGTCCTGGGCGATGTAAGTGGAAGCTACCAATTCGGGATGATCATAGTTCTCAAGTGCCTCTGTTATGGATATCCTGCGGAGGTTGATGCCGTCATTACGGGATATCTTGAAAGATCCCGGCCTTGAATCGAGTACGTACATCTCATTTTGAGTATCCCTCATTGCCAGCTTAGGGGAAGACAACTGGAGGATCTTCCTTGGCTGTTTGGGGTCCACCCTCAGAGTCCTGCCTCCTTCTACGACTGTCTTTCCAAGACCGAATGCAACGTTAAGCACACCGTCTTCTGCCTTTTCCGAGCCTATGGGATAGGCGTTCATCGATCTGGCTACTCCTGAAAGCATCGGATAATAGTCATCGCCATGGGTTGAACCGCAGATGGTCTGTATTATAACGGCCATCTTCTCTTCGCCAAGGAGGTTACCGCTTGCCTGGATGTAAGCCCTGCTGCCTGCGAAATACGTGGAAGCATAGACGCTCTTTATCGCTTTCGTCAGTTCCCTGAGCATTCTGTCCTTGTTTTCTACGAAAGGACACATGTAGGTTGAATAAACCCCGGCAAACGGCTGGTAATTACTGTCTTCCAGTTTGGAACTGGAACGTACTGCCACCGGCCTGTCGACTTTTTCCACGAATGCCTTCAGATCCTTCAGCAACTCTGTCGGAAGGATTGATGCCACGAATTCAGAGAGGATTTCATCGTCAGAAAGCTCTGAATCAATCACAGACTGCAGCCCGTTCTCCATGATGAACCTGTCGAACCAGTCCGTGGCAATGACAATGCTCCTGGGAATGGTAATCTCCATACCGGGATACTTATCCGACAAGGTATATTTCTGAATCAGATGATTGAGGAATGCCAGACCCCTGGCCTTGCCACCGAGGGAACCTTCACCGATTCTGGAGAACCAGAAATAATCCTGGTAAGAATCCCTGTGGAATTCTGCTATGACTCCCTGTCCGATAATCTGATGGTAACGGTTGATCTGTTCCATCAGGAAACTCCTGAATTCACCGGCATCGGTGTGATGCGCCTGCTTGAAAGTATCAGCAAGGTTGAAAAGTCCTCGGGCGTAAAACCACTTAGAGAACATATTGCGGGATGTATTGCTCACCAGCACCTTGTCCGGCACATCCCCGACGATCTTCTCAAGCTGTGAAAGACTGGCTGCCCGTCCATATTCAGTTCCGGATGAATCCTTGAAGACAAAGTCGCCGAAGCCGAATTCCTCCTTCATGTAGTCGCTGAGCTGCATGAAGAGTGTCCTTGAGAATTTCTTGAGGAAACCGACTCCCATTTCGTCAGCCACCTTCGCAATGCTCCCCTGGGAAGACTGGAGCAGCACCGGCATCAGAGGATCATATTCCCGGATTTTACGGACAAGGTCAAGTCCGGCATCGAGCTTTTCGCTTTTGTTGTTGTCTCCCTTGTGAATCACCATTCCAACATCGGAGATGACTCCCATCAGGTTCTCCTTGTATTTTTCGAAATAGGCCAGCGCATCGTCATAGCATGTAGCGAGGAGAATCTTCGGCCTGGAGCGTTTCCTGTACTTCCTTTGTCCCTCGTTTAGGAACTCGGTAAGGAACTCCCGGCTCTGGGTAAGGAGTAATTTGTAAAGCTCTGGAAGATATGTGGAATAGTAGCGCACCGAGTCTTCTGCCAGAAGGATGACCCTGACTCCAACTCCCAGGACATCATTGTCAGCATTCGCCGAATCCTCGATGAGTTTGACGATGGCGAGGATCAAATCTGCATTGCCCTGCCAGCTGAAAACGAAATCAATCCCTGACTGGTCGTATTCGAACAGTCTCTGCCTCACAGCCTTAGAATAATGGATGAGCATGATGAAAGGGACGTCGCTCCCATTTCTTTTGAGCTCCGCGGCGAATTCGAAGACTTCCTTGTCACGGTCATTGTACATGCACATGACCATATCTATCTCCGAATCTTTTTCCATCACCTGCCTTGCCTCGGCAGATGAATTCGCCCAGATGAACATCGGGGGATTGCTGAGGTTCAGTTCACGGTACTCGTTGGTGACCTGGCTTTCGATCCGTCCGTCTTCCTCGAGGGTAAAGGCATCGTAGTTGCTGCAAATCATCAGGATCCTCCTGATTCGCGACCGCATCAATGATTCTTCGTTCATCATGATAATGGTTTTAGATGGAGCGTCTGCGGAATTCTGCCACTGTAATGGCAGTAGCTATGGCTGCGTTAAGTGATTCTGAGCTCCTTGAATCCTCAGGATATGATGGGATGAACAGCCTGTCTGAAACCGTAGCCGCCACCTCAGGTGAAATTCCGTTCGCCTCGTTTCCTATGACAATGAGCGACTTGGTGTCTTCTCCTGTCAGAAGCTTCTTTGAATATATGTTCTCCCCGTCAAGGAAGGTCCCGTAAGCGGATCCTCCGGACAGTGTGACGAATCGGCAAAGTTTGGCTATGTCACAATAGTGGAACTTTACCCTGAATATCGCACCCATAGTCGCCTGCACAACCTTGGGATTGAACAGATCGACCGTGTCGGGAGATGCATAAACCCCGTCCAGACCGAACCAGTCAGCTATCCTCAGGATGGTGCCCAGATTACCGGGATCCCTTATTCCGTCCAGGGCCAGGAAGAGACCTTTTTCCGGAAGGGAAGACAATTTCAGATCATTGATTTCCAGGTCTTTGGGCTTGCGGACGATTGCCAGGGCAGGGGAGGGGGAGTTCAGAAGGGTCATCCTCTCCATGACGCCTGTCCCGATGTCTTCAATACGGTAGTGCCTTACCACTTCGAAGGAGGATCGGAGAGCTTCCTCCACAAGTTTGGCACCCTCCACGACAAACATGCCATTCTCATCCCTGGCCTTTTTTCTTTCAAGGGATTTGACGAAACGTATTTCGTTGCCGGAAACTGGTAAGCTCATAAAAGTGTCTTCCTATGATGAACAAATATATTAATATTCTTTCTATTTTTGTAGAATCATGGTGTCAAAAACGTCCTCTGCCATATTTCCCATTCTGGTCATCGCCTTTGCGTTGGTCTGTTCGTGCAGCACGACCCGCGTTCTTGAGGACGGCCAGTACCGCCTGGCAAAGAACAGCGTCGAGGTCACCAATGACAAGAAGTTCAACCCCAAGGAGATAGAAAAATACATCCAGCAGAAGTCCAACTCCTATATACTCTTCGGCTGGAACCCCTTCCTAAACATATACAACTGGTCAGGAAAAAACTCAGATGGCTTTGCGAGCAACCTCTTCAGGAAGATAGGGGAGGCCCCGGTAGTTTACAACCCTTCCCAAGTGGAAGCATCGATAGAGAATATCAAGAGGCATCTCGAATATCTCGGTTATTACAATTCCCAGGTTGACAGCGATGTAAAGGTCAATCGGAGGAACGTGGATGTCACGTACAATGTCACATTAGGGAAGCGATACAAGATTAACGAAATTACCTTTTCCATCCCGGAAGGGGAGTTCAGCAAGGATTTCTTCGCAGACACTGCAAACCTCTCTTTCAAGAAGGGAGATTATCTCTCTGAATCTGTACTTGAGCAGGAAACTGAACGCTCAGCGGCCTGGATGCGCAGGAACGGATGGTTCGGTTTCACTAAGAACTACTATTCCTTCGAAGCAGACACTCTTGAACGCAGGGACACAGCAAACCTCCTTATGATGATCAAGGAGTACACCCGCAACCAGTCACCTGACAATGCCCGTCCTTTCCATAAATATACTTTCGGCCATGTGGACATGACATGGGACAGGGACCTGGTCTTCAACAGGAGGGTTCTCAGGAACATGAACACTATCGTCCCCGGGGAGATCTATGATGAGGAAGAGGTAAACACAACGTATTCAAGGCTTTCGGCCCTGAAATTATTCAATAGTGTCAATGTATCGCTGAACCCCAGGGACTCGCTGGACATCGTTGACTGCGACATCTCGCTCACACGTTCGAGGATGCAGGGATTCAAGGTCAATCTGGAAGGGTCAACCAATTCCAACGGACTCGTGGGAGTCTCTCCGCAGCTCAGCTATTTCCATAAGAACATTTTCCATGGCGGTCAGTGGCTGAACCTGAGCTTCCTTGGCAACTTCCAGTTCAAGTCCAGCGACAGGAGGGTTCGTTCCGAAGAGTTCGGTGTTTCCGGAAACATCAGTTTTCCGAAGACCCTGGGACTGCCGAACACCCTGTTCACAGGGCCGAATATCCCGAGGACCGAAGTCAGTGCATCCTTTACCTATCAGAACCGACCGGAGTACACCAGGAACATGATTTCCACGTCCTTCGGCTACACAGGTTCATTCTCAAGGAACAGGTTCTCGTATCAGTTCTTCCCGGTTCAGGCTAAGATAGTCCGTTTGGACCACCTTGATCCGGCTTTTTACAACACCTTGGCCGGAAATCCTTTCATGAGGGATGCTTACCAGAACCACTTCGACCTTGGATCGAGTGTCATGCTCTACTATACATCATGTCCTGACCTCATCCCAAGGGTTTCCTACCAGTATGTCCGTTTCCAACTGGACGCTTCAGGCAATGTGCTCAGCCTGTTCAACAAATCGATGAAGCGGGACCAGTATGGCTCGAGGATGATTTGGGGGACTCCCTATTCACAGTACCTACGCTCCGAAGTGACATATGGAAAAACGGCGGTTTTAGGCAAGAACGGTAACAGGGCTATCGCCTTGAGAGTTCTGGGAGGAATCGGACATGCCTATGGCAATTCCGTCACAATGCCTTTTGAAAAACAGTTCTATAGTGGCGGAGCTAACAGCATGAGGGGTTGGCAGGCCAGGACCCTTGGCCCAGGACGTGCTCCTACAGACACTTCTTTCGTCATTCCAAGCCAGACTGGAGATGTGAAGCTTGAAGTCAACCTGGAGTACAGGTTCCCTCTGTTCTGGAAGCTTTATGGAGCCTTGTTCACGGATATTGGAAATGTATGGACACTGAAAGCGACAGATGAAGCCAAGGACTCGCAATTCCGGTTGGACGATTTCCAGAACAGCATGGCATCCGACATTGGTTTTGGAATCAGAATGGATCTTAACTTCCTGATATTGAGGCTTGATCTTGGTATGAAGACCTATGATCCATCGAAGGGTGAAAATGCCTATTATGATGTGTCAGAATGGTTGTCCAAGGACAGCTATGCCATCCATTTCGGAGTCGGATATCCTTTCTAGTAAGCTATCCTCAAAACGATGGGGAAGTGATCGCTCATCTTGCTCACCCCATAACCATCAGTTATCATACAGTAAGAAGTAGGGGAGACACCCTTTACGAAAAAGTGGTCTATCGCACCATGACTCTTATCGGGCTTCGTAAAATTGGTGAAGGTATCTTCCTCTGCAATTCCAAGTATCTCCCTGGCAGAATCCATCTGCAGTCCGGCATTTTTGATACTTGTCAGGAATGTGTTCCAATCACCACAGGCGACATCCTGTCCTGTAAGCTGTGAATTGACCTGTGACACCGTCCTGGCCACAATCTTGCTCTCCCAACGCGAATGGACGTTAATTATCTTGACACCCTGGACTATGCAGGATTCCCAGAAGATAGAAAAACGATGTTTTGATACTTTCAGGCCCTTCCTTACATAAATCGGATGACTGACCGAAACACCAGCAGTCCTGTATTCATCAGGGATGTACCGGCCTACAGGAGGGAGAACTTCCTGGAGACAGATGATGTCGGGATTGACATCACCAATCATCTTCTCCATGGCTTCCATTCTCTTTTTCCAGTAAGTATCCTGGCTCTCATCCGTGTCCCGAGTCCATTCCCTTACATTGAAAGAAAGGATCAGAAGGGAATTGGATTGGTCGTCTGAAGGACCATCCATACCGAGAAAGGGGAGTGAGGATAGTAACAAGACTGCTAATAAGATCATTTGAGTCCTTCGACAGGCTCAGGACGAAGCCTTAGAGCACAGACATTTTCAACATGCTGGGTGTGAGGAAACATGTCCACCGGCTGGACGGCGGTTATCTCATACTTTGAGCAAAGGATTGCCAGATCACGTGCCTGGGATGCCGGATTGCAGCTGACATAGACAATCCTCTCTGGGGAAGCATCGAGAATGACCTTCGCCACATCCGGATGAATGCCAGCCCTGGGAGGATCCAGGATGATCACATCCGGATGGCCGTGTTCAGCTATGAACCCTTCATCAAGGACATCCTTCATGTCACCTGCGAAGAATTCACAGTTGGTAATGCCATTGGCGGCAGCATTGGCCTTCGCATCCTCGATGGCCTCAGGAACATATTCAATTCCAATAACTTTTAAGGCCATTCTTGAGACAAACTGGGCTATAGTTCCGGTGCCGGTGTAAAGGTCGTAAACCACTTCATTACCAGTTAGTTCTGCAAAATTTCGTGCGACGGTATATAACTTCAGGGCCTGATTGGAGTTGGTCTGATAGAATGACTTTGCCCCAATCCTGAAAGTAAGGCCTTCCATCTGCTCGCGAATGACGGGGGAGCCTTTGTAAAGGATACATTCCTGATCGCCGATTGAATCATTTAACTTGCTGTTAATGACGTAGTAAAGCGATGTTATCTGAGGAAATGCACCTGAAATCGCATCAAGCATGGCCTCACGGGTTTCACGCTGTTCATAGAAGAAGCAGATGATCACCATGAGTTCTCCGGTGTCGGTTGTCCGGATGAACATGTTACGGATGTAACCGGTGTTCTCACGAATGTTGAAGAAATCCAAACCGTGGGAAACAGCATATTCCTTGCAGAATAGCCGGATGTCGTTTGATGGATCTCGCTGAAGGTAACAGTGCTTGATATCCAGGACCTTGTCGAAGAATTTACCGACGTGGAAACCCAGGCCTACACGGTCTTCAGGAAGCACATCGTCAGGATTTTCATCCCATTGAAGCCATCTTTTTGATGAGAAGGTGAATTCAAGTTTGTTACGATAGAAGACGGTCTGATCCGATGGAATTGTTGGAAGTATCTCTGGAACAGTGAGATGTCCCAATCTGACGAGCTGATCTTCGACTTGACGGCGTTTTGCCTCAAGTTGCATTGGATAGGGAAGAGGTTGCCATTTACAGCCGCCACATACCCCAAAATGCTCGCAAAACGGCTCTATACGATCCTTAGATGGTTCAACGATTCTTGAGATAAAGCCTTCATAGTAGTTATGGTATTTCCTGGTAATCCGTATATCTACGACATCACCAGGTACAGCAAAGGGTACGAACACCACAGCGCCGTTCCAATGAGTTAAAGCCTTTCCTTCAGCAGCACATGACTCGATTGTCATGTTTTCAAGGACCAAGTCAACTTTTTTCCTGGACATAGGGAAGTGTTCGCACCCTTAACTTAACATAATATAAATTGTGTAACAAATGGGCTTAGAGCCTGCGGATCCAAATATTCCTGTAGCTAATACCAGGGCTCGGGTCGCCGTGGCTCTGGAGAAGGATCGGTCCGTCACCGTGAACCTTGACCTTCGGGAAGCCGATGTACTCGGTCGTACCGATGATTTCAGTGTTGTTCTGGACAACGACTCCGTTGTGGATAACAGTCACCCTCGGTTTATAAAGATAGTTGCCGTCCTCAGTGAAAACAGGAGCTGTGTAGATGATGTCATAGACATTCCACTCGCCAGGAGCACGCATCGCATTCACGAGCGGCGGAGTCTGCTTGTAGATAGAACCGGCCTGTCCGTTGACATAGGTCTCGTTCTTGTAGCTGTCGAGAACCTGGACCTCATACATGTTCTGGAGATAGACGCCGCTGTTACCGCGTGCCTGGCTCGTGAACTTCTCATCCATCGGAGGTATGCACCATTCGATGTGGAGCTGGAAATTGTGGAAGGATTCCTTTGTCTGGATGTCACCGGCCCTCTTGTTCACGGTAACGATTCCGTCATGGACATCCCAGCCTGCGGCTGAATGATCCCTGGCGCTTTCCCATGCGGAAAGGTCCTTGCCGTTGAAAAGGATGATAGCATCTGACGGAGCAGCTGCAGTGGCCTGGTCACCGGGGGTGACGATCTTAGGCTGTGGTGTCCAATACTCGGACATTCCAGGCCTCATACGCTCCTGCTGGGGATACTCCTTGGTCTCCTGTGCAAAAGCACTGACTGCCATGGACAGCATCAAAGCCATGGCTGAAATCTTAATGATGATTCTTGTCATAATTATGGGGATAATTAAATAAATGGTTTGGCTATTTCTTCTGCGTTGAACTTCTCCGGAGTATAACCCTGTGCAAATGAAAGCCCATTGTGAGCGACTTCGAATTGCATCTCAACTGCCTGATTATTAAGTAATTTTACACTTGTTCCAGCCCATGTGAACGAGCCGAAAGCGGCAAAACGGCGATTCTTGACCCCACGGGCCTTGAGGGCATCCATGAAAGCCTGTACCGGTGGGAAAACCCCGGCATTGTAAGTAGGCGATCCCAATATGATGGAATCATAGATAAACGCATCGGCAAGCGCAAATGAAAGATTCTCCTCGCAGAGATCATGCATCTTGCAGACTACCCCGTTCTTTTCCAGTTCCGCAGCTACGGATTTGGCGGCTTTTGCGGTGTTTCCGTACATTGAACCATATGCAAGGCAGACTCCCCTCTCCAACTTGGCTGCAGATAGACGGTCGTACCATCCTACAACTTCGGAAATCTCCTTTTCCCAAACCGGACCGTGCGTAGGACAGATCCTTTCTATATTGAGAGGCGCAACCTTCTTCAGGGCTGCCTGTACAGTCTGGCCATACTTTCCGACAATGGAAGCATAGTAGCGGGTCATCTCAGCCCTGAAACACTCAAATCCGTCAACGAGAGAACCCTCAGGGACAGCCTTGAAAGACCCAAAGGCATCACCGCTGAAAACAGTCCTTTCCTCTGGACACCAGGTCACCATCGTTTCCGGCCAGTGAACCATAGGGATCATGAAGAACTGAAGGGTGACGTTCCCAAGTGAGAGGCACTCCCCTTCCTTAATTATCTGAATATTATCGGACAATCCTTGGTAACCTTCAATCATCGGGACCGCCTTGGCATTCGTAACTATCGTACAATCAGGATATTCCTTACAAATAACAGCTTGCAGGGCGCTATGGTCCGGCTCCATGTGGTTTACTACCAGATAGTCGATCTTCCTCTCCCCTATCTCTTCCTTTATGTTGGAAAGGAATATGTCTTCGAAAGCGGCTGCAGCAGTGTCAATCAGGACTATCTTTTCATCTATTACCAGATAGGAGTTATAACTGACCCCATAAGGCAGCGGCCACTGATGCTCGAAGAGCTGGGTCTTCAAGTCATTCATCCCGACATAACGGATTCTTTCCGAAATTCTCATTGTTTGAAGCAAGTATTCAGATTAAGCAAATTTAATAAACTTATTCCGCTTTTTCTTAAATTTGTACTCATAGAACAGAAAATTATTCAAATATGTCACAAAGCACGATGCTCCCCCCTCTCCCGGAACGTATGAGGCCAAAAAACCTGGCCGACTACGTAGGGCAGAAGCATCTTGTCGGGGAAGGTTGCATCCTCCGGAATATGATTTCGAGCGGCAACCTGAGTTCGTTCATCCTCTGGGGACCTCCAGGCGTCGGGAAAACCACGCTCGCCGGAATCATAGCCGCAACACTCAACAGGGACTTCTACACCCTCTCCGCTGTCAGTGCCGGTGTAAAGGATGTCCGTGAAGTTATCGATCGCGCAAAGGGACGTTCGGTTTTCTCCCAAGGGGCTTCCCCAATTCTGTTCATAGACGAGATCCATCGTTTCAACAAATCCCAGCAGGATGCCCTTCTTGGAGCAGTGGAGAATGGTACTATAGTGCTGATAGGAGCGACTACCGAGAATCCATCTTTCGAGGTTATCACTCCCCTTCTGTCACGCTGCCAGGTTTTCGTGCTCAAGTCCCTTGAAGTGGAAGACCTCCAAACCCTTCTGGACAAGGCCCTTACGACAGATGTTCTCCTGAAGGAGAAAGACATCGAAGTCAAGGAAACGGAAGCAATGTTCCGATATAGCGGAGGGGACGGACGCAAGCTGCTCAATATACTTGAAATAGTCGTTGATTCTTTCGCCGGCAAATCCGGACCCATTGTCATTGACAACAAAACCTTCACTGACTGCATCCAGGAAAACATGGCTATCTACGACAAGGATGGCGAGATGCACTTCGACATTATTTCGGCATTCATAAAGTCGATAAGGGGCTCGGATCCCAATGCCGCAGTCTATTATCTCGCAAGGATGCTGGATGGTGGAGAAGATCCTTTGTTCATTGCCAGACGCCTTTGCCTGTCCGCTTCCGAGGATGTGGGACTAGCCAATCCGAATGCCCTTCTTCTGGCAAACGCATGCTTCCAGGTTGTCCACCAGATAGGTATGCCGGAAGCCCGGATACCACTTGCAGAGACAACTGTCTATCTTGCAAGCTCTCCGAAAAGTAACGCCTCGTATATGGCTATAGAAAAGGCGCTTGCAACCGTGAAGGAAGATCGCACAAAAGCTGTTCCCCTCTACCTGAGGAACGCTCCTACCAAACTGATGGAGGACCTTGGCTATTCCGATGGCTACAAGTATGCCCACGACTATCCCGGGCACTTCGTTGACTTGGAATTCATGCCCAAGGGACTTGAAGGCACCGTCTTCTATGAGCCGGCTCCCAACCCTCACGAGGATCGCCTCAAGGCCTACCTAAAAGCCTGTTGGCCAAAATATTACGTCTAGCACACTAGAAGTAATATTCCACCTCTCCCCCTGAACTCGCAAAGCTCGGAATAGCTAGAAGATTGCACATGTAGAAACTGTTCCCTATCGGAACCACTGCCACCCTCGGCACGTTAAGAGGGAGGGGCCCATCGCTTGCGATGGGAGGGGCCGCGAAGCGGCGGTTCAGATAGGGAACAGCTTCTACAGGGTAGCGACGTGCTTCTACTAGAACAGGCGGTCGACGGAAGAGATGACTTCCTCGGCGGAGAGTTCTGTGCTGAGGACCAGGTCGGGCTTCTTGAGCTCGAAGCCACGGCTGGTGGCATTAAGCATTCCGGCTCCGGTGATATTCAGCATCACCGTTTCATTCTTCTTTACGGTTCCTTCATTCAGAGCCTTGGAAAGCGCCGCAACGGCAGATGCGGCAGCCGGGAAGATGTCGTAACCTTCCTTGTTGTAGAACTGAAGCATCCAATAGACGATCTCGTCATTGGTGACCTTATAGAAGTCTCCACCTGAGGCAGTCAACACATCATAGAGTCCACCT
>JAEEGI010020624.1_pt1 | contig 13177 bp, 13 predicted proteins | sample 8958751 | NCBI WGS metagenome assembly JAEEGI01 (sample SAMN16246545, study PRJNA631951) | gut metagenome | biome: gut microbiome; feature: rumen; material: KS-attached | host: Bos | place: Iran: Karaj | collected 2018-10
AGCACGGGATGCCTTTCCGAAGAGCTTGCATCTCTCGGCCGCACTTACAGACGGGCGCTTTCCGGCGTTACGGCTGACCCTGCAATGGAAAAACAGGCTTACAGAGTAGCATCGTCCGTTTATTCCGAACCTGTCGGCGTTTATTACGGCAGAACTTACTTTGGCGAAGTGGCAAAAAAGGATGTCGTCGATCTTGTTAAAAAGATCATCGAAACATACAAGATCCGCGTAAATAAAAACACTTTCCTTGCCGAATCAACGAAAAAACAGGCGATCAAAAAGCTTTCTGCCATCGAAATCAAAATGGGCTATCCAGATAATATAAAAGAATTCTGGTCAAAACTTGTTTTTGATGAAAACGATTCGTATTTTGATGCAATGCAGAAACTTTCTTCAATACGCAACAAAGAGGCGATCGACAAATTACTCAAGCCCGTTGACCGCACCGAATGGGCTATGCCTGGACATATGGTAAACGCCTGCTACAATCCTAACTGCAACGATATCACCTTCCCCGCAGCTATACTTCAGAAGCCTTTCTACTCACTTAAACAGAGCATCAGCGAAAACCTCGGCGGAATCGGTGCCGTTATCGGACATGAGATATCTCACGCATTCGATAACAACGGCGCAAAATTCGATGAACACGGCAATCTGAAGAACTGGTGGACTGAAGAGGATTTCAAGTCTTTCAACGACCTTACAAAAGACATGATCGTTCAGTTTGACGGAATTGAATACCACGGCGGAAAAGTTAACGGCGAGCTTGTTGTCAGTGAAAACATCGCAGATAACGGCGGTATGGGCGTCACACTTGAAATAATGCATACTCTTTCCTCTCCTGACTATCAGGCATATTTCAAAAACTGGGCTCGGGTATGGTGCATGAAGGCAAAAGAAGAGTATATTCAGCTTCTTCTTTCTGTAGACGTTCATTCTCCAAACGTTCTCAGAGCAAATATGCCTCCGAGAAACTTCGGCGAGTGGTATGAAGCTTTCGGTGTTACCGCAAACGATAAAATGTATATCGCACCCGAAAAACGAATCAATATCTGGTAAACAGTAAAAGCAGTTATGAATGAAATTCTCAATAACAAAAAAGTTGTTTTCTTTGACTTAGGCTATACAGTTTTGTATCCCGCATCTGGCGACTGGATGTTCACGGCAAAATTCAACAGCTTTGCATCAAAACGTCTTGAAGCGATAAACCCCGAGCGTATATCAGACGCTGTTAAGGAATGCACCGGAAAGCTGATGAAGCATCACCTTTGTCTTGACGAAAAAACAGAACTTGAAGAATTCACACATTTTTACACGGATCTTTCAGCCGCTCTCGAGCTTGGTCTTACGCATGAACAGATCGGCGAAATCGCATCGGACCACACCTTCAACACCGCTAATTATGTTCCTTATCCCGATGCCGTAAAAGTGCTTTCGGCACTGAAAAGCCGTTTTGCCCTCGGTGTGATTTCGGATACGTGGCCAAGCATCGTCAACAAACTTCGCGCTCACGATCTTCTTGACTTTTTCTCTTTCACAACCTTCAGCTTTTCTTTCGGTATCTGCAAACCCGAACCTGAAATGTTTCTCGACGCTCTGAGTAAATGCGGATGTGAGGCGAAAGACACCGTCTTTATAGACGATAATCCGGCAAATATTGCAGCTTCGGCAAAGTTCGGCATCACTCCCGTCCTTATCGCTGCAACGCCCGGCACGGATCACGATGTTCCGTTTTTGAAGATACACTCGCTGTCCGAGCTTCTGTGATTTTTTCTTTCTGTTCCGAAAAACAGATGTACCCCGAAAGGATTGCCCTATGAAAGTAACTTTTTTTGACTCGAAACCTTATGATATCGCCTCTTTTGAAAAGTATAATTCAATTGACGGCATGGAATTCAGGTTTTATGAAACAAAACTGAACGAAGATACCGTAAATCTTGCCGCCGGCAGCGATGCAGTCTGCGTCTTTGTAAACGATACCGTCAACGCCGCTGTGATAGACGCCCTTTATGCGAACGGAGTAAAACTGATTGCTCTCAGATCTGCCGGATACAATAATGTCGATATAAAACATGCATTCGGCAAAATCCACGTCGTTCACGTCCCTGCATATTCGCCTTATTCCGTCGCTGAACACGCTATGGCGCTTCTTCTGACGTCTGTCAGACGTATCCATAAAGCCTACAACCGCACAAGAGAGTTTAATTTTTCTCTCAACGGGCTTATAGGCTTCGATCTTCACGGTAAAACGGTCGGAGTTATCGGAACGGGCAAAATTGGCAGAATTTTTGCCGGCATATGCGGCGGCTTCGGTATGAAAGTGCTCGCTTATGACAAATTCCCATCCGATAATTCAGGCATGGAATATGTCCCCCTCGAAACTCTTTTTGAAAAGAGCGACGTGATCTCGCTTCACTGTCCGCTGACTGATGAAACAAGACATATGATCGATTCGAAAGCCATTGACAGCATGAAAAAAGGCGTTGTTATCGTTAACACGTCAAGGGGAGGGCTTATAGATGCCGAAGCACTTCTGGAAGGTATAAAACAGCGTAAGATCGGCGCTGCCTGTCTTGACGTTTATGAGGAGGAGGCGGATATTTTCTTTGAAGACCGCTCCGGTCACATTCTCGGTGACGATATCCTTGCCCGCCTTATTTCAATGCCGAACGTGATAGTAACGTCTCATCAGGCATATCTCACAGCAGAAGCTCTCGACAGTATTGCGCAGACAACCGTTGAAAACATCCGCTCATTTGTCAGAAGCGACGGCTATTGTGAAAACGAGCTTTGTTACCGCTGCGGCAATATTGAGCATTGCAAAAAAGAACGAATGCAAAAATGCTTTTAGTATAATGATAACAGGAGGAGATTAAATGAAACCGTACAGACTATTCAGCATTGTCCTTGCGCTTGTTATAGCGCTTTCCGCACTCACGGCGTGTTCCGCAATTCAGCCTGTTGTAAACACGAATGAACAGACGAATACGGATGATTCTCAGACCCAACAGAATACCGAAACCGTAGCGCAGCAGCCTCAGGAACCTGCGTCAGACGAAGTAACCATTGAGCCGCAAATCATCCTTGATGAAAACGGTATCAAAATCACGGCAAAAGAACTTGTGACAGATAGCATGTTCGGTCCCTGTCTCAAAATTCTTATTGAAAACGATTCGGAAGAGGACGTTGACGTAACCGTCAATACCGTATGCGTAAACGGATATGCGCTTTCAGCGTTTCTGTTTGATACGGTCCCTGTCGGTAAAAAGACGAATGATTCACTCTATCTTGATGAAGATGATCTTGCAATGTGCGGTATAACCGTGATCGCGGATATCGAACTCGATTTTAAAGTTTCAAAGAAAGACTCATGGGATGCTATATGCGAGACAGGTCCTGTTCGTATTGAAACTTCCGCTGCAGCAGGCTTTGTTTATAACTTTGATAATTCCGGAAATCAGGTCTATAACGACAACGGAATAGAAGTCGTAGAAAAAGGTATAAGACACGATGATTTCATCGGCGAATATATCCTTTTCTATATGTATAATTCCCTGAATAATCCCATCAATATTTCAGCCCACGATGTTTCCGTAAACGGATTTATGATAGACCCTCTGTTCTCATGCAACATTCCTGCAGGCAAGCACATGATTGAGAAACTGTATTTCTTTGACAGCGACCTTGAGGAAAACGATATAGAGCGCCTTGAAGACGTTGAGATCACGTTACGTATTTATGACCCCGAAACATGGGAGGATATCGCATATTCCGATCCTTTCCACGTTATCGCCGAATGAAATCCGTTTTGTCAGACCGCCTCTTTGCAGAGGCGGTCTTTTGTGCATTTTTTACAAACTTATTTTAATCTATTGACATTTCATATCAGTTATGTGTATAATATATTAAATCATAATGAAGAATAAGGAGCTGTTGAAATGTCCCGATTTATCAAGGTTGTTTCTCTTCTGATTATCATTGCCGCTGTTTTCTCCGCGTGCGGGACAGCTGAACCTGAAATGATACCGGAATACGAGTTTGAGGTTGCAGAAGGTGACCTCGGAGGATTCAGAGCCGTATTCGGCTGGTCTGCGGAAGAGGGCGAAAGTGTTTTAGGCTTCGTTACGGATACTGCTAATGCCGACTATGCCGCAAAACGGAAAAAGGAAGTGGAAGATGCGCTCAACTGTGTGATCGATATCTATTACAATACCGAGATCATCGGCATGCTGCGCGCGGGTGTAATGTCCGGGTCCCAGCCCTTTGATATTATGGAAGGCGACGGTTATCATCTCGTCTCTGACGTCCGCGCAGGCTACCTGACAGGACTGAAAGAGCTTCTTGATATAGAAAACACCGATAAATGGGGCACACCGAATATGCTGCAGTCCATGCTCTGGAACGATGATGTTTACGGCGTTGTTCCGTTTGCATGGCCCGAACTCGTCTACAGGATTCCAGGCCATCTTCTCGCAGTTAACGAAAACATTATAACTGCACTCGGTCAGACCGACCCTCGTGAATTTGTTGAAACAAACAGCTGGACATGGGATCTTTTTGAGGAAAAACTCGAAGAATATACTTTCGATGATGCCGGAACCACCATCTACGCACTGAGATGCCATCCTGCATATTTCTCAATAAACTTTTTCCTTTCAAGCGGCGTTGCCCTTTCCGCTTACGAAAACGGACAGGTCGTATGCGGTCTTTATACCGATATCGGCAGAGAAGCGATGCAGCGCGCTCAGGATATCTATCAGGTAACACATAAACACTGTTTCCATCCTCAGACAGACTCAACGGGTCACGATGAATTCATTCGAGGCGAAGCAGCCATGTATCTTACATGGACGTATGAGCTTACCACAGACACCAAATACATCATGTATAATATGGATAACGTCGGCGTTATTCCATTTCCGCAGGGCCCTCACGCCACACCGGGAAAATACCTTTCTTATCATGAAGGACTCGGCTTTGCTACCGGCATACCGGCAAATGCCAAGGACCCCGAGGCTTCTGCCGCTATCCTGTCACAGCTCTATGAACCGTTTGAGGAATATAAAACAAAAGATGATATCATCGACTATATGACGTATCAGGTCTTCCACGACAGACGCGATTTTGAAGTAATCGAAAACTCAGTCCGAAACACGGAATACGGCTTTTTTAAAGAAGGCGCCCGTAAGGCCCTCGAAAACGTTCTCGGCACTCACGATTCCATACCGCAGATACTTGATTCTCTTGAAAGCGTTTACGACAAGATAGTTGATGATTATATGGTCTATCATTACGAAGCAAGAATTGAAGTATACGGCGAATAATATAATAAAAAGAATATCAATGAAAAAAAGCTCCGAGCATATCGGAGCTTTTCAGCAATTAAAGAAAGGAGTAAAAAATATGAAAAAATCTGTAAAGAGATAATAATCTTTGTTTGTGATTGCATTATACTCCGAAAAACCCTTTTCGTCAACCCCGTTTTGCGTAAGTTGCATTTTTTACGGCGTAAGTTGCAAAAACAGACTGTAAAATACATAAAAGCCTTTCCGTTTTTCCCGGAAAGGCTTTGTTTATATGCAGTTTTTGAATAGGAGATTTGCGTACGTCTTTTGGTTTAAGCTTATTCTTTAAAGAGTTCCGCCTGCCGTGCCAGTCCCGAAAAATCAGTTTCCGTTTGAGCTTTTAAGACTTTCAATAAATTCAACGTTGGGTATAACTTCTTTGATGATCGTCTCGTTAACTCTTTCAGCCTGGCTTGAAAGTATTTCTGCGGACGACTTTCCGTTCGCTGTGGCTGTTGCTGCGTTGTTGAAGAAATCGTATATGCTTGTAACGGACTGATATGCCCAGCGCGTATTGCGGAAAAGACTCATTATAACGTCAAGATCTCTATCGTCAAAGAAAATATTTGACATATAATTTTTCAGGTCGTCTTCCGTTTCATATCCTTCAAACGGGTCGCAAAAACGGTCAATAACGGTTGCAGCGCATTTTTCTTCCAAAGTATTGTAAAGTATCATGAATGCTATGTTCTCATGGTAGGCGTTCGTCCATTCGCCGTATGTGCCGTGAGGACCGCAGGGCATCGGAACAACACCGAAATTATCAAGCTTGTAGCTCATAAATCTGATTATGTGGTCAACAGCTGTCTTAGACATTACAAGCTCGTCATTGAGCATTTTTGCAAGCATAGTCTCATGATCGTTAAACGTGATATAGTCTTTGTTATTCGCAAAGAGGCGAGAGCACCAGTCAAGCGTTTCGGCAACCTCAGGTGAATCTATGGCAGGAAGAACGGAGCCGTCATCCTGAATCGTATAATACTGCATTCCGTTCATCATTGCAAATTCCAGAAGTCCCCATGTTATATTCACGGCTGTCGCCTGAACGGATCCGTCGTCTATCTGATAGTCTGGAATGACCTTTTCAAATGTATCCCACGTCCATTCACCGTTTTCAACATAATCTCTCGGATCGACTCTTCCGTATCTTGAGATGAGATTTTCATTTACAACAAAAACGCCGAATGAGGTAACTATCTGCTTTCCGGGCCACATGATGGGTGATACGCTGTATACCGTGCCCTTGAAAAGTCCCGGTTCAAGCATGCCGTAGCCGCCGTATTTTGAAGAATCTGTATAGTCAAGGTAGTCGGTCATGGCATCGAGCGGGAAACAGAAGCCTGCTCTGACAAACGATTGCTGGCCGGAAGTGAAGAGAATATCTGCAACAAAAGAACCGCTTGCAAGCACGGGAACAATGCTGTCAAGTCTGATCGTTCCGTCAGTTTTGATTGTTATTTTGCAGTTGACATCGTTTTCGATCTCTTTTTTTCTTTGAAGCAGCATATCCTCCATTAAAGTTCCTGAAGGATAGGAAAAAGGCTTGTCGCCGTGGTTTCGGCCATGTGGTTCTGCATTATCGTGCACTCAAATCCGCCGAAATCAATTTTTCCGCTGTCAAAACCGCTGTTGAAGTCAACAAGAAATTCCTCGTTGTCCGTTGCTGCGCATGAACATATCGCAAATGCAATAAGAATAACAATTAACATGCAAACAGTTCTTTTCATGGTCAACCTCCGTTATTGGTCTATGTATTATAATGTTATTTTGCCTCTCGTCGCCTGTTAGTTTCCTTTGTCTTGCTTTGAACGCATCTGTTGTTTTGCCTGTGATGACATAAATATTAAAAATTTATATCATAAATATATCACATTTTTCGGCAAAAGTCAATACGATTCTTATCAACTGTTGATTTTTACTGCAGATCATCCGATTATGAACCATTGACAAATTCAGGAATCTGTAATATACTGAAAAAACAATTACGGTCAACGATCAAAAAGGCAGCATCAAAACGCTGTTTGTCAGAAATGAGGGCGTTATGGATTACTCTTCATCATTTGATACGATTGCGGGAGATAATATCATTCTCAGAAAAGCAAGAGAGAACGATTCGAAATCGATGCTTCTGCATGTGTGGAGCGACGAAGATGTTTACAGATGGATGCTTTTTGCACCGACTTTTTCAGATGAAGAAGCTCTTGACAGATGCAAAAGAAGCATTTCCTTTCAGAAGGATCGTTTTGCATGGTTTATATCCTTGAAAGATACCGACGAAGCGATCGGTCTTTGCTCTATGAGGCAGACAGAAAACGGACACTGGGAGGAATGCGGGATATGCATCGGAAAAGCATTTCAGGGGAGGGGGTACGGAAAAGAGGCAGCTTCCCTCATGCTTGATCTTGCGTTTTACCGCCTTTGCGCAAATGATTTTCGCTACAGCTATTTTTATGATAATATAAGATCAAAAAAAATTGCCGATTATTTCGGCTTTGTTTGCGACAGGGAAGAAATCGTCGTCAGACCGTGGGACGGCGCTGAAAAGAGAATCGTTTCATGTGTCCTTTCGAAAGAAAAATACTTTGCGATGAATCAGTAACTTTTACTGACTCATAAACAGACCGGCGCACGCAAAAAACGCACGCCGGTCTTTTCATTTTCAGCTTTTAAGTGAATGTTACATCCTATTAAAGCACTTCATTGGGCTCTTTACAGCCGCAAATCGGTGCAGTGAGAAGAAAAAGTTTGATTTTCACGGTTTTTCATGTTTTCTTCTCGTTTTTAAGAAGATAAGCGATACACGACCTTTATCAGCCGAATATTTCTTCGGCGGTAGATTCCATATTTACAACGTATTTCAGCCTGTTATCCTCGTCTGAATTTGCAAATGATTCGAGGCTTTCCTGCATACTCTTATTTCCTTTGATATTGATATATACGTCAGTTATGCCCTCATGTCTGTAATTGTAAAGAATAGTGTGGTACATTTTCATGAAGTTTGTAACGTCTCTGTCGTCAAAGAAATACTGCTTTCTGAGATAGTCAAATTCGTCTTCTTCTGTTTCATAACCTGGGAGCGGATCATAGATAGCGTTAAGTATTACTGCAGACATCGTCGGGTCTTTGCATATAGCCGGTATCGAGGTTATGCATCTTGTTGCTGTAATCGTCGAACCCGTGCTGTCCGCGTTTCCGTTAGGACCGTGAGGGAAAGGAACAACGCCGAAGTTTTCCATTTTGTATACTATCGAATTTTCCGCGCCGCAAAGGTCTGTGCCGTCCATAAGGGTAAGAACCGATTTTCCGTCAAGGAAGTTCTGGAGCATGGCTGTCCAGTTGTTTGTGAGGTCTATGGTAACAAAAGTTGAATACTCTCCAAACGTCCAGTTCCATGCGGTCTGCATTGCTTCAAACGTTATGGGGGAGTGGAGACTGAGCTGATAATCGCCTTTTTCGTCCTTATAAATGATTCCTTCTCCGTTTGTCGGATGCATCGTTCTGAAAAGCCAGTGCACAGTCGTTTCAAGAGCCTTGACCTCATCGCCCGCATCGTTTATATGGTTGTAAACAGGCATGAGTTCCTCAAGCTTTCTCCACGTCCATTCATCTTTCTCAACAAATTCTCTCGGGTCTGTCTGGCTCAGACGGCTTATCAATGTTTCGTTTACAACAACTGCGCCGTCTATCGAGCGATATTTCAGCATCGGCCATGCTGCGGGAAGAACGCCGTAAAGTCCGCCGTCCCAGCATACGGGCTTAAGATATTCTTTATTTCCCCATTTTGCCGAGTTCGTATAATCAAGGTAATCGCCTAAGTATGTAAAATCATAAAAATAACCGGCTCTTGCAAGACTTACCATTGCGTTTGTCGCTGTCTGAACGGCATCGTATGGCACTAAACCTGTTACTGATGTGGTCGTTATCAGGTTGTTTATATCGTTACCGGACGTGTTGACTGAGATTTTTACATTGTATTTGTTTTCAACTTCTCTGACCCTTTCAAGGGCAAGGTCTGCAAAAGCGGTATTGACAACGTATCCGAAATACTCTTCGCCTGTGGAATGTTCCCCGTTCCGCTGAACGAAAACAAATTCCTGTCCCTGATAGTCGATATCACCGAGGTCAGTTTCATAACTCGGCACTGCTTCCTCTGCCTGCTGACTGCAGCAGCAAAGAGAGAAAACGATACAGACTGTAAACAGCAATGAAATCACTTTTTTCATGGTAAGGTTCCTTTCTTATTTCTGATTTTCCATTATTATTATATATTATCGCCTATAATTTGTCAATAGTTTTTCGGAAATAATTATAAATTTGCTTATTAAAACCCTGCTTTTGTTTAGTTTCAGTTTATTTTATGCCTGTATTCTTAACTTTATTTGATGATTATATTATGAAAAGCGGTGCAGACAAATGAGTAAAAAGAACCTTAAAATCACCCTCGGAAAATCACTCTACTATATTGTTCTTCTGAGCTTTATCCTGCCTATCGGATACCTTGTTTTCAGAATCATATCGTCTGAAAACGCAGAAGGAGCAACGACGCTGCACTCAAGGGCTGATTACGTTCTGATGCTTGTTGAATGTGTCCTCGGAGTACTCGTTATTCATATTCCGTCGATCCTTGCACGCCGCTTTCGTTTTGAACTGCCGGCCGTTCTGTATATCCTTTATATAATCTTCCTTTATTGCGCCATTTTTCTCGGTGAGGTAAGAAGCTTTTACTACCTCGTTCCTCATTGGGATGATTTTCTTCATCTTTTCAGCAGTATGATGACCGGTTTCTTTGCCTTTATGGTCGTAACGATACTCAATCATGACGAAAAACTCGTTTTCACGCTTTCTCCTGTTTTCGTCGCTCTGTTCGCCTTTACTTTTTCGGTCTCTATAGGCGCCCTCTGGGAAATATATGAATATGCAGGAGACGGAATACTCGGAATCAATATGCAGAAATATATGAACGCCGGAGGCGAATCGCTTATCGGACACGCTGCTCTCACAGATACTATGGAAGACATAATTATCGATATGCTGGGCGCATTTATATCTGCTGTTGCAGGGTACATTTCAATTAAAAACAGCAAACGCTGGCTTGTTCCCATACTGAAAGACGTCGTCATCGCAGACAATAACGAAACGGCACCAGAGATTGACCCGGTATAGTCAAATATGCCGATACATATCGAAACTCCTCTTTATCTTTAAGGTAAAGAGGAGTTTTGCAATTTATTGCTTTATCATGGATCATAATAAATCAGTTAACTTTTTTCCGTAAAAGAAATCGTGAACAATGCCGTCAAATTCCGTCCACATCGGCAGGGTAAGACACGCTTCTCTTCTTGGGCAAACGTTTTTCTCTCCGGCAAGGCATGCTACGGATGAAAGCGGACCTTCAGTTATTTCAAGTATTTCGCCTACGGAATACTCGTCCGGTTTTTTTATCAGTTTATATCCGCCGCCTTTCCCGCTTGCAGCGGCAATCAGTCCGCCAACAACCATATCCTTTACAATTATCTCAAGATATTTTTTCGATATTTCCTGACGTTCGGCAATAGATTTTAGCGGAATATACTCTCCAGTATCGTTCTGTGCAAGGTCTATCATAACGCGTATGGCATATCTGCCGCGTGTAGAGATCATTTTCCCATCCTTCTTTCTTTTTTTTATTATACCACAAAGCAGGCATGAAAGTCAATAGAAAAAAAATAATTTACCTATTGACAAAGTAGGGAAATAGGTGTATAATATGCTCCAGATTGCATCGAGAGGAGAAAACAATGATTTACGCGGATAATGCAGCAACAACGCAAATGTATCCGGAGGCGCTTAAAACAATGTCAGACTCTGCCCGGGAGTTCTGGGGAAACCCTTCAAGTCTTTATTCTCACGGACAGAATGCAAAGGATCTTATTGAGAAATCAAGGGAGGAGATCGCCGCAGTGATCGGTGCACAGCCCTCAGAGATATATTTTACTTCCGGAGGCACTGAATCCGATAATCAGGCATTGTTGTCTGCCGCATACGAAGGAAAACGAAAAGGACGAATGCATATAGTTTCCACGGCGTTTGAGCACCATGCAGTCCTTCACACGCTTGAAAAGCTCAAAAAAGAGGGTTTTGAGATAACGCTTCTTGACGTACATGAAAACGGAATTACAGTCCCATCGGAGGTCGAGTCGGCTATACGCAGCGACACGTGTCTTGTCTCCGTCATGTATGCAAACAACGAGATCGGAACCGTTCAGCCGATTGCAGAAATAGGCAGGATCTGCAAAAACAGGAACGTTCCTTTTCATACCGATGCCGTGCAGGCTGTGGGACATATAAATATAGATGTCGTAAAAGACAATATAGATTATCTTTCCGCTTCGGCGCATAAATTCCACGGACCGAAGGGAGCGGGCTTTCTGTATGCAAGAAAAGGATCAAAACTTGAAAATCTTATAAACGGGGGAGCTCAGGAGCGTGGAAAGCGCGCGGGAACGGAAAATATTCCCTGTATAGCGGCAATGGCTAAGGCTTTGAAAATATCAAGCGATAAAATCGCTGAAAACGCCGCAGTTACCTCAAAAATGAGAGACAGACTCATCGCAGGGCTATCCGAGATACCCCATTCCGCATTGAACGGCGACGCAGATCGAAGGCTTCCGGGAAACGTAAGCTTTTGTTTTGAAGGCATAGAGGGCGAATCATTACTTCTCTTGCTTGACGATAAAGGGATTTGTGCATCTTCCGGTTCCGCCTGTACCTCCGGTTCGCTCGATCCCAGTCACGTACTTCTGGCGATAGGCAGGGTCCACGATGTTGCGCACGGCTCGCTTCGTCTCAGTATCGGTGAGGATATAACGACGGATGAAGTTGACTATATCATCCGTTCGGTAAAACAGGTCGTCGGCTATCTGCGCGGCTTTTCACCGATATGGCGAGACCTTGTTTCCGGCAAAAAAGAATTTATACTGTGAGGAGAATATAAAATGGCTTTATACAGCGAAAAAGTAATAGATCATTTCCGCAACCCGAGAAACGTCGGTGTAATAGAAGACGCAAATGCCGTCGGTGAAGTCGGAAATGCGAAATGCGGAGATATAATGAAAATGTATCTGAAAATCGAGAACGGTATAGTGAAGGACGTCAAGTTTGAAACGTTCGGATGCGGCAGCGCGATAGCATCAAGTTCCATGGCTTCCGAGCTTATCAAAGGCAAACCCGTCAGCGAGGTGAAAAAACTCACCAATAAGGCTGTCGCCGAAGCACTTGACGGTCTTCCTGCTCACAAAATGCATTGCAGCGTTCTTGCCGAAGAGGCTGTCAATGCGGCGCTTGAAGACTATTCAAAAAAGACAGGAATCGAAATATGACATTTTGATGAATCCCTTGACATCTCTTTTAAATATTGATATAATGACACAAATTATAATGAGTTTATATTCTCATTTCAATATTGTGCCATGAAAGAATTCATCCTATATGATATTAATGAAATGAGGATCAGAACATGAAAGATTATAAATTTGAAACCCTGCAACTTCACGTAGGTCAGGAACAGGCGGATCCTGCAACGGATTCACGCGCCGTTCCGATATATCAGACAACGTCCTACGTTTTTCATAACAGCAAGCATGCGGCAGACCGTTTCGGACTTGCCGACGCAGGCAATATTTACGGCAGGCTCACCAATTCAACTCAGGAAGTCCTCGAAAAAAGGATCGCGGCTCTTGAGGGAGGAAGCGCCGCACTTGCTCTTTCATCAGGCGCTGCGGCAATTACATATACTATCGAGGCTCTTGCATCCAACGTCGGTCATATAGTAGCTCAAAAGACGATCTACGTCG
>JAEEGI010020625.1_pt1 | contig 13177 bp, 9 predicted proteins | sample 8958751 | NCBI WGS metagenome assembly JAEEGI01 (sample SAMN16246545, study PRJNA631951) | gut metagenome | biome: gut microbiome; feature: rumen; material: KS-attached | host: Bos | place: Iran: Karaj | collected 2018-10
GGAGGGGATAGGTGTGGATGTGCTGAATGAAACGGAACGAGGCAGCGGAGGTTTCGGACATACGGGAGTGTGAATTTGAGAGAACGTGAGTAGAGCATTAAGACATAAAGATATTGTGACACGTACCCTTATAACTATGCTGTTGGTCGGCCTGACGGTATTAACTAATGAAGGCATGGCCCGGGTACGGAAAGACAAGGCACCGACAATTGCCGATGCTCTCTACAATTCGCTCTACTTGGAATCAGTGTGCCAGCGGGAAGCGGGACACTTGGCCGCTCAGTATGAATTGCTCAACCAAGCCCTGAAGTTGAACCCGAATGCTCCTGAAGCGGTATTCGACATGGCGGCTTGTGTGTCGCAGGGCAATGTCATGGACGAAGAAACCGTTACGGAATTGTTTGACAAAGCCGTAAAACTGACAAAGGGAAAGAATCCGTATTACTTGGAAACCTACGCCGAATATTTGACATACCGACAAATGTTTGAACGCGCGGTTCCTTTATGGGAGAAACTCACGAATGATGAGAACAAACGCGAAAATGCGTACCGCATGCTAGTGACGTGTTACGACCGACTGGGACGAAACGAGGACATGCTACATGTGCTTGAAACTTGGACCAAAGTGGAAGGCGGAAGTGAGTATGTAGAAGTGATGCGTATGAAGACACTCAACCGGTTGGGACGTTACAATGAAGCCATCACCATTGCAGACAAACTTGCAGAAGAGAACCCCAGCAACGAATACTATGCAGAAGCACGGGCAGAGTCGCTTATCGAAAGTGGCGACACGGCACAAGCAGGGCAAGAGGCCCGCAAACTCAAAGAGAAATATCCCCAAAGCCCTTCAGTACAAGTACTGCTGATTCATTATCTGAATGAAACAAAGCAGCGCGACCAGATGTTAAAAGCAGTGGCCGATGTCATTTTGAACGACGATCAGGAGATGGGGCTCCGAACATCCATGATGCAGAGTCTGATGAGCGATGTCAGATCGCCTGAAGAAGAAAAACAGGTGGTACAAGTCTTCGACAGTTTGATGACTCAGCCTTTGGAAGACGCTTCGTTGCCCGAACTCTATATACATTATTTGGTATCCAAGCACGCACCAGATTCTGCTTACATGCCGGCCATGCGCCGGATGATTGACATCGACCCTTCTGACAACAGCGCCCGACTGATGATGGTTCAAGATGCGTTGAACAGAAAAGATTATGGAGAAACTATCACACAATGTCGTGAAGGTATACGCTATAATCCCAAAAACTTAATCTATTATCACATCGGCGGCGGAGCTTTGTATCAAGAAAAGCGCTATGAGGAGTCACTGGTTCTGTTTAAACAAGGACTGCCATTCGTAAAGGATACTAAGGAATTGGAAACAGTGTCCAACTTTTATTCTTCATATGCCGATGCACTGCATGAAACCGGTCATCGTGACGAAGCCTATGCACTTTATGACTCAGCCTTGGTGTATAATCCTGTGAATACCGTGGCACTGAACAATTATGCCTATTTCCTATCACTCGACGGCATACGCTTGGACTATGCCCGGGAAATGAGTTCAAAAGTATTGGAAATAGAGCCAAACAATCCCACCTACATTGACACCTACGCGTGGATTCTCTTCTTAAACAAAGATTACAACGAGGCCCTGTCCTACATTGACAAAGCCCTTGAAAAAGTAAATGATGAACCGGGTGACGGAAGTCTTTACGAGCATGCTGGCGACATCTATTACCATTTGGACAAGCGTACTGAAGCTCTCCGTTTCTGGCGAAAGGCCGAAACTCTAGGTGGCGGATCGGAAATGTTATCCAAAAAGATAAAAAACCAACGTTATTACGAACAATAAAGAACAGAAACAAATGAGAAAGTCATTGAAACACCTATCCATTCTTTTGCTCGGCATTTTCCTGGTGGCCTCGTGTCATTCAACCAAGCAAACAGAAACGGGACAAACACCCACCAATGAGTCAGCATACAAACAACGCGTCTTGTCCAATACCCAATCCGCTTCGGCCGTAACGGCAAAAATGAAGGCACACGTCACATCAGGAACACAAGGAATCACACTTGGTGGCACACTACGTATGAAGCGTAACGATGTCATTCAAATGTCACTCACGTTCATGGGACTCATGGAAGTGGCACGTTTGGAGTTTACCCGCGACTATGTGCTTTTCATCGACCGGATGCATCAGCGCTACGCACGGGTTTCCTATGCCCAAATAGATTTCCTCAAAGCCGCCGATTTGGATTTCTATACACTCCAGGCTATCTTTTGGAATGAGATATTTGTGCCAGGCACGCCCGATGTCACACAGGCTTTGTCACAATTTACCATGGCATCCAGCGGTAACCATACATTACTTAGTCTGACAACAGCACCAAAACTTGACTACGCTTTCCTCACACAAACCAAGACAGCCCTGCTTGCCCGCACGTCAGTCCGTTCAAAGAATGTGAACAACGCTGACAACTTGGAATGCATCTACGACAACTTCATTAAGCTCGATGGAAAGTCATTCCCCTCGACAATCAACGTCAAGTTCAACAGCCGCAAGCCTCTGTCGCTCGACCTCTCCCTCTCCTCCATCAACAATGCCACCAACTGGGAAACCCGTACCAGCATTTCTTCCAAATACAAGGAAATGGACGCCAACAAACTCCTTGAAAGCATCTTCAACCAATAATCCACCGTCATGCTCCGCCGATTTCTTCTCATAATCCTTGCGGTTATCCTTGCCTGCCCGCTTTCTGCCCAGACAAAGAAAACCACCGCTGCACGCAAAACACAGACGCAGACTAAAAGCAAGTCCACAGCCAAGACCACCACGTCGAAAGCCAAGACACCCGTAGTGCCCGAAACCAAGGAACTGCGTAACCTGCGTAACAAACAAGCCGCCCTAAAGAAGAAAATCAGCCAATCCGAAACCCAATTGCGCAACACCATGCAGAGTGTCCGAAAAGGACTCAGCGAACTGACCGTCCTCAACGGACAGATAGAAACCCACGAACGGAACATCAAAGACATCCAGATTCAGATTGACTCCATCACAACCAACGTCAATCTTCTTTCAGCCCAACTCGACACGCTCTCAGTCCAACTTAAGGACAAGAAACAAAAGTACCGCCGCTCGTTGCTCTACCTCTTCAACAACCGCAAGTCGCAGAACAAGCTCCTCTTCATCCTCTCCGCCGACAACTTCACCCAAGCCCTGCGCCGCTACCGTTATGTGCGTGAATACGCCAAGTACCAGCATGTACAGGGTATGCTTATACAGAAGAAAGAAGAGCAAGTGAAGAGCGTCAAGCAGCAGTTGGAGCAGCAACGCACGGAGAAGAACACCATGCTTGCACGTCAGCGCACAGAGAACCAACAACTCGTGGTACGCAAGGAAGAACAGCAAAAGGCAGTCACAGCCTTGCAAAGCAAGCAAAAGCAGATACAGATTCTCATTGACCAGGACAAGAAAGAAATGGCCAAACTCAACCAGACCATCGACCACTATGTGCAACTGGCCATAGAGCAGGAACGGCGCCGGCGAGAGGAGGAAGAACGCAAGCGTCGCGAGGCCGAAGCCAGAGCAAAGGCTGAAGCGGCCGCCAAAGCCGAACAATCGGGAAAGACAAGCAGCAAGACGTCCACCACGAAAAGCAAGACAAAGGAAACATCCGCTTCAAAGTCCAAGGCAGAGCCCATGCCCACGTACCGTTCCAACGACAAGAACTACCAACTCAGCCAAAACTTTGCATCCAACAAGGGCCGTCTGCCTGTTCCCGTCACCGGGCCTTACGTCATCTCGGCACGCTTCGGCAGTTACGACCTTAAGGGAGTGAAAGGCGTACGTCTTGACAACAAAGGCATTAATCTTACCACACAAGGCCCGGCTTCGGCCCGCGCCATCTTCGACGGCGAAGTGACATACGTATTCTCATACGGAGGGCTCAAGAACGTGCTCGTGCGGCACGGCAGTTACATTTCCGTATACTGTAACCTCTCCAGCGTGGCTGTCACACAGGGTCAGAAGGTAAGCACCCGACAGGCCCTCGGAGCCATCGCACGCGACGCCAGTGGCAAATACACCCTCCACTTCCAGCTGCGCAAAGAAACAAGTCTGCTCAATCCCGAGAGTTGGTCGGCACGCTAAAACATAGGTTATACCTTTTTCAAACAAAACGGCGTCTCGGATTTTCGAGGCGCCGTTTTGTCGTGCCAAAGTCCGACTTTTGAAAACCGATCCCGGAGTTCATCTCACGAAAGGAGTACGACACCCTCTCTTTACGCTTATTTTATATCAAAAAGCAGAAGTTATAGTCTGGAATGCCCACTATTTCTTTTTTTTATCTAACTTTGTACTTGGAAGATCAATCAGTAACAGTTAATGAAAAAATACCTTATATTTTTTATGGCTATGACAGCAAGTAGTTTAGTCCTTATGGCACAACCGAAAGTCTACATGACCACTGAAATCAGTCCTGAAGCTCTCGTCAAGATTTACGAAGCCCTCGGACGCCCCGCCACAGGCCGCGTGGCAGTGAAAATAAGTACGGGCGAAGGCGGCAACACCCATTATCTGAAGCCCGAACTCATAGGCAAACTGGTGGACGAAGTGAACGGCACCATCGTGGAGTGCTGCACAGCCTATGGCGGCACCCGCCAAGACCCGAAAGACCATTGGGAAACCATACGTGACCACGGCTTCAGCAGCCGTTTCGCCGTGGACCTGATGGATGAATACGGACAAATACGCATTCCGGTGCAAGACCGCAAGCATCTGAACTACGACATCGTGGGTGAACATCTCGGGCACTACGATTTTATGATTAACTTGGCGCACTTCAAAGGGCACGCAATGGGCGGTTTCGGTGGAGTGCTCAAAAACGCCAGCATCGGGGTAGCCTCCACGGCCGGCAAGGCATATATACATTCTGCAGGCTACACCGACGATCCGCAACTTTGTTGGGAACACACCGAGGACCAAGACGGTTTTCTGGAATCCATGGCCGCAGCTGCACAGGCCGTACACAACTGGTTCGGACGTGGAAAAAACATTCTCTACATCAATGTCATGAACAATATTTCGGTAGATTGCGACTGCGACGGCAACGCCGCAAAACCCGAGATGAAAGATATCGGCATTCTGGCTTCACTGGACCCCGTGGCTGTCGACAAAGCCTGCCTCGACCTGGTGTTTAACCATACGGCAACACCCGGTGACGACGAAAAACCACTGATAGAACGTATCAATCGCCAACATGGCACCTACATTGTGGACTATGCAGAACAGATAGGGCTTGGCTCAAAGAAATACAAACTAATCAAATTAAAGTAATTACCCCATGAAAACAATTCATTACTTGTTGGCATTTGCCTTGTGTCTGCCAATACCTATTATTGCTCAGAGCGAAACTGGCAATGAAGATAAAAGTGTAGGTGAAGCTGTAGTAACCGGCACACGTGAAAAGACGGATATGCGCCATCTGCCCATGACGGTAACCGTTGTGGGACGTGAAGAATTGACACAGGGCCATCGTCCCTCCACATTACCCACCCTGTCGGAACTGGTGCCGGGTCTCTTCGTAACCAGCCGTGGTGTATTGGGTTATGGTGTGAGTGGAGGCGCTGCAGGAGGCATTAACCTACGCGGAGTAAGCGGCGGTGCCGGCCAGCTTTTAGTACTCATCGACGGACATCCACAGTATCAGGGCATCTACGGCCATCCCATCAGCGACAGTTACCAGACGATGCTGGCCGAACGTGTGGAGGTAGTGCATGGGCCTGCCTCAGTGCTCTACGGGAGCAATGCCATGGGCGGCGTGATAAACATCGTGACCCGCAAGCCGGCGACCGAAAATTGCGAGACAAACGTCTGTCTCGGCATGGGCTCCTACGGCACACTGCAGACGGAAGCTGGTAACCAAATACGCACCGGGAAGTTCTCGTCGACCGTCGGCGCACAGTATAACCGCTCCGACAACCACCGTTCGCGCATGGGTTTTGAACAATATGGCGGACACGTAAAACTGGGTTACGACTTAAACAAAAACTGGAACACTTCCCTCGACGCCAACGTGACCCATTTCAATGCTTCGCAGCCAGGTGCCGTGACCAGTCCTCTCTACGACGCCGACCAATGGATTACCCGCGGCGCCGTGTCAGCAGCCGTAGAAAACCACTACGACCGCACCAGCGGCGGACTGAGCGTCTACACCAACTTCGGACGACATAAGATTGATGACGGCACGGCCAATCCCGACAATCCTACTATGCGTTACTTCCGTTCAAAGGACGCCCTCACGGGCGTGTCGATGTATCAAAGTCTGAAAACTTTCCCAGGCAATCGCATCACAGCAGGTGTGGATTACCAACACATCTACGGCCGCGCATACTACACTTCAAAGGCCGACGGCACCATCCTTGACACACCAAACAAGCAGAGCGGACGCTCATACCGCAACGAAGTGGCCGGTTATGTTGACGTAAGGCAAGACATTAACTTTTGGCTCACGGCTGACGCCGGCGTGCGTCTGGACCACCACTCTATCACTGGCAACGAGTGGGTGCCGCAGTTCGGAATCGTCGTGCGCCCCACATCCACAAGCGACCTGAAACTGATGGCAAGCAAGGGATTCCGCAATCCAACCATGCGTGAAATGTATCTTTACCCGCCGTCAAACACCGACTTGCGCCCGGAACGGCTTTGGAACTACGAACTCTCATGGCGCCACCGTCCGGGAACACTCACCTATGGCGTGAACCTTTTTTACATCAACGGCGACAACATGATTCAAACCGTCCCCGTGGACGGACGTCCCCGCAATGTCAACACAGGAAAGATAGAAAACATGGGCGTGGAGGCGTTGGCTGAATACAAGCTGACCACTCATTGGCGTCTCCATACCAACCACAGCCTGCTCCACATGGTGCACAAAGTGGTTGGTGCGCCCATTTACAAAGGCTACTTCGGAGCCAGCTATACCCAACACAAGTGGACGGCAAACATCGGAGCACAGCAGTTGGCCAACCTCTATACGAGTGCCACGACCAAAGAAAGCGTCCTGCTGCTGAACGCCTCCGCCAGTTACCGGCTTCTTGAGGATCTGAGCCTTTGGGCGCGCGGCGAAAACCTGTTGGCCCAACGCTACGAGATTAACGCCGGTTTCCCAATGCCGCGCGCCACATTCATGGCCGGTGTGAACCTGAAATTCTAAACATTATACTCTATGATCGAAACAATGAACTGGCAACAACTTGTGTCGTCCAAACGATTGGGTTCACCGACCACAGTACACGAAATGACCGAACGCCGCACGGAATTCCAGCGCGACTACGACCGGCTCATATTCTCTTCTCCATTCCGGCGGATGCAGAACAAGACACAAGTGTTCCCGTTGCCCGGCAGCGTTTTCGTGCACAACCGGCTCACACACTCTCTTGAAGTGTCCTGTGTGGGCCGTTCGTTAGGCACTGATGCCGCTCTGGAACTCCTGAAACGTGACCCTTCGCTCGATCCCGACACTCTACAAGCTCTGGGAGCAATCGTCAGCTGCGCCTGTCTGGCCCACGATTTAGGCAATCCGCCTTTCGGTCACTCCGGCGAACGCGCCATTGCCAGTTTCTTCCGTGAAGGCAAAGGCAAGGACATACGCGACCTCATTGTCCGCGAATGCGGCGAAGAGCAAGGAAACCTGTTGTGGAACGACATCATCCATTTCGACGGCAACGCTAATGCCTTCCGTCTGCTCACCCACCAGTACGAAGGCCGTCGTGCCGGAGGCTACGCCATGACCTACAGTGTCTTGGCCAGCATTGTCAAGTATCCATGGTCGTCCACTCTCGCCGGAGGCAAATCCAAGTTCGGCTTCTTCGCCAGTGAAACAGACTACTTCCGCCAGATTGCCGACGCACTGGGCATCATTAAGATTCAAGACGAAGGCACTGCCCTACGCTACGTACGCTACCCGTTGGCCTACTTTGTCGAAGCCGCCGACGACATCTGTTACGAAATCATGGACATCGAGGACGCACACAAACTCCACATACTCACCTACGACCAAACGGCCTCGCTCCTGCTCGCTTTCTTCGACGAAGAAACACGCCGATGTGTCGAAAACGCCCATCCCAACGTTACCGATCCTAACGAACGCATCATTTACCTGCGCTCCTATGTCATCAACCAGATTGAGCAGGAATGCGTCCGCGTCTTCGTCAACCATGTCGACGACATCCTCACCGGGCGTTTCACAGGCAGCCTCATGGACCATATCTGCCCCCGATGCAAAAGCGCCTACCAAGCCTGCGCCTCGCTCGCCAAAGAGAAAATCTACAAAGCGCGCGAAGTGCTCGACGTTGAACTCGCCGGTTACCGCATCATCTACATGTTGCTCGACCTCTTGACCGACGCCGTGCTTGAACCTGACAAGGCCTACAGCCGTCTTCTCATTGACCGCGTGCCCGGACAATACCAGATACACGACACCACGCTTCACGGCCGCGTCATGGGCGTACTCGACTACATCACCGGCATGACCGACGTTTACGCCCTCGACCTCTACCGCAAAATTACCGGGCTCAGCCTCCCCGTGGTATAAACCGCCCCAACGGAGCCACGCTTTCGGAATGCCGAAACGCATTCCCAAAAAACCGACAGCGTTTTCCGGCATCCTAAACCGGACTTCGTTTCTTCGAAGTGGGACTTCAAAAATTAGAAGCGGCGCCTCGAAAATTCGGGACGCCGCTTCCATTCTTATTTCATTACTTCTGTAAAATCAGAACCTGACTTCCACCCAGGGCAACTTGTCTTCAAAGAAATGTTTCACCTGAATGGGTATGTCTGTACATGCACGGTCGGCTCCGAGCCAAAGTGCGAGCAAGGTATCGTTGACTTTGCTGCCCGGCCAGAGGCTGACGGTAAGGCCGGCCTTGTGGGCCTTGTCGACAGCCGCACGGGTTGTTCCGTCAAGGGTCACACCAATGGTCTTTACGCCCAGCGCTTTGGCGGCTTCGATGGTTTGATCGTTGCACGGGGCACTTGATATCATCAGCAGATTGGTTTCAGGATGACGCTCCCGGAAGTAACGCAAGGGACGGTAGTCGAACGAAGTCATATACCAGAGAGCATCACCCGGCATTTTGGCTTTAATGGCCTTAAGCAACTTCTCACAATAGACGTTGACAACGTCGGCGGGATATGCCTTGGTATCTGTGGTTTTCATTTCAAATTCCACATAAAGCCCCGGCTTGTCACTGAAGAAATCCAACAACTCGTCCAGAAAGAGCACAGGATTACCCTTCAGTGTCTTCAACCGGCGTATCTCGTCGGCGGTCATCTCTTCCACTTCTCCATCGACACCGCACATGCGCTTGAACGAGGCATCGTGTGAGATGACAAAGGCACCGTCTTTCGTCATTCGTACGTCGGTTTCAAAGCCGTGCATACCTGCCTGCCATGCATTACGGAAGGCGGCCAGCGTATTCTCATCCTGCTCGGCACGTCCTCCCCGGTGGGCAAACACGATGGGACACGCAGTCTGAGCACTTAGAAAAACCGTTTGCAACAAGAGGCAAACTGTCCATAAGATTTTTCGGACATAGTTTTTCATCATGCTCCGATAGTATCTGATCATTTCTTCTTGGGTGGATAGAGGTCGTCAATGGGCCAGTTGTCACTGCGGAAGGAGGGCAAGGGAAGCCCCGTCTGCGTCACGACGTTGGCATCACCGTCCCAGTTGCAGTAAGCATAGCGCACGGCCACCGGATGGGGCACGGAGTCGCTCCACACCTCTATGGTATTGCGTGCCCAAGGCATATTGGCCTTGGCAGGATAGAACTTGCGGTCGGGTCCGGCCACTTCGAAGCCTTTGGTCTGTTTCCACACGAAACAGTCCTGTTGTGCGGGATCACTGACGTTGTAGTTGTTGGCGTGAGTCAAGTTTGTGAAACTCAGAATGAGTTTTCCGTCCTTTTCCTCGAAGCTCTTGAAACGGGGACTGCGTGAGGGCATGCCTTGGAAACCATAGTCGTTGGCCAAAGCCATCCATGCCAGACGGCGGGCAATGGGTTGCTTCTTGGCTGGGTGGATGATGCCGTATTCACCGATGTCGGTGGTACTGGCTATGCCGCAGTGGGGAGTTTCGTCAGCAGCCTTATACTGCTGGTCAATAAAGAGGGCATTGAGACGATACTTGGGTCCCTCGTAGCAATAAGGTGCAATCTGTGTGATGTAAAACGGCATGTCGTTGTTACTCCAGTCGGCACGCCACAGGCGGATGAGCGACTTTTGCAGTTCGGCGTAGTCCATCCAAGCGCCGCGGTTCGACTCGCCCTGATACCAGATGAATCCCTTGGCTGTAAAACCCTTAATGGGACAAATCATGCCGTTATAAAGCACGGTGGAAGCATTGGGACCCTGACGGTTCTTTTCATGCCCCGGCTCCAGACGTGGTGTAGCGTCAATGGAAGCACGGCTCATCCAGGCTTCGATGACAGTGCCGCCCCAGTTGCTGGTGATGATGCCAACGGGAACTTGGAGCATGCGCTGAAGCTCGCGCCCGAAGAAGTAAGCCATGGCCGAGAAAGTGCGCACAGTCAGCGGTGTGGACAAGCGCCACGTGGTGTCACAATCGTTAACGGGAGTTTCTGATGTGCAGTGGGGCACGGTGAACATGCGGATGTCGGGATAGCGCCAAGCTTCGAGCGAGGCTTCAATGCCCCCTTCCACGGGCTGGTACATGAAGCCACCGACGGGCATTTCCATGTTGGACTGACCGCCGCATACCCACACTTCACCTAACAAAACGTTGTCAAGCACGGTTTTCTGTTTTGTACCGTCACTGAACGTAATGGTGTAGGGTCCCCCAGCCTTAACGGTAGGAACGGTGGTTTTCCAGTGACCGTCCTTGTCTGCTTTCACTGTATACTTCTGCTTAGTCCATGAAGGAGCTATCACCACTTTGGCTCCGGTCTTGGCCTCGCCCCACAGATTTACGTCAGTCTGCTGTTGCAGAACCATGCCACTGCCTATAACGGCGGGCAATTTCACTTCGGCTGTCGCCATCAGCGAGAACAAGGCGACAAGCGCTGTACCTAAAACAAATTTTTTCATATGCATATTGATTTAATTGTATTTAATCCATTTCATCATTTCCTTGAACGAGGGCTTCTTGCCGTACATGAGGATGCCCACCCGATAAATCTTGGCAGAAAGCCACACAATGAGCAAAGCCGTACCGTAGAGCAAAGCCAATGAAAGAACGATCTGCCACATAGGCACATCGAAAGGCAAACGCACCATCATCACAACCGGTGACGTGAGCGGTATCAACGAACACCAAAAAGCCAAAGGACCGTCAGGGTTTTCAATGGAGAACATGCCGGCGTAAAGGGCAAAGATAAACAAGATGATGATTGGCATCATGAATTGCTGCGAATCGGCCTGCTCGTTAATGCTGGCACCGATGGCAGCAAAGATGGATGCAAAGAGTAAATAGCCGCCAATGAAGTAGAGAATGAAGAGCAATACCATCTGAAGCAAGTTCATGCCATGAAGGATGTTCATAATCTCGGCTACGGGTGCATTGGAAGCCGCCACGGCTTCGGATGGCAAGTTCATACCGACGGTCATGGCTTCGGGACTGGCCATCGAAGATATACCAAACAGCGTGCCCGCTGCCGTGAACAATACGCTCACCAAAACGACCCAAATGAGACACTGGAAAAGACCTACAAGCGCCACACCGATGATTTTACCCATCATCAGTTGGAACGGCTTGACACTGGACACCATGATTTCCATGATGCGGTTGGTTTTTTCTTCCGATACACCCTGCATCACCATTCCACCATAACTAAGAATGAACATATAAATGAGTAAGGCAAGCATCAGACCTATGAAACTGGCTATATCGGAAGACGACTCGGTTTCACCGCCTTCTTTGTCCAAACGTACCGTACGCACGTTGTATTCTTCGTTGACTATCTGTGTGACACGGTCCACGTCGCTCACATTATACTCAGCAAGATGAGCTTTGCGAAGTTCGTTTGTCAGACGTCTGCTAATACAGCGTTCCACAGACTTCGGCACCTCACTGTCTGAGTAAAGTGTCACATTGCCGTCGGTCACACCACCTTGACAATACATTACCACATTACTGCCTTGGTCCAATAACTGACGCACCTGTTCCTGCATTTCACCCGAAGGTTGCACTATTCTAAAAGTGATGTCCTCTTCATTCTCTGAGAAGAACGATTCATAGGCTCCCGTTAGGTCAACCACTGACACATTGGTCACTTCTCCACTCTTCAGCGTACTCAGCCACACGGGCAAAGCCACGATGCCCACCATCAGAAAAGGCATCAGGATAGTGAGTATGATAAATGACTTTTTCTTCACGCGTACCAAGAACTCGCGCTGTATGATAATCCAAATCTTATTCATAATTACGTATGCTTTTCTATACCTTATGTCATTTCACTTCGTCTTCCTTTACCACCCGAATGAACACATCGTTCATTGAAGGCAGTTGTTCCGAGAACTCCAGTATTTCCACGTCCGCAGCCAACCGTGTGATAAACGCAGAATTGCTCTCGTCAGCCGGTTTACGAACCATCAGTACAAAACGTCCTGTCTGCTCCTCACGTGATATCACTTCAACCGTATCAGGCACTTGCGTTTCCGAGGGCACAACAATCCGGTATGTATTGTCCTTGTAGCGCTGGCGTACATCATTCACTTCACCCTGCAAAACGACCTTCGAGTGGTTAATCAGCGCAATGTTGTCACAAATTTCCTCCACCGAGGCCATGTTGTGAGTCGAGAATAAAATGGTGTGTCCCTGGTCGCGCAGAGCCAATATTTCTTTTTTCAGCAAATCAGCATTCACTGGATCAAAACCGCTGAACGGTTCGTCAAAAATGAGCAACTGAGGTTTGTGGAGCACGGTGATAACGAACTGAACTTTCTGCTGCATACCTTTTGACAATTCCTCCAATTTGCGGTTCCACCAAGGCATGATATCAAACTTCTCAAACCATTCCTGCAGCCGGCATTTGGCGTCCATTTCCGACAGCCCTTTCAGCCGCGCCAGATAAATGGCCTGTTCACCGACCTTCATTTTCTTGTACAGTCCACGCTCTTCGGGCAGATAACCGATGTTCATCACATCCTCAGCC
>JAEEGI010020635.1_pt1 | contig 13171 bp, 14 predicted proteins | sample 8958751 | NCBI WGS metagenome assembly JAEEGI01 (sample SAMN16246545, study PRJNA631951) | gut metagenome | biome: gut microbiome; feature: rumen; material: KS-attached | host: Bos | place: Iran: Karaj | collected 2018-10
CATCAGAGTCCGTCAGCATCTCGGCAACCGCAGTGCCGTAGCACAGAAGCTGTTCGAAATAGGTGTCGATAAAGCTCTGCAGCGAAACCGAACCCGCGTCGGAGCGGACGTTTTTTACAAAGTCTTCTATAAAGGCGTCGTAACGTCCGTCCTCAACTGTCACTCTGAAGCCGCCCGTGAGCCTGATAATCTTGTAGATTGCCGCGTCTATGACGGGTACGGTGTTTCTCAGCTGGCGGTAAAGCTCGTACTCGTACGGTGACGGATTCATGGCGCGTGAGAGCGCGCTTCGGTATGCAGTTCTCTGTGCAGTTGAAACGAGCGCCGGCACCTTTTCGTCCGTCTTTTTTCGTTTGAATATTGCCAAATCAAAACCTCCTTTCTCTAGTCAGGCTGACTGCGAAGAAGTCATCATTTGTGTCCTTCAGCACAGTAGCCGTAAAATACCTCATGTCGTCCATTGCGTGATCGTTTTCCTTACGGGGAGCGTCATTCTTTGCAGACTCGTCCCAACGGTAAAGGTAGAATTCCCGTATAATGTCGGGACAGGTTTTGCAGATTCTCAGCTTCCCCGTTTTCAGCGCATCGGAGGTCTTTCGTATTCCCGAGAGCACGTCGTTATCAGCCTTTAATACCGCGTATCGGTTATGCCGTCTGATACATTCGATAAACGAAGCCGCCGACGGGTCGACTATCACTGCCTCCACTGTTCTTGAGCCGATGAGGTCCGTGAGTGAAGCATAGTATTCCTCATCCGTCATCTGAAAGCCTTTTCGCTTTGAGTCGTGATAGAACTCGTCGATTCTGTACCAGCAGCCGCCGCTCTCGCCCCATAGTCCCATCGAGGTCGGATTGACTGTTCCGTAGTCACACGAGACGTAGAACCGCTCGAAACTGTCGGGCACTTCATAAATGAAGCTCTCGCCGAAAAACGGGTAAACGAGCCCGTCTGCCGCCACCCACTTGCCCTCGACGAAGCGTTCGTAGAACGCGCCGGAGTAAAGCGTGCGGTAGCGGTTGATGATATCGGTGGAGAGTGAGGGATTGTCCTCCATTCTGAAATGCAGATACAGACAGTTCTTTTCGTCCGCCTTTTTTATCCACTCCCGATAGAACCAGTGAGCAGGGTTTTCGGGGTTGCAGTTGAACCACAGCCGTGAGCCGTCAACCGAGCAGCGCGCTATCGCCTGCTCACAGAAGGAGCGCGGCATCAGCGCAACCTCGTCAAGCATAATTCCCGAGAGCGTAAGTCCCTGAATAAGCGCCGCCGAGGACTCGTCGCGGCCGCCGAAAAGATAGAAGCGGTTGGTGACGCAGTCCCTTGAAATATCGACGTAATTCTTTGACACACTCTCGCGGCAGTCAAAGCCCAGATCCCTTAAAAGCTGCAAAAGAGGGGTGATAACGTTTCTGCGCAGCGAGGTGATTGTCTTGCCGCAGAAGGCAAACGAGCTTCCCGAAAAACGGTAGAACGCCCATGCCGTAAAGCTCAAGGACATACAGACCGTCTTTCCGCTTCGCACCGCGCCGTCGCAGATAATCGCGTCACGGGATTTGTAAGGGCTGCTTTCGCACCACCAGTTGAGCAAAGTCAACTGTTTCTTTGAAAAGGATCTGAAATCTTCAGCTCTCAAGGTCATCCTGCCTTTCGTTTATAAGCTTTGCCGAACTTTCAAGCGCCTTGTAAAACGGCAGCGAGCTCTCGCCCGAGCCGACCGCTTCGAGTGCCGCAAGAGCTTCGAGTGCTTTTAGACGGTCAAAGAATTTAATCTCCATTCCGCCGCCCTTTGGTATCTTGATATCCGACACCATAAAAAGATCAAGGCTTTCAAGCTCGCCGCGTTCGCCGTCGATAAGCTTTATCGCATCGGCAACAGGACCGAAGGCGAGGTGCCTGAATCCCGCCTTAGCCTGACTTATTGAATCGTTTTCCCTGTCGAGCTTTTCAATCTGCTGTCTTATTTCCTGCCTTGAAATAAGCTTCGCGCCGTTGAGTGCGGGCAAAGCCTTATAGCCCGCGAGATACGCCGCCTGCCGTGGTGAGCGAAGCTGGGCGTAATATCGGCAGAAGGCTTCTTCTTTTTTGCTGAGTTTGTTTTTCATATTTTTCATCCTTTCTCGAAAAAGCATCCCTCACCCATAGTCCCACGAAGGCAAAAGTGTCCGCATTTTGCATTACACTTGCATATAGTATTTTTTTAGTTTATAATAGAAGTGTTAATGAAATAATCAGCGATTTTCAAGGAGGGTAATATGAAAGTCAGTGAAATAAAAGACATACTTGAAGCCGAGGTTATCTGCGGCGAGAACGCTCTTGACCGCGACGTTTACACGGCCTGCGGCAGCGATATGATGAGCGACGTTTTAGCCTACGTCAAGGAGCAGGCGGTGCTTCTGTCGGGTCTTATGAATCCGCAGGTTGTAAGGACTGCCGAGATGATGGATATGCAGTGCATCGTTTTCGTAAGGGGCAAGAAGCCCGACGAGAGCATCATAGAGCTTGCAAAGGAAAGAGATATAGTTCTTCTCTCGACTAAATATCCGATGTTCGCATCCTGCGGTATGCTCTATGAAAAGGGCTTGCGCGGAGGAGCTATAAAATGAGTCTGTTTGAACTTCACTACGAAGTGCCCGGTGACGATTTCACCCGCGCGGGCGAGGCTTCGGGCGACGTTAAGGCACATCTCAAGAAATTAGGTTTTGACCCCGCGACTATACGCAACGTCGTTATTGCTCTGTACGAGGCCGAAATAAATATGGTCATTCACGCAGGCGGCGGAACGATAGATGTTTCCGTTGACCCCGAATGCATCAAAATGGAGCTTATTGACCACGGTCCCGGTATTGCCGATATTTCCCTTGCCATGCAGGAGGGTTATTCCACCGCACCCGATAACGTGCGCGCACTGGGCTTCGGCGCGGGTATGGGATTGCCGAACATAAAAAAATACACCGACGAAATGATTATCGAATCAGAGGTCGGCGTCGGAACGGTTATTAAACTGAGGGTTGACGTTAAGGAATAACCCTCGCGGAGATTATTGATGGTTGATATTACTAATCAGAACGAGTTTTTCCACTCGGTGCGCCTTGACGAGGAACTCTGCAAGGGCTGCACGAATTGCATAAAGCACTGTCCGACGGGCGCAATCCGCGTACGCCGCGGCAAGGCGTATATTATAAAAGAGCGATGTATCGACTGCGGCGAATGCATAAGAATCTGCCCTCACCACGCGAAGTATGCCGAGAAGTATCCCTTCGAGGAAATTCTTCAGTACAAGTATAAAATTGCTCTGCCCGCCCCTACCCTCTACGGTCAGTTCAACAACCTTGAGGACACGGACATCGTGTTAAACGGGCTTAAACAGATGGGCTTCGACGACGTATGCGAGGTTTCGCAGGCCGCCGAATTCATCTCGGAGGCGACGAGACTTGCGCTCAAGGACGAGCGCAGACCGAGGCCGGTCATCTCGTCAGCCTGCCCTGCGGTTGTAAGGCTTATCAGGGTACGTTTTCCCAACCTTATAGACCACGTGCTCAATCTCAACGCACCCATGGAGGAGGCGGCGAGAATCGCCAGAGAAAAGGCTATGCGCGAAACGGGACTGGGCAACGACGACATAGGCGTATTCTTCATCACCCCCTGCACGGCTAAGATTACGGCTATCAAGTCGCCTATCTGTAACATAAAATCATACGTCAACGGCGTATTCTCTATTAAGGATATCTACCCCGTATTGCTGGGCTGTATGGAAAAGCTCAATACGGAAGAAAACGAAAATCTTAAGAATTCGGGAATTATCGGCGTCAGCTGGGCTTCGTCAGGCGGCGAGGCGGCGGGAGTTTTCGCCGACCGTTATCTCGCGGCTGACGGTATCGAGAACGTTATCAAGGTTCTTGAGGAGCTTGAGGACGAAAAGCTTAACGACCTCGATTTCATTGAGCTTAACGCATGCCCCGGCGGCTGCGTAGGCGGACCGCTGACGGTTGAAAATCCTTACGTTGCAAAGGCGAGAATAAATCACCTTCGCAAGTATATGCCGATTTCCTGCAATCACCTGCCCTCAAACGAAATACCGAAATCGCTCTGCTGGCAGAAGCCGCTTGAACCCGTTTCGATAATGAAGCTTGCGGACAATGTCCGCGAGGCTATGATAAAGATGTCGAGGATGAACGAGATTATCGAAATGCTTCCCGGTCTTGACTGCGGCACCTGCGGCGCTCCGAGCTGCAAGGACCTTGCCGAGGATATAGTCAGGGGCAAGGCGTCCATTGAGGACTGCGTATTCTTCACGAGTGAAAACACCGACGGCTCGAATACCATACCTATTCCCGCTCCGTTCAGAAAATCAGAGGATAAATGATATGACGGTTAAAGAATTATCCGAAAAGCTTGAACTCAATATACTTGTCGAGGGCGACCTTGACAGAGAAATCACGGGCGGCTACTGCGGCGACCTGTTAAGCTGGGTTATGTCGCGCTGTCAGTCGGGTGACTGCTGGTTTACCGTTATGGGTAACATCAACTGTGCCGCCGTTGCGGTGCTTACCGATTGCGCGTGCATAGTACTCACCGAGAACGCCGCGCTTGACGACGACGCAAAAAAGAGAGCCGAACAGCAGGACATCAACATCCTGCAGTCCGACAGAAATGCATATACTTTAGCGGTTGAATTGGGAAAGCTTATATGAAGGTTAAGGCGGATCTGCACATTCATTCATGCCTGTCGCCCTGCGGCGACAACGATATGACGCCCTGCAATATTGTCAATATGGCAAAGCTGCTGGGCTATGATATGATTGCGCTCACCGACCACAATTCCTGCCTTAACTGCGAACCGACGGTAAAAGCGGGCAAGAAAATCGGGCTGACGGTTGTGCCCGGAATGGAACTTTGCACGGCGGAGGAAATACACTGCGTCTGCCTTTTCAGAAACGTGAAAAAGGCGCTTGAATTCTCGGACTATATCCGCTCGACTATGCCCGATATCGAAAACAAGCCCGAAATATACGGCGAGCAGATAATCATGAACTCCGACGACGAAGCCGCAGGATTTGAGAAAAGGCTTCTGCATCTTGCGTCCTCGGTTTCGGTTGACGAGCTGGTCGGACTTGTTAAAAAATACGACGGCGCTTGCTTCCCCGCTCACCTTGACAGAAGCTCGTACAGTCTGCTGTCGGTTATGGGCTTTATCTATCCCGAGCTTAATTTCACGACGGTCGAATTCACGCCCGAGGCAAACGTCGAAAGCTTTTATGAGAGCAATCCCCTGCTTCGCGAAATGAAGATTGTCAGAAACAGCGACGCGCATTATCTTGAAAATATGATTGAGCCCGTTCAGGAACTGGATTTACCCGACTGCTCCGCAGGAGCGTTGGTAGATTATATTAATCAAAAACAGGAGGAAAGATTATGAGGTATGAAATTCAGGGAGGAAATTTCCCCGTACTTGTTTGCACGCTTGACGCGGGCGAAAAGATGATTACCGAAGGCGGCGGCATGAGCTGGATGACCCCGAATATGCAGATGGAAACATCTTCAAACGGCGGTATCGGCAAAATGCTCGGCAGAATGATGACCAAGGAGAGCCTTTTCCAGAACAACTACACCGCTCAGGGCGGCGAGGGCATGATAGCCTTTGCAAGCAGCCTTCCCGGTGAAATAGTTGCTCTCGACGTTGCTCCCGGCAAGGAATACGTTGCCCAGAAGAGCGCGTTCCTCGCTTCAACCGCAGGTGTAGAGCTTTCGACCTTCTTCCAGAAGAAGCTCGGCGCAGGCTTTTTCGGCGGCGAAGGCTTCATTATGCAGAAGCTTTCGGGCACAGGCACGGCATTCATTGAAATCGACGGCGCAGCTATGAGATACAATCTTGCCGCAGGTCAGCAGCTTATCGTTGACACCGGCCACGTTGTACTTATGAGCGCAAGCTGCTCGATGGACGTAGTTACCGTCAAGGGCGTAAAGAACGTTCTGTTCGGCGGCGAAGGTCTTTTCAACACGGTTGTTACCGGCCCCGGCGAGGTAGTTCTCCAGACTCTGCCCGTTCCGAAGCTTGCAGGCGCAATCCAGCCCTATATGATTACACAGGGCAAGTAAGATTTTTTAGTCAAAAAAGTATTGACAATAAAAATCTTATATATTATAATATCAAAGCCGTCCGAAAGGGCGGCTTCACGTGGCGGCATAGCTTAGTTGGCTAGAGCGTCCGGTTCATACCCGGAAGGTCGGTGGTTCAAGTCCGACTGCCGCTACCATTTTCATATAAGGCCCGGTGGTCAAGTGGTCAAGACACCGCCCTTTCACGGCGGTAACACGAGTTCAAATCTCGTCCGGGTCACCATAAAAAGAGACACCTTTACGGTGTCTCTTTTTATGGTTGTTCTAAGTTAAGAACGAGATTTGAACGGTAAATCGTCCATCTTTTTTGCGGTTCGCCGAAGGCGGAGCAAAAAGGGACATAAAATAAGATTAGTTTGCGAAGCAAACTCTGCAGTGCCTCGGCACTGCAAATCTCGTCCGGGTCACCAAAATGACTTCTATTACAAATTGTTGTTTTTACAAATCTCCCTTTTATACAAAATTCCTATTGCCAAGAAAACGCAAACCTATTATAATATTCTTTAATAATTCAACGGGAGTGAGAATATGCAAAAGATACTTGTACTTGACTTCGGCGGTCAGTATAACCAGCTTATCGCGCGCAGGGTGCGCGACAACGGAGTTTACGCCGAAATTCTGCCCTACACCGCGCCTATCGACGAGATAAAGTCAAACGGCTACTCGGGTATCATTTTCACGGGCGGGCCGAATTCCGTATTTGACCTCTCCTCCCCTCATTATTCAAGAAGCATACTTGAGCTCGGTATTCCCGTGCTCGGCATCTGTTACGGCTGTCAGCTTATCGCGTGGATGACAGGCGGCGAGGTCAAGACCGCGCCCGTTTCGGAATACGGTAAGATTGAACTCAACCTCAGGGCCGACAGCAAGCTTTTCAAGGGCATTCCCGAAAAATCGGTCGTCTGGATGAGCCATACCGATTATATAGCCGCCGTTCCCGAAGGCTTTGAGATTACCGCGACCACCGACAACTGTCCGTGCGCCGCTATGGAGAACGAAGAAAAGGGCGTGTATGCCGTTCAGTTCCACCCCGAGGTAACTCACTCGCAGTTCGGTAAGGAGCTTCTTCACAATTTCCTGTATGAAATCTGCGGCTGCGCTGGCGACTGGCAGATGGACTCGTTTATCGACCGTACCGTTGCCGAGTTAAAAGAGCAAATCGGCGATAAAAAGGTTGTTCTCGGTCTTTCGGGCGGTGTGGATTCGTCGGTTGCGGCGGGACTGCTCAGCCGCGCCGTAGGCAATCAGCTGACCTGCGTTTTCGTGGACCACGGTCTTATGAGAAAAGACGAGGGCGACTTCGTTGAAAAGACCTTTACAAGCATGTTTGAAATGAACTTTGTCAGGGTTAACTGTCAGGGACATTTCTTAAAGAAGCTCAGGGGCGTTACCGACCCCGAGGAAAAGAGAAAGATAGTCGGAACGGAGTTCTACAACGTTTTCTGGGAGCAGATCAGGAAAGAAAACGCAACGGGCTTCTTCGCGCAGGGCACCATTTACCCCGACCGCATAGAGTCGGGCAAGGGTGCGGGCACGGGTCAGTCGGTTATAAAAACACATCACAACAAGGTTGAGATGCCGAAATCCGTCAAATTCGACGGCATTATCGAACCGCTTAAGGATTTGTTCAAGGACGAGGTCCGCGCCGTAGGCGAAAAGCTCGGAATTCCCAGAGAGCTCGTGTGGCGTCAGCCCTTCCCCGGCCCCGGACTGTCGGTAAGAATCTTAGGCGAAATCACCGCCGAGAAAATCCGTCTCGTTCAGGACGCGGACGCAGTGCTTCGCGACGAGATGGACAAATGCGGATACGCCGAAAACTTAAGCCAGTTCTTCGCAGTCCTCCCCGACGCAAAGAGCGTAGGCGTTATGGGCGACCACAGAACGTATGAAGATATTATAATCCTGAGAGCCGTTACAACCGACAACTTTATGACGGCGGACTGGGCGCGCATTCCCTACGAAATACTCGAAAGAGTTTCGAGCAGGATTACAAACGAGGTGCGCGGAATCAACAGAGTTGTTTACGATATTACGTCAAAGCCCCCTGCGACGGTTGAATATGAATGAGTTATGATTGTCCTGCGGACAAGTTATGAGTTTTGAGTTATGAGTTGCTGACGCAACGTTAATAATTATTAGCAGAGGACTTCAAATGGCTGACAGTATAATCAGAACAAAAGCAAAAGAGTTTTCTAAAAACATAGTTTTTCTGTGCAGAAAACTTAAATCAAACAGAATTGAATACCCATTGATAGACCAATTACTCAGAGCAGGGACTTCCGTCGGCGCAAACGTGCATGAAGCGCAATATGCACAGGGAACAAAGGACTTTATTTCAAAATTTGAAATCGCCCTAAGAGAGTGCAACGAAACCGAATACTGGTTAGAATTGCTTTTTGAAACAAACAGTATCTCAAAGCCTGAGTACGAAAGCTTTCATAAAGACTGTGTTGAACTTCGCAGAATGTTGGTATCATCGGTAACTACACTTAAAAAGAAACTTGCTGATGAAAAATAAAAGCTTTTCGCGCAGCGAAAATCATAGTTCATAACTCATAACTTTTCGCGAAGCGAAAATTATAACTTTCAAGGAGATTGAAATGGCAAAATTAGAACAGTTTATAACTTCCGATTTTGACAGTCTGCTGTCGAGAATCGAAAACGGAATAATGGGCGGAAGCATTTCGGCTTCTCTCGAGGATGCAAGCGACTTCACAACGCCTGAAGCGCGCTGCAGCGTTCGTGTATTCGAGCGTTACAGCTATATTGGCGGCAACCGCGTTTCCTTAAGCGTTACGCTCTTTCAGGCCGGTAACGGCCCCGTTGCTCTCTCGGCTATCGCGTCGGGCGGCAGTCAGGCGATGTTCTTCAAGATAAATACCTTCGGCGAGGAAGCCTTCCTCGACAAGCTGAGGGAACTGTTATAAAAGGCAATAAAAAAGACTCCCGAGGGAGTCTTTTTTTATACTCATATTTTGAGAATAAGTCCTGCGATATTGAAATATACGATAAGCGAAATCGCGTCAACGATAGTCGTTATGAACGGGCTCGCCATTACTGCAGGGTCAAAGCCTAAGCGTTTTGCGAGTATCGGCAAGGTAGAGCCGACAAACTTGGCAAAGATGATTGTCATAATCATAGTCAGGCAGACCGTAAGCGAAACCATAACGCCTACCTTGTCAAAAAGCATAAGCTTCGCGAAGTTTACAACCGCAAGTGTTATGCCGCAAAGGAACGCTACGCGGAATTCCTTCCATATAACCTTGAACACGTCGCTGTACTCGATATCGCCGAGCGACAGGCTGCGGATAATCGTGACGGACGCTTGACCGCCGCAGTTACCGCCCGTATCCATTAACATAGGAATAAACGAGGTCAGTACTATCTGCGCCTGCAGAGCGCTCTCAAAGCTCTGGATTATCTTTCCCGTGAAGGCCGCGGAAACCATAAGCAGAAGCAGCCACGGAAAACGTGTTTTCCACGTGTCGATAACACTCATTTTAAGATAAGGCTTATCGGTGGGCGTGATAGCCGCCATCTTTTCGATATCCTCGGTGTTCTCGTCCTGCAAGACGTCCATAGCGTCGTCGAATGTGATAATTCCGACAAGTCTGTGCTCCTGATCGACTACGGGAACCGCCATCATATCGTATTTCTGGAACTTATCGGCAACGTCCTCTTTATCGTCAAGAGTGTTGACGCAGATGACGTTCGTTTCCATTATCTCGAACATTTTCTTGGAATACTCGTTAAGAAGCAGGTCCTTAACGGTAACAAGTCCGAGAAGCTTACGGTTTTCGTCGGTGACATAGCAAACGTAAATAGTTTCCTTGTCAACGCCCGTACGTCTTATTCTCGTAAAGGCATCCTCAACCGTCATATACTTTTTAAGGTCAACGTATTCGATTGTCATAAGGCTGCCCGCCGAGTCCTCGGGATACTTGAGTATTTCGTTTATACTCTTTCTTACCTCGGGGTCGGTGTGCATAAGAATACGCTTGACGACCGTCGCGGGCATTTCCTCAATAACGTCAACCGCGTCGTCGACGTAAAGCTCGTCAAGAACTTCACGAAGCTCGGTATCGCTGAAGGCTCTGATAAGGATTTCCTGCGCGTCGGAGTCCATATTGACGAAAACCTCGGCCGCAAGCTCCTTGGGCAGTATGCGGTACACAAGCGGAAGCTTATCCTCGGGTATCTCGGCGAGTATCGCCGCGATATCCGCTTCGTTCATTTCGGAAAGTATTTCTTTTAATTTATGGTACTGTTTGGCATCCAGTAATTCGGTTATCTGCTCTTCCTCGAGCATGATTTCTTCTTCCATCTCAGTTTCCCTCCTTGCAATAGTAATAATATCAGGAAACCGGACAAGGACTTATGCGAAAGCAACGGCGCACGAAGCGTCGGTATAATTGCTACTTCGCTGTACTGCGTCTTTGCCCGTCACGCCTGATGCGTCCATTGTTTTCACCTCACTTGAAATAATAATCAAAAAACTCATACCGGCGCGAAACGACGGTATGAGTCAATTACTGTCATTTCGTTCAAGCTTTAGCTTCAGAGGGCAATGAAACTGCGTTAGTTTACACCTTAATTCGATGCAAACTGCTGACCTGCTTACGGTGTCTCCACCTTTCGCGGCAGCAGCCCGTGACAAAAGCAAAGCGCTTTTGCATATCCCTGTGGGAGCCTTACCTACCGATAATGTTTTTGCAAACTTTTCAATTTGCTTAGATATTATGTAACCTTAATTGCGATTTGTCAATAGTTTTTTTGAAATTACGCCTCGGCTGCAGCGGCTGCCGCTCTCTCGGCGGAATCGCGGTTCGCAGTATCCTTCTCACGAAGCGAGGTTACGGCGTCGGCGAACTTCTTGCCCGCGCCCTCAAAGTTGGACTTCCAGACCTTTCTGGTGTCCTCGTCAAGTCCCCTGAACGCCTTGACAACGCCCTTGACAGACGAAGCGATATTGTGCGAGAAATTGGTAAGATTAATCTGACCTACGCCCTCGACTATCGTTTCGAGAACCTGATCGAACACCTTGCTCTGTTTATCGTTAAGGCCGAAAATCATACTGCGAAGTCCGATGTCGGTAATCTTTGCCATCAGGAACAAATCTTCCTTCGTGGCAAAGCTTGTGCCGTTCGTCTTCCACGTAAACGGTGCGTGCTGAATCATACCGAGGAAATGCGTGTTCTTGACTATCTGATAGTCGTCGTCATGCGCCATAAGCATACCTATCATTGAATTCGAGGGTACGAAATGGCGGTATCTCGGCAGCAGCTCCTTGTAGGCGGGGGTGTTGAGATATCTGTAATCGTGAAAGCCCGGTCCGTCGTTGTTGTAAAGACGGGCAATTCTCTTGCGCGTGGTCTTGTTGCAGTTGATTGCGCTGTAAAGGCCGATATTGCCGCCCTTTGAATGGCCGCAGATAATTATGTCGCCCTTATATGTCTTTGCAATCTTTTCAAGATACTGAACGCCGAGCTTGTGCGAGGGAACAACGATTCTGGTATAGATATCGAAGTCCTCCTTCCAGCCGACAAGCGTGTCGTCGGTGCCTCTGTAAACAATTACAAGAGTGCCGTCGGGAAGTATGAGCGTAACCGCCGCAAACTGAATTGCGGGATTGAAGTTGAATACTGACTGACAGGCTACCATCTTGATATCTGCATAGCGCTTGGAGTCGGCCATAGCCATCATCTTAACGCTTATGGACTTGGGCAGAACGAGACCGGGACCGACGTGCTTGAAGCCGTTATACGCAAACAGCTTGTCGCAGGCTTCCTTGAAGGAAATCGGCTCTCTGTCGTAGCGGTCGTAGATAACCTTTTCGAAAGGCATATAGAAAACCTCACACAAAGCGAGATTATCCACATCGCAGAAAGGCAGCTCGTCAAAGGTCTTTTCGCCGTACTGTTTGATGAAATCTATTGATGTTGACATTTTCCTTACCCCTTTTAAGAAAAGTGTTTTTTATCTTTTATTCCTTTTTACCGTTGTCTGCAAGGACTTCCTTGATGCCCGTTGCAAGACCTGCGATGGACTGAATTTCCGACGGAATGATAATCTTGGTTGACTGACCGTCGGCAGCCTTTGCAAACGCTTCAAGGCTCTTGATGGCGATTACGGCGTCGCTGGGATTGGCTTCGTTGATAAGCTTGATGGCGTCGGCGTTTGCCTGCTGAACAACCTTGATGGCCTCGGCTTCACCCTCTGCCTCGCGGATTTTGGCTTCCTTGACAGCTTCTGCGCGAAGGATTGCCGCCTGCTTCTCAGCCTCGGCGTTAAGAATCTGGGATTCCTTATGTCCTTCGGCAACAAGGATTTTACTCGCTTTCTCACCCTCTGCGGTAAGGATTGATTCACGGCGCTGACGCTCGGCCTTCATCTGCTTCTCCATCGCGTCCTGAATTTCACGCGGAGGGATGATGTTCTTAAGCTCAACACGGTTAACCTTGATGCCCCACGGGTCAGTTGCTTCGTCAAGGATTACGCGGATTTTGGCGTTGATTGTATCGCGCGAGGTAAGCGTAGCGTCAAGCTCGAGCTCACCGATAATGTTACGCAGCGTGGTAGCCGTAAGATTTTCGATAGCGGAAATCGGGCTCTCAACGCCGTAGGTGTAAAGCTTGGGGTCGGTAATCTGGAAGAAAACGACCGTGTCTATCTGCATGGTAACGTTATCCTTGGTGATAACGGGCTGCGGCGGGAAGTCGACAACCTGCTCCTTTAAGGAAACGATTTTTGCAACTCTCTCAAAGAACGGAACCTTGATATGGAAGCCCGTCTGCCAGGTGTCCATATACGCACCGAGTCTCTCAATAACGAATGCTTTTGACTGCGGTACGATTTTGATGTTTGCCGCAACAACGACAAGTATGAAAAGTATAATTCCTCCGATAATATAAGGCATATTAATCCTCCTTTTTTACTATAAGCTTAACGCCTTCTATTTTAATAACGGTTACCTTTTCGCCCTCGGCGATTATTTCGTCGGTTTCGTTACGGGCGGACCAGATATTACCGTTAACCTTTACAAGTCCTCTGGCT
>JAEEGI010020637.1_pt1 | contig 13170 bp, 11 predicted proteins | sample 8958751 | NCBI WGS metagenome assembly JAEEGI01 (sample SAMN16246545, study PRJNA631951) | gut metagenome | biome: gut microbiome; feature: rumen; material: KS-attached | host: Bos | place: Iran: Karaj | collected 2018-10
CATGGACACCCTGGTTTCCATGGGAAGCGCAGCCGCATTTTGCTACAGCGTCATCGCTCTGTTTTCCATGATCGTGGCAAGTGATGCGGGCGACAAAGAACTGACCCATTCTTACATGAACGAATTTTACTTTGAATCGGCGGCTATGATACTTACCCTCATAACCGTAGGAAAACTGCTTGAGTCGATCTCAAAGGGCCGAACGACGGATGCTTTAAAAGGTCTTATGAAGCTCACTCCCAAAACGGCGGTCATATTAAAAGACGGTGTCGAAAGTGAAGTGAACATAGACGCGGTTAAGCCCGGCGACCTCTTTGTCATCCGTGCGGGAAACAACATTCCCGTTGACGGAATCGTTCACAAAGGAAACGGCGCCGTTAACGAATCTGCCATCACGGGTGAAAGCATTCCCATCGACAAAAAGGAAGGGGACGTTGTCACATCCGCAACGACTTGCGAGAACGGATATCTGATATGTGAGGCCACAAGAGTCGGCCAAGACACCACTCTTTCTCAGATAATAAAGATGGTGAGCGACGCGGCCACCACAAAGGCGCCTATCGCAAAGATAGCAGATAAAGTATCGGGCATATTCGTACCTGCGGTGCTGGTTATCGCACTTATCACCTTTATCGCCTGGATGATAGCGGGATACGGCTTTACGGCTTCTCTTCCGAAAGCAATATGCGTACTCGTTATTAGTTGTCCCTGTGCTCTGGGACTTGCCACTCCCGTAGCGATCATGGTGGGTAACGGTGTCGGCGCAAAGAACGGAATACTTTTTAAAACAGCTGCATCTTTGGAAGAGACGGGCAAAGTAAAGGTCATCGCTCTCGACAAGACCGGAACGGTCACAAAAGGTGAGCCTGTCGTAACCGGAGTTTATCCCGCAAAGGGTATAGAAGAAAAAGAACTCATAAAGACTGCTTACTCGTTGGAAGAAAAGTCGGAACACCCCCTTGCGAGAGCCGTAAGCGCATACGCAAAGAATCTTTCCTTCGAAACATATGCCGCAGATGATGTGGATATACTGCCCGGCAACGGATTAACCGGAACGGTCAACAACATAAAAACATGCGCAGGAAACAGGGAATTCATTGAAAGTAAAGTCTCCCTTTCCCAAGAAACGCTTAAGCTTTGTGACGATCTTTCCTTAAAAGGAGAGACTCCTCTCTTCTTTTTAAAAGAAGGCGAATTCCTGGGTATCATCTCAGTGGCGGATGTTATAAAAGAAGACACCCCCGCGGCGGTAAGTGCTCTTAAAGCACTGGGACTTAAAGTCGTAATGCTTACGGGTGACAACGAAAAGACCGCAGCAGCCATCGCAAAGAAGGCAGGCATCGATGAAGTCACCGCTTCGGTCAAGCCCGGGGAAAAAGAAGCGGTAATAAACAAACTTAAAGAATTCGGAAAAGTTGCCATGGTAGGTGACGGAATAAACGACGCTCCGGCACTTACGAGGGCGGATATCGGTATTGCGATAGGCGCCGGAAGCGACATAGCCATAGATGCCGCAGACGTTGTGCTGGTAAAGAGCAAGTTGAGTGATGTAGTATCCGCCGTTAAGTTAAGCCGTGCAACCCTTAAAAACATTCACCAGAATCTTTTCTGGGCATTCTTCTACAACGTAATATGCATACCCCTCGCAGCGGGAGCCTATACAAAGGCATTGGGCATTTCTTTAAATCCCATGATCGGTGCGGCGGCCATGAGCCTTTCAAGCTTCTGCGTTGTAATGAATGCATTAAGATTAAACCTTGTGAAACTGAACAAAGAAGATACGAAAACGACCTTAGAGTCAGATTCCGAAGTAATCGATCAAAAGGAGGAAAAGAATATGAAGATATCTGTTAAAGGAATGATGTGCGCACATTGCGAGGCACACGTAAAGAAAGCTCTTGAAGCACTCCCGGGTGTTGAAAGCGCAACCGCATCCCATGAAGAAAACCTGGTAGTCCTTACCCTTAACGGCGACGTCAGCGAAGAGGATATAAAGAAAGCCGTTGAAGATGCCGGATACGAATATGCAGGGATCCTCTGATAACCCGTAAGTTCACAGACAAAACAAAAGCCACCGTTATCGGTGGCTTTTTTGTATTCTATATCTGTTTTCTGACTACCTTGTACTCGTTGTCTTCCGAGTAATAAGGACATTGGAACCGGGAATCGGCCATAAGCCTTCCATAGTCGTCTTCGTCCATGTTTACCATGCACTCATAGCAGTCGTACTCTTCGTCGTATATGTAATTTGAACAGCTGTCGCAATCTCCGAAGCCTGCCATAATCTGCCTTTCTTGCGTTTTGACCGCAAAAGTCAAAACTGTTTATTTACTCTTTTTTCTGAATATGAAGGATCTGAACAATATCACATTCATTACCGCAAAGAAACCAATGAGTATAAGAAGTGTCATCAATGGCTTAACCGGTGCCATTGTAGCTAACAGCATCATCGGGAAACCGAATACGATTGCCGGGAAGTTCTGATATACCATGTTGTCTGCGGCAGGAGTCTTAAACTCTCCGTCTATCTCTCTTAAAAGAATGGTTCCGGTACTTGCCGTTCCGGTAAGCATGCCGTACATCATCAAAAACTGCTCTTCACAATATTCAGGGAACAGTTTCTTTGCCACCAAGCGTTCATAAAGGAATGTGGAACCCATACCTGCTATCGCAAGTATTATTATTATTCCCCAGTAGTTCTCCAAAAGTCCCAGGCTTATGGCTGCAATGCCGGCAACAACCATCACATCAAAGAAGAAGTTGCTCACTCTCGTCATAAGAAAGTTATTTATGTATTCATGATGCATCATTTTGGTCTTTTTAAATCCGGAAATAAAGACTTTTACTAACGTAGCGGCCAAAACACCTATAAGGAAGTTGAAGCCGAAGATAACGTTTCGCATACCCGGAAGAAGCATTCCCAGAACATACATAATGCCGTAAGCAAGTATGTAAGCAAATATCACAAGTCCGACCTGGATCGTCATCTTGTCGATACTCTCCTGCATAGGGATCTCGTTTTCTTTCTGTATGTCTTCCGCCGTATATTTCTCGCGCTTCTCGCTTGATATTTTAAGTGTTCCGCGTTTTCTTTTTACATTAAGATAAATGACACCGCCGAGGCTGGCGCTCAAAAATCCCAATGCCGCGATGGTAAGGCCGAAGCTCTTGCCTCCCAAAAATCCGAACTGCGTTTCATAGATCGTACCGTAGTTCATTGCCTGGCCGGTTCCCTGTCCGTAACCGAAGGGAAGCAAAATACCTGCCGATGCAAAGAAGCCCGACACCACATATGCGGCGATCATCGTGATCACAAGTCCCAAAATACCCTGCATAAGGTAAGTGGAAACCGTGGTGACACCGGTATTGAATATCTCTGTCGAACGCTGCTTACTCAATTTGCCGCTTGAAGATTTAAAGGTTGAAGCGATAAAACCGAGAGCCAGGCAGTGATAAGTGATTATCTCAAGCGCTTCAAGGCCGTTCCCGCCGAAAAGTTCCGTATCAAACAGCTCCGCCCCGGTAACCGCACGATATATTTCGGAAACAATTAAAAGCATCAGTCCTCCGATGACCGATGTAGGTATAAGCGACTCTCTGAGTCCCGGAGTCATTCGTTTGATCGCATGTCCCAGCAGCATACTTCCCAGCAGTGCCCCCGCCAGTACCACGCAGCCCCAAACGTTAAATTCCCAAAAATTTGACATTATTCTCCCCCTTGGCGCTTTTTTGCGATGTTTCGCTGTCGCCTTCTTCTATTATATTGTTATATCTGTAGCAAAAATTCAAGTATTTAAGCGCATTAAAACGCTTTGAACCTTTGATCTGATACAAAGTTTTGTCGTACTCGATATTCAGTTTGTTTCTTCCCATGCAGGCTATACCCGTAATGTCCTTTAAGGCGATAGTTTTTTCTTCTTCCCGACTTTCAACAACTATCCTGTCGCCGTACAAAGAAAGCTTCGCGTTTTTATCAAGCAATTCCTTTTTCTTATATATGATAACTCTGTACAAAGAAACCTCATCCACATAAACCGGTTCTTCTGTAAGTGCCGTAAGATCTGTGGAATTAACGAATTCATTCTGATACTCATACCAGTCGGCAACGAATCTGTAAGGGAAATCAAATCCCTCTCCGGATAGCGAAGTGTCTTCGTTGTAAAGGATGGTTTTTTCGCATTTAAGACATTTGATCTTATTACCGGTACTTTCAAAGGTTGAGAATCCGCAATCGGGACAAACGTACATCGCTCTTTCAAGATATTCCGCACGCTTATTCCCCTTAAACACAGCCGTGTCTGTCGCCTCGTCGGTGTAGAGTTCTTCTTTTATGAGCTTATAAAGTTCTTCCTCGGACATATCCGCATAATCCTCGGGCTTAAGCACCTTTGATACATAGCAGTGCATGCGGCCTTTTCTGACAGAGTCGCTCCATCTTGGCTGGGTGCCGTATCCGCCTTCGATCTTGTATAAAACTATATCCAACTTAAGCTTCTTGCACAAAGAAGCTACCGAATCTTTCATATGCACGGTGCGTCCGCTGTACGTACGATTGCCTTCGGGTGCCAGGGCGATGCTCTTTCCCTCTTTTACTATCTGCAATATGTTTTTCATCGCCTTAAGATCGACGGTATGCTTTCTGATGGGAATGGGCGCAACAAGAAAACGTAACAGTTTTGAAATGAATCCGTTGGAGAAGATGTCTTCGGTGGCCACGAAGTAGACAGGGCGGCCAAAAGAAATCGCTACGAAAAACTGATCAAATCCCGTAACGTGGTTATATAAAAGAACACAGGGAGTCTTCGAATACTTCCTGAAAGAATCAACTTTGGCTCTGTATCTTAACTTTGCCCAAAGAGAAAAAATCTGAAACAACAAAAACCACACAACCTCATGCCGGGTGCGGGCCCATTTTTTGCTTTTCTTCATAAGCGCATCCTTTTGCTTCACTTACCTTATTATACCAAAAAAAGAACCATCCGTGCGGATGATTCTTTTTCTTTTTTCATTTATTCATTTCCGCTGACAGCATTAATCGGATCGTTTTCTGATACGTCATGATTCGGCTCCTCAGCTATTCCGGCATATACAGTCAAATTGCCACTACCGTCGGGTACCTTTTCGATCTTATCTTGAGCGTCACTGCTTTCTGCTCCTGCTTTGCTTTTATACCATCCTGTGAAAACGTAGCCTGCGTACTGGTTGTTTTCGTCCGCAACATCGATAAATATATCCGGCGTAACATCGGGAGTCTCTATTCCGGGCAAAACAGTCCCCGTGGGAATTTTGGAGGGAAGACTATAATATAAATCCTCCTGCCATTCGCCATTGGCGTCTTTTCTGCAAAAGATAAGATGCAAATTAACAGGATTATCATTTTTGATAATGGTTTGACTCAATCCTTCATAACTTATATAACTTACGTAAAAGAAATGTCCATCATCCGTTTCAGTAATAGTAGTATCGTCCTTCTTTTCTTCTTCTTTTTCCTCTTTCTTTTCTTCCTCTTTCTTTTCTTCCTCTTTTGGTCTATTCGTTACGGAAATTTTATCATCATTTTCTATCACCCCTCCCTGAAGTTCTTCATACGGAATCCTTCCTACTCGACTATCACTATCATCCCTATCCTCATCTATCACCGGTGGTAATTTTGCCCCCGATGGTAGTTGTAGTTTTATCACCGATGGTTGTGCCAATCCGGAAGGAATGCCATCATCCGGCTTCATCCATCCATCCGTATCCTTTTTCGGTGTTTCAACAGCCGCTACCGCTGTAGTGGCTTGTTTTGATCGGTCGACTGCTGTTTCGGGTCCGGTTGACTCTGTTGAACCATCCCAACCTAACCAGCCATATTTCTCATAATGCACTCTATGCCATATCGACTGACCACCAATGCCTGAAACAGCATCGATAGAATTCAATACTCCTCTGGCTCTATTAATCGTTGCCTGATCGGGAGCTACTTCTCCGTCTTGGGCGTCTGCATCGGCAAGAATAACGTTTGCGACGTTTGTCATAAAAGATTCACTGAATTGCGAACTGCCAAATACTATGCCCCCGTCGGAGGGATCCAGAAGTGTTCTGTCATTGACGTTTTCTTTTTCCGTCGCCTTTTTGTTTTTACTTTGTCTTAAAACATTCCTCAGTTCATCTATTGAAAGCGCCTCTCCGGAAGACGTAGTAAAAGAGTTTCCTTCTCCGGCACTCAAAGTCGTTTTAGCGGAGATCACTGTTCCATCGGAATTTTCCTTAAACGCCTCAACAACAGCAGATCCTTGCAATATCGCGTTACTGTTTGTCTGAAAATCATTTTCCGTAGAGCCAACAACTACTTCTCTTAAAGAATTCTCTACGGAAACTGAAATTTTACCTTCGCCGGCTCCTACCGTAAGAATGGTACCCGTTACATACATAGCAGTATTTGAGGTTACCACAGTGAATGACGATTCCGAAGATAGTTTATTCTTAACCTCAGCCATTATTTCGCCCTGATAAACATATATCTGGGTATCTCCGACTTCTGCGGTACCCGTTGCACTTATATCTATGATCGCACCCGCATCCAGATACAGAAACTTGTCATCATCCAGTCTTATTCTGGCGAAGCCGTCTTCCGACACTCCAAACACATCGTCCGTATAAAGATCCATGTCTTTTCCGACCGTAAGTGTCTCGCCGTTTCTTAAGACCGTACATGTACCGCCAAGATCGATTACCTTTATCGATCTTACCGATTCGGGCTCAGTTGAACGTTGAGTTAAAAAAAGCGCAACGGCCGTAGCAATTGCCAAAGCCGCTGCCCCAATGATTCCGACTATTAATCCTTTTTTCATTCCTCTTTTACCTTTCTTCTTCGGTTTTCTTCAGCTTCCTGTACTTATAGGCACACACGGTAACTATTACGCCTAAAACAAAAGCGACCATCCCCGCCAAAACATACCCACCTGCTTCACGGCTTAATAAGAATGCGCCGTAGAGCGTTCCGGTTGAATATGCGGCGGAGACCTGAGGCGGAAATACGGTCAGCATTACGACCAAACCTGCGAACAATACTGCGCCCACACTTGCAATATTTTTGTAAGTGCGCATTTTCCGCCTACGGCTTACCGTTTCGCTTCTTTTGAGTATTTCGTCAAGAGCTTCCTTGTCCGTATACTTCATCGTTTCCTCCTGCTTAAAGTGGTGCTTTTTTCCCCTTATACTTATTAGTACCACTTACTTACTTTTTTACTCACCGAAAAAGAAAAAAAATTGAAAAAATATTTTATCATTGATAATACATGTAAAAATCGGCTCTACGCCGCGGTTTCTTTCTCCCTGAAATACCGATACAAAAAGTACAAAACGACCGACATAACGGGAGGAAGGATAAATCCTATCACCGTCGAGGCGCCGGCTTTTGATACAAGAAGATTATACAAAGCGTGGAATATCATCGATATTGCAACACCCACCGATACGGCCGGAAGCGAAAAAACCTTAAGTCTTTTTGCTAACGTAAACCAGATTGAAAGAGCCAGAATGCTGACGATATGCATTATACCCACAGCAAAACCCCTTATAAAAACATAGAAAAGGTTGTCTGCTCCCGAAGTAAGGATATAACAGCAGTTTTCGTATGTGGCAAATCCCGTACCTATCGCGATCGCGATCATAGTAAGCGTCTTCTCCCTGACATCGGTCAATACCATGAAAAACATCAACGGCAACAGTTTCATCAGTTCTTCCACCAAGGGAGAAAGAAAAACCGCCGTATCACGCTCGCCCATGCCGGTCGCAAGCGCCAAAAATCCGTTGATATACGCCGAAAGGAGGCACATTACCATTCCAAGCAGAAACGCAGCCATGTATTTTCTTACAGGGCCTGACAAAAACAAAAGCGACAACATCAAAGGAATAGCTATACAGATAAGTATGTTTTCCGCATAGATCATGCCCGCACCTCCTTTTCATGAGCCATATGTACCAAGAAAAAGGAAAGTATGGTCAGAAATGACACTATATTATATACGATTTCCGAACTCATATACAAAAAAATGACAGCCCAACCAATCGAAGCATATGAAAAGCTTATGAAGATGTCATTTTTCTTGGTATCGACAAAAGAAATGACGGTTCTTATCAGAAAATATGCCATTACGATAAACAGCAGGATGTATGCGATCGTATCGTGCAATCCGACAAGGTTCTTCGGCACAAAGAAACCTGCCGCGTTGGCCGCGATGATGATAACACAGATGCATGCCAGTCCGATCCACATACCATTTGACAATATCTCTGACTGCTTCATGAAACGAACAAGGTTTGTATAGAAATAGATAAGTACCAAGCCGGTGATTATGTCCTGAATCCATTCTCCCGACCAGCCTATCCACAAACAAACGTTGGCCACTACAAAAATACTCGTTCCTATCAGCTCTTTTATGACAGGAGCGGATATTTTCTTTATCCTTGCCGATAAAGATGCACCCAAAGACAGAAAGACCGCCCATTCACCGATCTCATTGGCGGCAAAAGGCATCCTGACCTGTGGATACAACAATTCATATGCTAACCAGTATGTGTCACTCAACAGATATCCTACGATTGCGAATACAAAAAAGATCATGGTTACGGGACGTTCGTGGTGCAGCATTACCATGATCGAACGAACGAGAATGATAAGTAAAACAACAATCTGAAAGATAATTATACATAAATCAAGGAAGTTCATATTCAAACCCTGTTTTTACAAGAATCTCTTTTAAAGCCTTGCGCCCTCTTTCGGCAAGATTGTAAACCTGCTTTTTGCTTTTTCCCATGACCGCAGCTGCTTCCTCGCGGGTCATGTCTTCAAAATACAGCAAGATCAGCACACGACGATATTCCGGATTTAACGAAGACATCGCCTCGTAAAGTTTGTGGTTTTGCTCGTCTTTTAAAAGCTCTGCTTCGGGAGAATTGTTGTGACAAAACGGATCGGCGCTGTTCGAATCGGAAAGATCATCTACTTCTTCGATCGGTTTTTCAAAAAAGCGCTTCGATCTGTTTATACTTTTAAGCGCCAGGTTTCTTCCTACACCGAAAAGCCATGTTTTAAAAGAGCTTGCGCCCGAAAATAAAGTCGGACCCGCAGCAACTTCCGAAAAAGTGTCTAAGGCCAATTCTTCGGCCAGATCTATGTTATGTACGAACCCGTTTATGAACAGCATAAGTTTCTCCTTGTGCCTTTTAATAAGTTCAAGGAGAGCTTCTTCATCTTTGTTTGACAAAAAACGCGTATATAATTCTTCGTCTGTTTCGATATTACTCATAGTGCTTCCGGCCAAATGTTTTCTACTATTTATTATATTAACATATGAAGATTAATTGTAAATTTTTGGACAAAAAAAATATCCATTCGGATACTCTTTTTTAGTCGGAGTGACAAGACTTGAACTATGGGTCTCGTCTTCGACTCGGTCGGTGCCTAACAAGCTCCACCGGAGCCTGGCACCCTCCACGCCCTAACGTGAGACGTTAGCTCCGAAAGGAGACCGCAATTCGATTCATATGATTCCGACAAAAAAAGAGTATCCATTCGGATACTCTTTTTTAGTCGGAGTGACAAGACTTGAACTTGCGGCCTCCACGTCCCTAACGTGGCGCTCTACCACCTGAGCCACACCCCGATATAATTGCATTTCGCTTGCGAAATGCGTGCGCTGAGCGCGGTTGCCGAAGGCAACAATCTCCTTGCGCGCGAATGCGCATCCTTGCGGAGCATTATTGCGCCAGCAATAATAGCGAGAGGGGGATTCGAACCCTCGACACCGCGGGTATGAACCGCGTGCTCTAGCCAACTGAGCTATCTCGCCGTGGGGCCTATAGGGCTCGAACCTATGACCCTCTGCTTGTAAGGCAGATGCTCTCCCAGCTGAGCTAAGACCCCTAAGGAAACAAATAATATTTATCTCCGCCGTTTGCCGACCATATGAGTATATTAAAACAATTCCGCAATGTCAAGGAATAATTTTACTTTATCCATCAGTAAAATGACCAACTAACACTATATTGATGAAAACTAAAACTATTCACGCATCAAGTTTCTTAAAATGCTTATTTTTTCGAGAAATCCATTGGCATATTGTCAAAGTAGTGTTAGTATGCCTATATAGAGGATTTTTCCCTAAGGAAAGTCCCGGCGATAACCGATTTATCGGGATGTCGACAAAGAGGAGCTTTTTGAGGATGAGCGCAAAAGACGGCTTGAATTTCAAAGAATATAAGACCGTTCACATTGGCGAAGCGGAGTATCAGTACAGACACGACAGATTTATGAAGTCGCTTAATTTTGATGCTCTTTCCGAAAAAGAACAGCAAAAAAAGGTCAGATTAAACGAGAGAGCCCAGTGTATTGCAAAATGTTTTGCGGATGGACTTCACGGTTATGAATATTACAAGAGATCCGGAACCGGCACGAATGAGCTTGATGAAGTAATTAAAAGATACAGTGCCATTCCCGATGACAGATGGATAGCGAGCGAGGGCGTAAGCATCGAAGAAGATAAGGCTGCAACTTTTAACAGACTTTCAAAGATCGCTCCTCCGGAGTTTATGAGTTCTCATGTTACGGCCGCTCACAAAAAATCCCTCTCCTATGATGAAAAGAAGAGACTCAAGCACCAGTTAAAGGATTATAAGATTATGCGTGCAAAGTGGGAGGCAAGTGAAGAAGGCCAGGCTTGGGTTAACGAGATTAAGCGACTTAAAAATATGGAAGCTTGACCCTAGGGGACGGTGGTGTTGGTTCATTTTAATCCGATATGTCGGTAACGAATCGAGTTTTCACAGTTGACTAGATGTGGCTTGAGATGTATTATTTCAGTATAAAAAAGGTGTTGCCGTAGTTCACGGTTGACCCTCAGATTAGTTACTATGAGATAACCTAATCCTTGGTCGGGCGGTTATCTCTTTTTCTTATTGCTTCCGAATAAATATCCCACTTGAAACATTCCAATCCCGAAAGACAGTAATGCTATCAAATCAAGAATATCCATATGGAGCCCTCCTAACAAAAAGTCGGAGGGTAGAAAAAGCACCCTCCGCGAAAGAGGGTCAACCGCTACCGTTTGGCAACACCTTTACAGGTTTCCCTGCACTATTATTCTATGATGCATAAGAATTACAGTCAAGAACAAACGTTCGATAACAAACGCTTTTTAATCAAGCGCTATTTCTTCGCCCTGGGCCACAATCATCTTGCCGGACCCTAGGGGACGGTGGTGTTGGTTCATTTTCACCGATATTGCTTTAGGCGATGTTACTGCACATCCACCCTTACGTGTGCCACCTCAGCAAGAGCCATTATTCTTTCTATGTTTGCTTTGTCTTCGGAACACACGAAGCCATAGATATAAAGACCGTTTTTCTCTATTACATCCTTATACTTTTGAAGTATCTCCGGAGTGGCATTTTCGTCGTTTATCATATGAGCAAATTCGGGATTATCAATAAGATAGTTCAACAAACTCGTTACATGCTCCAAAGTGGTATCATACTCAGGCGCACCTTCTCTTATCTTCACCCAAGTATCATAAGCACTAAGGTTTGGATATTTGTCTGAATCATATGCGACTTTCATTAACTGATCCGCTCCGAATCCGATACAAGGCTCAAGGCTGTAACCGTGGGTATCATAAAGGAGGTATTCTAATGGAAGGTTTTCCGAATTTCCGTCATAAACGTAAGTCGATATAGCGTTCCACAATGGGGTTATATTGTTTTGCTTACACCAATTGGCGAAGTCATCATATCGCATAGATTTGTTCAATGTTACCGATATCGTATGGTAGTTATAATCATCTAAGTGTAAGTGTTGAATATCTTCAGATTGAGGATAGCAATACCCCATCGGACTTGATAATACAATTGTCGGTTGTCCGTTTGCATCCGCGGTGTATGCCTCTTTTATTGTCCTGTTCAATATGTTGGGATTGTATAATCTAAGATTGCCTTTCTCGAGCGTTCCGGGATAGCTGTTCTCTATTCTGTTAAGAGATATATAGTATTTCCCATACCCTCTGCCAATTGCATCGGCACTACACATATTGTTGGTAGGAAGAAACAACTCCGAATAAGTCGCAATATCGACGGACAATCTGTTTCCGGTTTCGACTCCTTTGCCAACCGTTTCGGTCGGATCGTAATAACGATTGTCTACGATTTGGGGGAGTGCGAACATAACAAAACCGACAACGGCGAGCGTTATCACTGCTGTGCAAATGCCTGCTTTTATGAATGCTCTGCGTATTCTCGAGTTGATAAGCTTGACGAATGATTGTTCCTCATCTGCCGATCCGGAATCGGAATTATTCTCATTTGCAACACTATTATCGGTCATGTCTTTCAACTCGGGTATTTCCGAATTATCAAAGAGGTAATCGCTTATCGCATCCTGCTTTTCAATGTCCGATTCGATTTCTTTTTTCTTTTCTTCATCCAAAGTTCCGTCTTTATATGCCTGTAACAATTCTCGATATGTCATAGTCCTTTATCCTCCAGGTATTCTTTTATGATTCTTTTGCCTCTGTATGCCTGCACTCTGACGTTTTCTGTCGTCATATGCAGCATCGCAGCGATTTCTTTTTGCGAAAAACCTGAGAAATATTGCATGCATAGTATTTCTCTTTTGGTCTTATCCAACCGATTGATGGCTTCGTACAGGATCCGTTTGTTCTCGTTTTCAATGATCCCATCCAAAATGTTCTCGTCACATACAGGTTCATAAGATTCAAGGTCGGCTTTGAGTTCAGTTCTTTTTTGCTTGGCCAATGCATTCAAAAGTTGATTCCTGCCTACCATGTAAAGCCATGCTCTGACGTTAGAGTGATTGTCAGGAAGCGACAGAATTGCTTTCAAAAAGGCTTCTTGCGTCATATCCTCCGCCAGTTCACGATCATGACAAAGAGAGTAAAGATACAGAAAAAGCTCGTTATAATATGTACTGTATAACTTGTAAAGCAAGTGCTTTTCCATACTCTCCTCCCGTTCATTCTTCATATATATAACAATTGAACCTATAAAATGTTACAGCATGCACCTAAATGCCGCAAGTTTGACCCTAGGGGACGGTGGTGCTGGTTCATTCTTTATGCTAATATAAAACAAAAGACTTCAGGCAGGAAAAAATGAGAAAAAGACTGATCATAA
>JAEEGI010020643.1_pt1 | contig 13168 bp, 6 predicted proteins | sample 8958751 | NCBI WGS metagenome assembly JAEEGI01 (sample SAMN16246545, study PRJNA631951) | gut metagenome | biome: gut microbiome; feature: rumen; material: KS-attached | host: Bos | place: Iran: Karaj | collected 2018-10
TTTAGAAAATGATTTATCAAAATATTATGGAAATAACAAATTATGGTGTTACAAAAAAATAATAAGTGGAAAAAAATATTACCAAGTTTTCATATCAATAATATTATTCTCAATACCATATTCAATAACATTATCAATTCAAATAAAAATAAAATCATCTCTTTCATTAATAATATCATTAACAATATTATATATAATAACAATATTTAATGTATTTAGAGGAGGATTTACAGATCCAGGAATATTAACTCGTCAAAATAAAGATTTTTTTTTTAGTACAAATAGACCAGTAATTCATTATTTAATAAATGGACATATTTTATCTTTAAATTATTGTTATTCTTGTTGTCTCTATAGACCACCGAGAACTTCACATTGTGCAATTTGTGATAATTGTGTTGAAAGATTTGATCATCATTGTATTTGGTTAGGTACTTGTGTTGGGAAAAGAAATTATAAATTTTTTTATTTTCTTGTTTTATTTTTAAATTTAAGTGCTTTATTTGAAATTATTTATGGAATTTATTTAATTACTTATTCAAGTACTCATAGTAATAGTAAAGATAAATATGATACTTTAATTATTGTATCTATGAGTTTTGTTATTTTATTTGATGTTTGTTTTATTGTTTTTTTTATTGGGAAATTACTTTATCTTCATACAAAATTAGTTTTTCAAAATTTAACTTTTTATGAATTTTTTAAAGAAAAATGGAAAAAACCACCTGGATTTAATTTATTATTTAAAGGCTTTTGTTATTCTTGGTATAGAATTATTTGGAAATTTACTCCTAAAAGTTCTTTATTTGTTTTTAATGATAATGAAAATGAAAAAAATGAAAATAGTATTAATCATCATATTAATAAAATTGAAAATGAAAATATTCATATCGAAAATACTAATGAAAATTATGATTTAAATAGAAATTTTACTGAAAGAGACAATTCAAGTGGGAATGAATTAAGAAGAAATTATAGTATTACTAGAGTTAATAGATTTAGAAGTGATAATTTTGCTAATTTTGATAATGAAAATAAAATTGATTATGAAAATGAAACTTTACCAAATTAATTTTTATTTTAGGTAAATTTTTTAATTGATTTTATTTGTGTAAATTATAATATATTAATGTATATATGAATATTATATTTTTAATATTATCTAATATTTTAAATTTTAAAATAAGAAATCAAATAATATAAAATTTATTATTTCATATAAATTAAAAAATATTTTTTTTTATAATTTTTATTTTACTTTTTTTAATTTATTTATTTTCATTTTTCATTTCAAGCTCATCAACTTTTAAATTACTTCTTATATTATTTTTAATATCTTCTTCTTTTTGAGAACCTTTTACTTCATCAGCAAAGACAAAATCACTTAAATCAATTTCATCAGAATTATAAAAATCATCATTATTATTACTATAAACCATTTCATTTTTACTTATAGAATTAGCATTATAAAATTCATTTATGAAATTATCAGATAATAATTTATTTTCATATAATTGAACAACATTACTAATATTTTCATTAAAAAATTTATTCCAATCTTCACTATAATATTTCTTAAGAGAATCACAAGTATTTTTTCTAATAAAAGGTTTACTATAAGTACTTAAATTAAATTCACTTGAAACATATCTATCTTTAGGAGTATTTTTATTTTCATTTTTATTTGTTTTATTAATAAAACAAATACTACCTTCTCGAGAATATGATAAAAGTTTTAATGGCGTTCCTCCGATTACAGAATTTATTTTATAACTTAAACTTATTAAAAATGAATAATAACCATGTGAACATTTATTATTTGAATTAAATTTAAATTTATTTGATATTTTATCATTTGTAATATGAACTTTTATAATTTCTATTATTTTTAATTTTTCAAATAAATAAACTGATAAATCACGATGCAAATTTGCATCTTTTAAATAATTTTTTAATAAGTTTAAAAATGATAATTGATATAAATTATTCCATTCATATGTAAATAAATAATTAAATGCTATTGAAAAAAAATTTGAAGAAATTAACATTTCATCATATTTAAAACTAATATTTTTTAAATAAGGAAAAAAAGAACCAAATAATTCAATAATTTTAATTCTAAAACTTCCTAAAGGTTTTATTTTTATATTATTATATGAAGTAGGAATACTTATTAATTTTTTTAATGTTTCTTTATTTTGTTTGAAATTATGAATAAAATTATTAAAAGTAGAAAAAAAATTTTCACTTAAATTAGTATGAACTATTTTTTTATTAGTTTGTCCTCCAATTTCTACCATATCATCATCTTGACAAATTTCATTTTTTGGAAAATGAGAAGTTTGAGTATTTGAAATCATATAAGTTAATAAAGATAATATTTCAGAATAATTACTTTTTATTATTGAATTATTTATATTTTCATTTGAATTCAAATCAACTTTTAACTCTTTAAATATTGAATTAAATATTTTTTTACTATTTATTATTTCATCTAATATTGTTTTATTTTCAAATAATTCAGTTAACATTAATGTAATATTTGAAATTTTTTCTGGATTTTCTTTAACTTTTATAAAGGAAAATATTTCATTTAAAATTTCTTTTCTTTCACTTATTAAATCATCTATATTATTATAATAATAATTATCAGTATTATCAACAGCAAAATTAATTGAAACTGATGAACTCATATTAGGAATTAAATTATCAAAATTTAGTAATTTAATAAATATATCACAAATTGATTTTCTATTACAATGATAAATTAATTGCTTTATAGTATCTTTTTTTTCCCTAAATAAATAATTTAATATTTTAATTGGTTTTCTTGTTAAAATTATTTGAAAAAATTTTGAAAAATAACCTGTTAAAACGTAATTTAAATCTTTTTTAGTTTCTAAAAATGTAAGAAAATAATCAAACATTTCAATTTTATTATAATTATCTTTATTATTATCTCTTTTATTTTCATTATGATGATCATTAAATAAATCAATATTATCAAAAGTTTTTTTATTTTTCTTTTTTAAATTAAATTCTTCTTCTGATTTATTTAAAATAAAATAATTTACAATTTTATCTTCATCACTATTTAAAATTTCAGAAGCAATAAAAGGAAATTTATGTCCTTTTAATAAATCATCTTCTTTAGGTTCTTTAATTATATAATCAACCAATTTTTTAACTTTATCTTTTGAAAAAAAATTAATCAATTTTTCATTTTGATTTCTAAATTCACTTATAATATTTTCTTCTTGAAGTAAATCTTCTAAAGTAGTATTTTGATTATTTAATTTTTTTTCTATTGTTTTTAAATTACTTTCAATATTATTTAGTTTAATTGGTAAAAAACTTGAATTTTTATTCATATTCTAATATTAATACATTAATTAATTAAAAAAATTTTATTGAATAATTGGTGATTTACATACAATACATTTATTATTTTCATTAGTTATAATTTGATTATCTAAGCAAGCTTCATGAAAAAAATGATTACAAGATAAAATAATAATATTACTTTTATTCTTAAATTTTTTTCCACATAAACTACAATCATATAATTGAAATGAAGAATGATTATCATCTAAAATAAAAGAAGGTAATAAATTTATTTTTTTTAATAAGTTGTCATTAAGAATTTTTTTATTTGTTCTTTCATTATTAACTTCATCAACTTTAAGAGTATTATTATTTATTGAATTTAATCCTGTTGAATTCATTTCACTTTGTTGTTTTAAATGATTATATTTTCTTCCTAAAATTTGGGTTTTTTGTTTTTGATTTCTTGAATTTTTATTAAAGTTTTTATCACATTTTTTATATACTAAAATTATTAATGATAAAATTAAAAATATAGAAATTATACAAGAACCTATAATAATTATTATTTGGAAAAAATTTATATAATCTGTTTTTTCCATTTTTATTGTCAAAGAATCATTTTCATATTCTAAAAATAAATATGAAATTTTTAAACATAAATTAACTGTTTTTTCTTTTATTGAAATATTACTTTTATTATTTTTTAAATTTTTATTTTCATCGTTTAAATTATTATAATAAGATAAATTTAATATTCCTTTATCATTTAATAATTCAATATTAATATTAATTTTAATAACTTTTGAATATTCAAAGCAAATAATTTTATATAAAATTTCGAAATTTTCATTTTCTTTTTTTTTAAGAGAATAATCTAATTTATTTTCATTATAATAAATCTCAATATCTGATTCTTTATTAATACATTGATATTGTTCAGTTAAAAATTTATAATTATTTTTATTTATTAATTCATCAATAAATGACATATTACAATTAGTTTTAAACTTTATATTTATACAAGAATTTAAATTTGAACACCAAACACAATTTTCATTTAAAAAACAATAATAACAAGAATTAATTTCGTTACAATTTGAATCTAATATTCTTTCACTTTTTATATATTTAAAGATAAAATAAAAGTAAAATAGATTAATAATATATTTCATTATTTTTTATTTTTTTTTAATTTAAATTCCTTATTATCATTAATAAAATAATAATTTTTTTTTTTTTGATTAATAAAATGAATTCATATTTTCAAAATGGACCTTTTATAGAATTATATAGTACAATTAATTAAAACATATAATAAATTTAAAATTAGATGAAGATTTAATAAAAAAATGGAAATTTACAGGAAAAAAAGAAAAAGGATTTGAACCACATTCAAAAAGTAATTATTTAACTTTAATGAATGTAAATTCGAAAATGCAATGTCCACATAATGAAAAGAATTCAATAAAAATTTATAATAATGTTATTATATTTCAATTTCTTTTATTAAATTCAAAATCTTTTTCTATTGAAATTAAAGCAACTGATAATTCAGATACAAAAAGGCGTTTTACTTTTTTAACTTCATTAAAAGAAAATATTATTAATCAATTTAATTGTCAAATCTCAATTAATAATTTAATAATTAATAATTGGATTAATCTTTATATTGATATTGGAAATTTATTAAATCAATGCTTTCAATTTCAATCTTTTAAATGCATTGATTATATTCATATTTGTGGAAATTGTAAAATTAGAAAAATTTATTCTATTAAAAATATGAAAGAACCTGTAAATAAAGGAATTATTATTATTAAGAATAATATTATTAATTTAAAAATTGAAAATATTAATAAAGGAATTGAAGAAAATAATTATTGTCCTGTTTTAAATTTAGGAATTAATTTTATATCATTAGTTGATAATTTAAACGGGGAAAATATATATCATAATAATTTAAGAAATAACATTAAATATAATAATAAAGAAAAATTTTTATATAAAATAAATAGGAAAAGTGAAAGTACAAAAGATATTTTTATTAATGATATTTCACCTTCAAAAATTCAAACAAATTATTTATTAAATTTTAAAAATAATAATATTAATAATAACAATAATAATAATAATAATAATAACAAAAGTAGTAGTTTAAATATGAGTAACTCTAAAAAAAATACTTTAGCTCAAAGAACAAAAGAAAATGTTAAATTTGGAAGAAAACTTCCTGGATTTAATATTATAAAAAGTCAAATTCATTATAATGCAAAGATTAATAATTCAAATAAAACTAATAATAATAAAATTACTGGATTTATTGAAATTCATGATGATTTAAATAATAATAGTAACAATAAATTATTAGGTAATACTTTTAAAGTTAGTAAAAGTAATAATTCTTCAAAAAAAAATTTAATAAATAATTATTCAAAAGACAAAATGACAAAAGCAAAATCAACTTATAGTAAAAATATAAGAATTAAATATAAAAATGATGATAGTAATTTAGAAAATTTAATTAAAAATCAAAATGATTCAAATATCATAATAAAAAATAAAAAAGATAATGACAACACAATAAATAAAGAAATAAATAACAAATTTAATTTTTATGGAAATATAAATGTAAATCAAAGTTTAACAAAAAAAAAGACAAATGAAAGTATAGAAGAATTATGTGACTTTGATAATGGAAATATCTTATCAGATGTTCAAATGAAAGAATACAATAGTAATAATATAATTCATATAGATAAAAATCCTTTAAATCATATAGAAGTAAAAACACAAAATTTAATAAATGATATGATTAATAAAAAAGATGATAAAGAAAATGTTGATTATTTTGATATAAATGATGAATTAAATATAGATGATTTAAGAAATAATTTTAAAGTAGAAAGTAATAGACCATATTCCCCTCCTATTGGAAAAATGATTCCTTTTATGGTTGATAGTAATGGTGAAAAAAAAGAAATTAATAAAAATAATTTAATTAGTGAAAAAGATAAAAATCCTCTTTTAATTTCAAGAACTAGTAATTTTAATAATAAAATTGTTAAAAATTATGAAAATTTAGTTTATGATGAAGATGAAGGAGTTTATTTTGATCCTAATACTAAAATTTATTATGATATTAAAAATAAATAATCATTATTATATATATTTTTTGTATTTGGTTTTCCTATTTTTAGCATAAATAATACAATAATTTTATAAATTTTACTTAACTTAATTTTAAACAATTTATTTAAATTTATTTATTCATTCATTTCAAACATTTAAATTATTGATAAAGTTTCTTTAAATGAAAAAAAAATTTATTTAAATAAAAAATATTAAGATGATTAATCAAACACTTAAGAAAAAATAATGATTTTTCTCGATTAGAATTAATAAATATATTGAAACTAAAATAAAATTAATTATGATTTATCTTTTATAATATTTAATTGTTTTTTTTACTAAAAATAATATAATAATTATATTAAAAAATATATATTAATAGAAAATAATTATTTTGGTATTTCATTATCATTTTCAATTTCTTGTAAAATATTTTCAATTTCATCTTCAATTCTAGAATAAATATTTTTAATTTTATTTTTTAAATTATCTTTTTTATTTAATAAAATAGAATCATGAAATAATTTTGAAATTTCTTTTTCATTTTTATTAATTTCTAAAAATAAATCAAGAGGATCTTTAATATTATTATAATTAACATTATCTAATTTATTTTTAACAAAATAATACACATCATCAATATTATTTCCGGTATTAATTTTTTCATTTTTAAAATTTTTATTCACAGTATTTTGAATTTGTAAAGAAGCTTCATTAATATTATCAATTTTCTCAGTAAAAATTTTTCCCCATTTTTCAATATCAATTTCTTTTTCTTTTATTAAATCTATTCTTTCATAAATATTTAAATTTTCTCTTAATTCTTTTAATAATTTGTCTTTATAAAATATTAAACATAATCTATCATCATTAAATAAATCAATTGTTAAATGATTTAAATGATTTTTTTTATAACATTTTTCACATAAAAATTTATTACAATTTCTACAAAAAATAAAAGAAATTGCTTTAAAACATTCATAACAAGAAATTTTATTTGAATCTTTTATATTTGGACTTTTAGATCTTAGTTTAATATTAATAGGAGGTAATTTTTTTTTTTCATACAATTTATTATTAAAAAAAATGGTAGATTGACTATTTTTTAAATTTTTATTTTGTTTAAAAATAATTTTCTCATTTTTAATTATATCTAATTTAACCGTTGATTGTCCTGGAAAAAGTAAACCTAAAGGTTTATCTAATTCTTTGTTTAAATTTTTATTATTATATAATATTGTTATTTCTCCTGATATTGGATAATAAATATTAAATATTTTATCCTTTATATATGAAAGATTTTTATGAATTGGAGTTATTAGTGTTTGATTATTATGATAATATGATAATATTATTTTTATTTTTTGATTTTGAACATTCATATTTAAATTCTTAAATAATCAAATATTAATTTTGAAAATTAATTTTATTTTATTTTTATTTTTAATTTACTATTTAGAAATGATTTTAAATAAATATAATTATTAAAGAATTAAGAAAATATTTTATATTTATTTTATAAAATTAATGAATATGAAAAAAGAATTTCTTCCTTTTCTTAAAATAGATCATAAAACAAATTTCGAATTAACAGACGAACAATTTCAAAAGAATGAAACTTTAAATTTATTTACTACACTTTCTTTAGTTTCTGATGATGATATTGGAAAAGAAATAAATAAATTTTTTGATAAAATTCTTCCTGAAAATTCTTTAAAAGATGTTTTTAAAATTAATATAGCAATATCAGAAAAAATAAAAGATGGAAAAAATAAAAAATTAGTTCTTAAAACATTAAATAGTATATTAAATAAAAAAGAAGAAGTAACATTGAATTTAACAAGTAATGAATTATATGATTTATCAATAATAATATCAGTAATATATAATAAATTATCAAAAAGTAAAATAGTAAACAATTATGAAACATTTTTAAATGAAATAAAAAAATTTAAAAAAAGTAATTTTGATATATTGAAAAGATATATAAATGAAAAGGTTATAAATAATTTTCATTTAAGTACAAGTATATCTCCTCCTTCAAGTACAAATAATTCAATGAGTGAAGGTTTAAATAGAACAAATATATCAAATTCTCCAAAAAAAATAAGAACTTTAAAGAATTTAAATTTAATTAATCAAAATAATTTAAATTATAAATTCCAAGAATTTAAAGATGATAAATATTATATTATTCCAATTGAATGTATGATTCTTATTAGAAAATTTGAAAAAGTTAAAAAAATAAAATTAAAAATTGAAAATGATATTGATGAAGAAATAATAAGAAATAATATTTTTATTTTATTAAATCATGAATGGTTATTTCAAAATTTAATGGAAATAGAAATTGATTTATCAAATGAAGAAATATATAAAGATTATTATAGTTTATATAATGAAGAATTAATAAATTTAGGAAATTCAAGTAAAAAACTTATTAAAAATACAAATTATTCTGGTTATTATAATAATAAAAGAATATTTGATCCAATTCATGAATTAAATTTCAAAGAAGAAGAAGATGAAAATAATAATAGTGATTCTTTTGAAGATATTTTTAGTTTAACTATTGATGAAGAACCACTTTTAAATATAGTAAGTGATAAAAAAAATAATTTGACTTATGATGAATTTTTGAAAAAATATGATAAAACTTTCCAATTAATTATTATTTATTCATTTTTTATTTCTAAAATTAAAAATTTATATAACGCTAATTTTATTATTCCTGATGAAATGGAAAAAGATATTTTAAATTATTTAAATAAAAATAATGTTATATTAATGAATTTTCAATTTTTAAATTTTTTCACTTTTAATTCAAATTTAATTGGATTTACTTATGATTTTAATAGTTTAGATTCAAATTCTTTTGACAAATTAATAGGATTTATTTATAAAAATGAAAATTTAAAAAGTTTAAGATTAAGTTTTTTTCCTCCAGAAGAATATTTTTCTCCTCAAATGTTATTAAAATTATTATTTACATTAAATTATAATTTTAAATCTATTTTCCCAAAAATTGAAAATTTTTCAAATTTTGAAGGAGGAGTTCATACAGAAATTGATTCTTTAATATTGAATAAATTAATAAATTCTTTTGAAAATAATTTAAGTAAATTTTTTCTTTTATTGACAAAAAAAAATGAAATTAAAGAATTGAGTTTATTATTTGATATTCCTTCTGTTCTTAGAAATAGTGAAAATTATTTATTAGTTTTATTAAAATTCTTTATCAATTTATTTGTTTTACTAGAAAAAAACTTTAATAATTATGAAACTTTAATTATTCAAGCTGAATATTCTTTTATTGATAATAGAAAAAATCCTTTTTTAAATCATTGTTTAAGTAAAAGAAATTTATTTCAAAATAAATTATCAAAGTTAAAAAATTTAACTTTTCATTCAAATTTTTTTAATATTACTCATATTTATAATATTATTTCACCAAATTTAAATTATTTATCAATTGGTTATTTAGATAAAGATACTTTTGAAAATTTAATTTTATATATAACTTCAAGTGAATTTTCTTCAAATTCTAATTTATTTACTTTACAAATTAGTTTAAATAATACTATTAATAATTATAATTTAATAAGTGAGTTATTTTATCTTCTTTTTTCAGAATATCCAAAAAGTTTAAAAGAAATTATCATTATTTCTTCTATTGAAATTAATTTTTATGATTTAAAAAAACTAATTGATTTGAATAATTATAATACTTTAGAAAAAATTTTACTTCAATTTAGTAAAAGAAGTTTAAAAGATAGAGAAGATTTTTTTTCTGAAAGTAAAAGTAATAAATCTAATAGTTTTATTATAGAAAAAGAAAGTTTTCAAAGTTTTTATATTGTTAGAAATAAAAAAAAAACTAATTTGCTTTTATTTTTAATGGATTCTTTATCTAAAAAATTTAATAAAAATTTCATGAGTTATAATATTTTTCATGGAATAGAAAAATTTATATTTAAAAAGAAAGATAAAGAGGTATTTATAAAATATAAATAATAATTATTGTTTTGCCAATAGACGATTTTTTTAATTATTTACATATAATTTAAATGATTATTTATTCTTCATATTTAAAAGAAATTAAAACTTTTTTAATCAAGATTATTTTGATAGAAGTATTATTTAGTTATCTAATCATAATATTGAAAATATTAATAATAAAAATTATCTTTAATACATGAAGTAATATATTTTTAAAAGGAATATAATTTTTTTTTGAGAATTTTATTCACAAATTTTTTTTTCTTTTTAATTTTAAGTACTTATTTTTTAAATTAAAAAAATATATTTTTTTAATTGTTAAATAATTTAAATATAATTTATGATTTTTAAATTATTTTTTTTTATTTAAAAATAATGATTAATAATTATTAATAATATTAATAAATAATTATTAATAATATTAATAAATTAAATTTATAAAATTAAAGACTGAACTGTCATCCACAAAAAATAATTGAAATTATATTTTAATCACAAAAATTGATCTTATGCAAAAAAATATCTTAAAAAAAAAAATATTCGAAAAATGGAAATAAAAACGTAAAATTAACGTATTTAAAAAAACTAAAACATATTTAACTAAAATATTCATGAATAATTGCATTAATCATTTAATAAATCAAACTTGTGAATAAACATCATTTTGAAAGTCCAAAATTAAAAAAAACATTTTTTTTCTATGTTCTCATCTTTTTATATCTCACGAAATATTTCGTGAAGTAAAAAAACTTTTATTCCAATTTTTTTAATCTAATTTTCAAACTTTAAATTTTTAAAAGAAATAAAACAAATAAAACAAATTATATATTTGAAAAAGAAAAACAAATTTTTTCTTCTTATTTCCTTATTAAAAGATAAAAAAAGAAAAAATCCATTCAGGAAATAATTCTAAAATACATCATTAAAGATTTAAAGATTTTTAAAATAAACTATAATAAAATAAACACTATTATATGGAAGTTTATCAAAAAAAAGAAAATAAAATACTTTCAAAAGTTTTAGAAAAAGAAAATTATTCTCTTAATTCTGAAAAAATTTATTTATTTCCTTCTTGTAAAGAATGTAATAATAGTTATTTAGAAGATGAAACTTATTTTATTAATAATATTAATGTTTCAAATTCTCAAAAAGAATCAAAAACAAATTTAATTGATTTATCTGTTAAAAGTGAAGGAGAAAAGAAAAAAAATAACAAAAAACGAAAAAGAATTTATAAGAAGAGAACATATTCTCATAAAAAAAAAGTCAAAAAACAAAAAAGTAAAATTCTTAATGAACTTAATGAAAATAATATGAATAGTATTGATAATATTAAAGAAAATGATTCCCGCGAAAAAAAGATTAATGATTATGAAAAAGATTTAAAAAATATTATTGAAAAAAAAAGTGAAATGATAGATGAAAAAAATAATGTTATTGAGTTATGCGGTAAAAAAAATAATTTTCTAGAAGAAAAAAAAAATTCAGAAATAATAAACAATACAATTCTTGAATTTGAAAAAATTCTTTTAAACGATGATTTTGTTTTAAATGAAAACATGATAAAGAAATACAAACAAAAAAAAAATATAAATCAGAAATTAAACAAAAAAAATGAAAATTCAAAAGAACAAAGTTTAATAATTAACAATATTAATAATTATATTAGAATTAATAACCCAGAAATAAATTATATTAACAATAATAATAATATCCAAAACTTTTATAATAATAATGATGAAATTAATAAAATAAACGAATTTCTAAAAGAAAATTATTTTTTATCAAACCAACAATATTTTATAAATTATATTCAAAATCCTATAAACAATTATTTTTTTATAAATGATTTAGTTAATCAAAATAATAATTATAATAATATTATAAAAACTCATAATAATTATTTTTTAGATAATGATGTAAATAATCAAAATAAAGAAAAATATAATTTATATGATAATAAAAATTTCAATATTATAAACGAACAAAAAGTAAATAATTATTATTTTTTCAATTCTTCAAATAATAATAAAGAAGAAAAAGTAATAAATAAAATTATAAAGAAAAATCAATTAAAAAAGGAAAAAAAAAATATGTATGAAGAAAATAAAGAAAATTCAGAAAAAAAATATATTTTAATGTCAGAATTTTTATCAAGAGCTCCAATAAGAATAAATCCAAAAATAGGAAAACCTTATTTAATAAAAAATAAAGAAGAAAAAAAGATTTTATTAAATGTAAAAATAAAAATTCCAAATGTAAAAGAAGAAATTATTCTTTCTTTAAAAGAAGGAGACAATATAAATAAGAAAATAAAAGAATTAATAAAAGACGAAAAATTTATTCCAAAAGTAATAGAACAAATCTATAAAACTTTAAATTATCTTAATTTATTCAACTCATATTATTTGAGTGTTGATTCAAAGCAAAATTTAAATATTATAAATAATTTTATAAATAATAAAATAAACTTTAATAATAATAATTCTTTCTATGAAAAGAAGAAAATAATACTTTTGGGTTGAAAAATTATTAAGAATAATTTAAATAAAGCAAAATAAATTTAAAAATAAATATTCTGGAAAATGATTCAGATATTTATTTATTTTATGAATATAATCTTTTATGTAATAAAACTTTTATTCTTTAAGTATAAAATAAAATCTCATATTATTATTATAGAAAGTATTATTAAACAATTAAAAAATTTTTT
>JAEEGI010020644.1_pt1 | contig 13168 bp, 9 predicted proteins | sample 8958751 | NCBI WGS metagenome assembly JAEEGI01 (sample SAMN16246545, study PRJNA631951) | gut metagenome | biome: gut microbiome; feature: rumen; material: KS-attached | host: Bos | place: Iran: Karaj | collected 2018-10
AGAAAACTGCCGCCTTTGATGAAAGCGTCGCCGAGAATTCCCTTTTTTGTAAACCAGAAACCTAGTAACATCATTACGGCGAAAACCGCCATTTTAATCAGCAGAGCCTGCATAACAATATCTCCGAAAACAAAAATCGTAACATTCTAACACAAAGAATTCCGGCCTGCAATGCAGGCCGGAAGGATTTATAAGGTTTATCCCATTTCGCAGACATATCCGATCTTGCCGTTGAACATGTAGCCGTAATCCTGGCAGGGATCGTTTCTGCTGTCGTTATAGTACCATTTCCCGTTGTTGTTCCACAGAAGGATGTAATCCTCAATGACTCCGTCTCCCCCGTCCTTATAAGAGGGTTCTCCGGCGGCCCAATTGTAGAAATCTATGGTCTCACCATTCTCCCAGACGAGATTTCCGTTTTCTCTGTGACATCCGATCCAGACATAGGTCAGTCCGTTTCCGGAAGCTGCCTCTATGACCTTGTCAAGCTCTTCCTGATTGCTTACAGTAGCGAGATATCCGCCGAGCTTTCCGCATTTCTCTCTGGCGTTATCCCAGGAGATGTTTTCCACATAACAGAGATATGTGTGTTCGCCGTCCGGATTCAGGACCGGAGCATTCTCATTGGTATAGAGGACATCGTCCGGGTTGAGCTCCGGAGTGGGTACGGCGGGAGTTTCTGTTCCCGCTTCATTATCCGAACCGCTCTGCTCGGGAGGCGCCTCTGTCGGTGCCGGAGTGGCCTGGGCTGCCAGTTCCTGCTCGGCAACTTTGCTGTCCAGGTTTCTTGAGACCACATTGAAGACCAGGGCTGCTCCGCAGAGAAGAAGACAGAGTATCAGGACGAATGTCACCGAGCGGTTTCTGCTTGGAGTTCCTCCGCTTTTCTTCGGTTCCTGCGGGTTTTTTCCGTTATTCTCGTCCATTTATCAGTTTCCCCTGTAGATTATCTCGCCGCACTCGGGGCAGTATTTGGGAATATCGTTGGGATCATCGGGAACCCAACCGCACTTGTTGCATCTGACCTGTACCTGCGGGACTGCCGCTCTTGCAAGACGGTTGCGAAGCAGAAGCACCAGTATCGCGAGCAGTGCCAGAACAGCCAGAACTATAAGCACGTACAGAAGTATCGTAGTGCCAGACGCGCCGCTTCTCGAAGCAGAAGTGCCGTCTGCGCCTGTGCCCGTATTGTCAATAGTCGAGACATTGTTCGGATCTCCCGCAGCTCCGTTGTTGTTAATTGTCGTATCGACAGTCGCGTCGTTGCCGCTTGTTCCGTTATGGGTTATGGCGGGATTGGAGCCCGTAGTGCCGTTGCCTGTTCCCGTGCCGTTATTCCCTCCGGAATATGAGGGGTTGTTGGTATTGATCACAGGAGCTATCGTCGGAGACGGAGTGACTATAGGCGCGATGGTCGGAGTCGGGGAAGCGGGCGCTGCAGCGTCACTGACAGTGACCTTCGCGTAATTGGTGTAAGCCGTTGTCCCGTCAAAGCCCAGATATTTGCATTGGACGCTGTACCCGTCCATAGCTGCGGGGATATTCTTTAAAACGAGGCGCTCGGTATTGGAGCCGTCTATCTCCAGATTTTCAAAGCCCTTCTCTTTCTTGATCTCGGCTACGGAGTAGGTCTTGCTCTTGTCAGCGTTTTTGAAGCGCCACTCAAGATACTGGGCATTGTCGGCTCTGGCAACGAAAACAGCGTCCTCGCCTGTCTTGACAGTCTCGTCTGTCGGGCTCTTGGTTATCGACAAAGGCTGATATACGTAGTAGCTCGGCTGTGACGTGGAGACCGGGGCGCCGGAGACAGTGAATGTGCAGACATAAGTGACGGCTTCGCCGTTTTTCGTCACATTTATCTGGGCGTAGTAGGTCCCTGCCGTATCAGGCATTCCGTAGATCCACACCTGTGTGTCGTTGTTTGCTATCTGGATCCCGGAAGGCAGACTGCCGCTGACAGAGACATCGGTGATGCTGCTGCCCTGATCCACGTAGTACGAAGAGATAAAATCTCCCGTTTTGAATACATAAGTTCTGTTTTCGGTAACGGCAAAGGCGCTGACTGTAAACAGGGCGCAAATGAGCATTACCGCGACCGCTATTGCAAAAATCCGTTTTTTCATTTTCCGGTCTCCTCAATCTTAAGGTACATTACACTGACGGTATCAAACAACAGTGTAGATTATGTTAACATTTTTACATTTCTTAGTCACGGAAAATATACCTGACTGCAAGCCGGAGTCTCCTAAGATTATTACGGTTTTCCGGTTCCGCACTCCGTGCAGAATTTGCCTTTGTTGACTGTTCCGCAGCTTGGGCATGTCCATTCCGAAGAAGGTCTCGCCGTGCCGCACTCGGGGCAGAACTTGCCTGTATTGACAGAGCCGCAGTTCGGGCAGGTCCAGGAATCTGCAGAAGCAGCAGGAGTACCGGCGGTCTGCTGAGCCGCGTTCTGGGCAGCCGCCATACCGTATAGCTCAGCCGCATTGGCGCCTCCCGCCTGGGCAGCCATATTCATGTTCATGAATCCCACAGCCGCTCCTCCGGCGTTGTTCGCAGCGTCCTTCATGGCCTGTGTCTGCGCCTGGATGACAGCTGCCGCTCCGAGGCCCGGATTCTGGTAGGCTGCAGCCTGCTGCATGGACTGGATCATCTCCTCGTCATCTTCGGAGGCTTTGACCGAGTTCACGCCGAAGGCAACGATCTCGATGCCTCTCTTGTTCTTCCAGGAAGCGGAGAGCTCGTCATTCAGGGCGTTCGCAATCTCGCTCGTGTGGCCGGGAAGGGCCGAGTAGCGGATACCCATGTCGCTTATTTTCGCGAATGCAGGCTGGAGGGCTGTCAGAAGCTCGGATTTGAGCTGGGAGTCGATCTTGTCTCTCGTATAGCTGTTTTCCACATTGCCGCAGACATTCGTGTAGAAGAGGATCGGGTTGGTGATCCTGTAGCTGTATTCGCCGAAGCAGCGGATCGAGATGTCTATATCTATTCCCGCTCTCTGGTCCACTACTCTGAAGGGGATCGGGGAAGGCGTGCCGTATTTGTTGCCGATGATCTCCTTGGTATTGAAATAGTAAACTCTCTGATCCTTGGCGGTGTCGCCCGCGAATGTGAAGCGCTTTCCGATCAGTTTGAATATCTCGGGGATGTTCTCGCTCAGGTTCCCGTAGAACAGAGAAGGCTCCGTGGACATGTCGTAGGTGTATTCGCCCGCCTCAGCGCAGAGGTCTACGACCTTGCCCTGCTCGACGATTATCATACACTGGCCTTCGGCGATGGCGATTATCGAACCGTTGGAAATGATATTGTCATTGCCTCTGTTGTTTCTGTTTCTCTTCTTGCCTTTGACAACAAGAACATCTGCCGGAATCGAATCACAGTAGAAATACTCCTTCCACTGGTCGCTGAGTACGCTGCCTGCGCTTATCAGAGCTGTAGAAATAAGTCCCATATCGTTCTCCTTTTCGAGTAAAAATATTATTGACTTTTAAAATGCCGTATGATATATTTGCGTTTGCAATTCGGACCGTTAGCTCAGTTGGTAGAGCAACCGGCTCATAACCGGTCGGTCCGGGGTTCGAGTCCCTGACGGTCCACCAATTGCATCTAGGGGAATAGCTCAGCTGGTAGAGCGGCGGTCTCCAAAACCGTAGGCCGAGGGTTCGAAGCCTTCTTCCCCTGCCAATTAACTCCGTGTCTGTAAGGTACGGAGTTTTTTGTTGCTCCGGTCACTTTTCAGCCTATTTTATCAGCATTCTTTCCGTATTGCAAATATTATCGTCAGTAACCCGCTCTTATTAAAGCACCGCTTTTACAAGGCGGTGCTTTCTGTTTCTCTCTTATTTCTTTTTTCCGTTCACGGCGTCCAGTATCTTCCGGAGCTTTGCGTCCGTAAGAAGATTCGTCATCCGGGAAAAGGCCCTGAGCGGGATATTCACCGCCATTTCCATATCCGTCGCCTTTTGGAGGGAACCCGTCTTTTTAAGCGTTTCGACATACAGGTTCAGACCGCTGTAAAGAAGCTTTAAAGGCCCTTTTTTCTTTTTCCCCATGGCGACCGGAGTGTCGAATTCCAAAGGCGCGGACAGATCCCATCTGCTCTCGGGTATCTGTCTTCCCAGAATGTACTCAAATGCGTCATCGGGAACATTTTGGACATCAGCTTCAAAATATTCGGGAATATCTGCCCTCGAGTAGGGACTCAAGACTTTATTGCCTTCAAATGTGATATTTGAAGAGAGCTTTTGGTCCTCATCTCTTGAGGAAGAACCTACGCTCACAATGTATTTGCCGTCTTCGCATACCCAAGAGTGCGTATCCGTATTCCAATAGGAGAACGCGTGTTCATCGATGCTTATTTCTACAGTTTTCTTCTCTCCCGGCTCGAGAAAGACTTTTTTGAATCCGGCGAGCTTCTTCTTTTCGCGGAACACTTCGCTTATGCTTCTGTCCGAGAATCCCGCATATACCTGGCAGACCTCTGCCCCTGCGCGCTTGCCTGTGTTCTTCAAGGTGAAAGTGACCTTGCCGTCCTCAAACTTCAGGTCCTTATATTCGAAGCCGGTATACGAAAGCCCGTAACCGAAGGGGTATCTGACTCTGACTCCTCTGGTGTCGTAGTATCTGTATCCGACAAAGATGCTCTCCCGGTATTCGGCAGTCGCTTCTTTTCCCGGCCAGTATTTGTAACAGGGGACATCCCTTCTGACAACGGGTATGGTCTCGGACATCTTTCCGGAGGGATTCACCTCTCCGGAGATGATCCTCGAAACTGCTTTCGCGCCTCCCTGTCCTCCGAGAGAGGTCCAGATCACCGCGGCAGCATTCTTGTCCCAGTTCATGTTGACCGGGCTTCCCGCGGACACGACAGCGATTATGTTGGGATTGACCTTCGCAACCGCCTCAACGAGCTTCACCTGGTTTTCAGGCATCTTCATGTTTTCCCTGTCTCTGCCCTCAGCCTCGGAAAACTCGTCGAGCCCGAGAAACATGACAACATAGTCCGCGTTGGCGGCAAGCTCCGCGGCCTCATTTGCAAGATCCTTGTCCTTTTTGCCCAGTCTGTCGAAGCCCTTGCAGTATCCCGCGATCTCAAAGCCCTCCGCCTTGAGCGAATCGAGCCCCGTCTCTAAATAATTTGGGCTGACATGCGAGGAGCCCGCCCCCTGATACCGCGGAGAGACCGCGAAGTCGCCGATCACCGCTATCTTCGCTCCCTTTTCGAGCGGCAGGATATCGGCGGTATTCTTCAACAGGACGCACGAGGCCTCGGCAGCCTTTACCGCGAACTCATGGTGGGCCTTTTTGTCATAAGCCCTGGGAGCCTTTACCGCCTCAGCGCCTTCAAGAGCGAATTGTAGGAGCTTCTTCGCGTTGGCGTCGAGCGTTTTCAGACTTATCTTCCCGTTTCCGGCAGCGTCCAGAACGGCCTGGTCTGTCTCCCCTCCGGAATACGGCATCTCGAGATTCAGCCCGGCATTGACCCCTTTGACTCTGTCGCTTACGGCGCCCCAGTCTGAGATCACGATACCTTCAAATCCGAACCGGTCTCTCAGTACATCGCTGAGAAGGTACCTGTTCTCAGATGCGTATGTGCCGTTCACTTTATTGTACGAACACATAACTGCCTTTGCTTTACCCTCTTTTACGGCAGTTTCGAAGGCGGGAAGGTATATCTCCTGAAGAGCCCTCTCATCTATGACGCTGTCCGAGGTCATCCTGAGAGTCTCCTGGGAATTTGCGGCAAAATGCTTGCAGCACGCCGCGACGCCGTTTGCCTGTATCCCGCGGATCAGCGCCGCACCCATCTTCCCCGCGAGATGAGGATCTTCCGAATAATATTCGAAATTCCTTCCGCAGAGAGGATTTCTCTTTATGTTGATCCCGGGGCCGAGGACCATGGAGATTCCTTCGGAAGCGGCCTCTTCTCCGAGGAGCTTTCCCATCTCCTCGTTGATGTCCTCATCCCAGGAGGAAGCCATGGCCGCAGCAGTGGGGAAGCAGGTAGCAGGGACTGAATCGTTTATTTCCAGATCCAGATCCATGCTCTTCATCTTCCGGAGCCCGTGAGGCCCGTCGGTCATCATGACGGAAGGAACTCCGAGTCGCTCTATCCCCTTTGTATGCCAGCTGTCAGCTCCGGAGCAGAGCTTTGCTTTCTCCTCCAGAGTCAGTCTGTCTGTAATTTCTTTTATTTCAATATGATCAGTTCCCATTTCCTGTATCGTTTCTTCTTGCCTTTACCATCTCCGCTATCTCCGTGACGCGCTCATCGGTCAGCGTGAACTTTCTGCGGAAGTAAATGAAAGCTATAGCAAGTCCTATCACAGGGATGACCGTCATAGTCATTCTGAGCCCTGCCTTGCTCGCGGCGGATACGCCCTGCGACCAGTCCACAAGCTTGTCTGCCTCGGAGACCTCCGTGCCTGCCTGCAGATGGTTGATGCTGAGGCAGATCGAGGCGACCAGCGCAGCCACGCCTGAGGCGAGCTTTACGACAAAGGTCTGCATCGAGAAGATGACGCTTTCATCGCGGCGGTTGTTCTTCAGTTCGCCGTAGTCGACGGTGTTTGCAAGGAAGACGGTCGTGATAACGGTGAGCATGCCGTTGGCCGCGAAGATAAAGAATGCCGGTATGAAGAGCATGAATACGCTGGACATGTTCGTAAAGGCCAGGACCAGCAGCACCGCGTATCCGGCCATAGCCATCCCGAGGCTTATGTAGAAGATCTGCAGGCTGGTGAATCTTTTCCTGAGCAGCGGATAGAAGGCCATCATCGAAAGGACCTGGATGGCTCCTCCGAACATGTTGAACAGCACGTATGCGTCATTCCATCCCGTCGTTCCGAAGTCGTACTTGAAAAAGTATATGACCAGATTGGAGGTGATGTAGATTGAGCAGTTTATCAGAACGATCGCGATCGTGACCGTCATGGCCTGGTCGTTCTGAACGAGGGCCTTGAACATCTGTCCGACAGATACGGTCTGCATGTCGGCAGTCGATTTCTCCTTGACATTGACGCAGGTGAGTATCGTGAAGATTATGAAGAAGGCGGCAATTATGATCGAAAAGTACTTGAATCCGACGATCTCGATCATTTTCGCTCCGGCCTCGCTGCCCGCGAAGGCGTTTCCGAGTATCGGGACCAGCATCATCGTGAACACCGTAACTATCGCGCTTCCGACGCCCGCGCTGGTACGGGCAAGTGTGGTCAGATTCTCGCGTTCTCTGCCTCCGTTGGTAAAGGCCGGGATCATGGACCAGTAGGGGATGTCCATCATTGTATAGGTCACGCCCCAGAGGATATAGGTCACTGCAGCGTAGGCGACAAGGCCTTTCGCATTCATAGCAGGAGGCGCGGCAAACATCAGCACCAGCACGACGGCATTTGTCAGAGTCCCTATTAAAAGCCAGGGGCGGAACTTGCCCCAGCGCGTGCGAGTCTTGGCCACAACGACGCCCATGATCGGATCGTTGAAAGCGTCAAATACGCGGGCAGCCATTAGTATGATGCCCATGGCAATGGCATTGACGCCCAGAAGATCCTGGAAATAATACAGTACATAGCTGGCAGACAGCATATACACCATGTCTTTTCCTACGGCGCCGAGAGCATACGAGATTTTTGACTTGAGCGGAAGCTTGTTATTTTCCATGATTCCTCCTGGTTACTCTGCCTTGAGGCAGCTTAATGACATTTTTTATCGGAATATTCTTTCCGGGTATTTCAGACTGCGGCGCGGCGTTCTTCGAGCTCCTCACAGATTCTCTTGTATTCGTCCTCGTCGAGCCTGTATTTTTTCTTATAGAGTCTGTATGCGGAATACATAAAAACAAGGCTGAGGACCGTCATGCATATCAGAAGAGCTCTGGGCTTGGACTTGTCTATTCCCGTAATGACTTCGTTGATAAGTCCGAGCTTCTCGTCTGCCGTAATGGTCCCGCTCTGGGCGGCATTCTCGAGCGCGGAGATCTGGTTCGTGCTCTCAAGTACTCTGAACACGATATAGATGCCGCTGGTGATAAGGGCGACCAGCGCGGAAGCGAGCTTTGTAACAAAGGGTCTTATGGAGCCTATAACGGCCTCCTCCCTCTCGCCCGTCTTGATCTCGTTGTACTCCACACAGTTGCTGATGGAGATCATGAGTATCAGATAGAAACAGTAGGATCCGAAATTGCCTGCAGTGTAGCCGAGAACAATGAGCCAGAATTTGATCGTGCTTGTCGGAAGGAGTATTCCGATAACGAGCATGAAAGCGTATCCTATGGCGGATATGAGCATCATGGTATCCATTATGGATTTCCTGGTGTGTTTTCTGGCAATTGCCGGGTAGAAGATCATCAGAAAAGCCGTGGCGGACATTCCGATCATCGTAAACCAGAACCAGAGCCCGCCCTCATAGCCGTATTCGAAATAGACATAGAACTGGCCGACTCCGTTCGCTATTATCCCGCCTCCGAGCTCGCGGAGCAGGAGGACCAGAGCCGCGCAGACGAGCTGGTCATTGCCGGATATGGTCTTTACGATCGTCTTTATGCTTATGGGAGGCGCATCGTCATCCTTGTAGTTTCTCTGCTCCTTTACGCCGAACACCGTAAAGCACATGAAGAGCGGAGCGAGTATCGAGACGATTACCGCTATTCTCCCGTAGGCTGTAACCGCATTCCCGCCCAGGGCGTTGCTGCCCGTCGTGAGCGTCGGGATAAGCCCCATTGCCAGCACCATGCCGACTCCGGCAAAGAGAGTCGCCCTCGCCGTGAACATGTTTCTCGCGTCCGGATCGGAGCTCAGCGCTGGGACCATTCCCCAGTAGGCGATGTCATGCATGGTATATGTGATGCTGTAGAGGAAATACATGATAGCAAAGAACCACACAAAGGTCCAGCCCTGGTAATTGTTGTTGAAGGTATAAATGATCACAAAGGATGTTGTCAGAATACCGATTACGAGCCAGGGTTTGAATTTTCCCCAGCGGGTCCTCGTGTGTTCGATGATATTGCCCATTACCGGGTCGTTGAGAGCGTCAAAGACCCGCGCCGCAGCCATGATGATCGATATGGCAGCGAGCTGGGCTACGCTGAGCTGTCTCGTAATGAGGATATAAGTCATCAGATAACCCGTAAACAGGTTATATATCATGTCTCTTCCGACTGTCCCCAGCGGGAAGAACCACAAATTTTTCTTTCTTTGAGCAAGATCTTCGTGCATAAGCCTGCCCTCCCCCGTTATGATCTCCTGGATCGGTTTACTCATTTTACTATATCTGCCTGAGACTTTCAATTGCAAGGGCAAATAAAAATGCCGCCGTTTTATACGGCGGCAATGATGTCCTTCTCAGAAATACTTTGAAAGCCCGGCGACAAGCCTTGGGAGCGTAACCTCGAAATCCACTCCGTACCACGGTTTTTCGGGGTTTGTGAGCGTCTCGCGGATAGTGTCCGCAGTGTAGTCCGCAGCGACCTTGAAAGCGTCATAAAGCGAAAGCCCTCTCACTATTCCTCCGACAGAAACGGAGGAGAAGATATCGCCCGTCCCGTGATAGGAGGCATCGACCCTTTCGTTCTGATAGACCGTATATTCCCCGCTTATCCTGTCATAACCGTAGACTCCGGTCTTCCCTTCGGAGAGGGATACTCCTGTAATAAAGGATTTCTTTGCGCCCAGAGCCGAAAGCTTCGAGAGGAGATCCTTTATGTATTCCTCGTCATAGCTCTCCTTATACTCGGAATCCGTCATAAAGCAGGCCTCGGTTATGTTTGGAACTATTATATCAGCCATCGAGCACAGTGAGGCGTTCAGCTTTGCATAGGCCTCGTCAAAGGCCGGGTAGAGCTTTCCGTTATCGGCCATGACCGGGTCCACGAATATGAGCGTATCCTCTCCGCCGAAATCCCTGAATATGCCTTTAACGATATCTATCTCCTCAGCGGAGCCCAGATAGCCGGTATAGATCGCGTCGAAATGCATGTTTTCCTTCTTCCAGTGCTCCGTGATCGGGACAAGCTGGTCCGTGAGGTCCTTTACCGTAAAGCCCTTGAACATGGTGTGGGTGGACAGCACTGCCGTCGGCAGTATGACCGTCTCGACCCCCATGGCCGAGATGAGCGGAAGCGCGACAGTGGTAGAGCACTTTCCGAGGCAGGAGATATCCTGTATTGTAAGTATTCTTTTCATTTATAAAAATCCTCCTCAATTGCCGTTAATTATATCTTTTATGATCTCCGAGGCGAGGACCAGGCCCGCCACGGAGGGAACATAAGCAATGCTGCCGGGGACCTGTTTTTCCCCGTTCATTATCTTTTCCCGGGGCTCCAGAGCCTTCTCGGACGAACACACGACCTTGAGCCTCTCTATTCCCCGCTTTCTGCACTCTCTTCTCATGACCCTCGCCAAAGGATCCTCGGCCGTGTCATAAATATCCGAGACTGTTATCTTCGTCGGGTCCAGTCTGTTTCCGGCGCCCATGGAGCTTATTACGGGAATGCCTGCAGCATTCGCCCTTTCAATAATCAGGAGCTTGGCCGTTACGGTATCCACAGCGTCAGCGACGTACGAAAACCTTGAAAAATCAAACATATCCGCGGTCTCGGGAAGATAGAATACCTCCGCCGTTTCAACCTCCGCCTCCGGATCTATATCCAGGATCCGTTCTTTCATGGCCTCAGTCTTGTATCTGCCGATATTGTTCTCTGTAGCGATTATCTGGCGGTTTATGTTGGAAAACGCGACCCTGTCGCTGTCAACTAAGGTAAAGCTTCCGACCCCGGATCTCGCCAGAGCTTCGCAGACATAGCCTCCGACGCCGCCTATTCCGAAGATGGCGACATGTGCTTTTTTCAGTTTTTCCATTGCCGCTTCGCCCAGCAGGAGAGCTGTTCTCGAAAAACGTTCCACTTATTCATCTCCTCGATCGCAGAGTACGGTTTTCAACATACGCGCATTATATGTTAATTTCTCCATATTATCAAGATGCCCCCCGCTTATTTTGGTGCTGCATTGTTTTTTCGCGCAAAATGCGTATAATGTTACATAAAAACGAATGAGGAGGCGGATGCCATGGCTTTTGCAGTTCTGTCCGACACTTCGGGCAACGTCCCAAAAAAACTGCTTGAAGAGAAAAACATACCGGTCATTCCCTTTGTATACAGCTACGACGGGGAAGACCACGTCTGCGAAGATGTGGAAAACTTCGACGCAAAGGAATTTTATTCTCTTCTCGCCCGCGGCAAGGAGGTGACCACCACTCAGATCTCTCCTTCCGGATACGCGGACTTCTTCAGGCCTTTTCTGAATGACGGGCTGGATGTCATATTCGTGAGCATGTCGTCCGGAATAAGCGGTTCATACAACAGCGCGAATATCGCGGCTTCGCTCCTGGAGGAAGAATTTCCCGATAGACAGGTATCAGTCATCGACACCAAAGGCGCCGCTCTCGGTGAGGGCTTTGTGGCACTGAAAGGCGCGGAGCTCCGCGATAAGGGTCTGTCTTTTGAAGAGGCCGTATCCGCGCTCAGGACATACTCGACACGCATGTGCAACGTATTTACGGTCGACGACCTGATGTTTCTGAAACGCGGCGGAAGGCTCAGCAACCTCTCGGCGCTGGTCGGGACCGTACTGAACATAAAGCCTCTTTTAAAGGGCGACGAGACCGGGCATATAGTCGCTTTCGCCAAGATAAGGGGCAGGAAGAAGGCTGTCGAAGCCTTAGCTGAGCGCTATGACACGCTGGTTGAGGACCCGGCCTCGCAGACTGTCGGCATAGTGCATGCGGCATGTATAGAGGATGCGGAAAAGCTCGCGGAGCTGCTCAAAAAGAACAAACCCCCGCGCGACATACTGACCGTCGGCTACGAGCCCGTCACAGGCTCCCACGTGGGCCCGGGCACGCTGGCTCTGTTCTTCGAAGGGCGCGACGACGTGCGCACGGCGCTGAACGATATGGCTTCGGCGAAGGACAGGCTCAAGACCATGGTAAATTCCGTGAAGACGACGCTCGACAGCTACAAGGGCGCCTCTCCGGCAGAGATAAAGGCGGACCTGAAGGCGGGCATCAATACCGCGCGCGAAAATGCTGTCGGGACTGTGAAAGAAAAGCTCGATGCGGTCAGAGAGACTGACCTGGACGATGTAAAAGAAGCTCTTGCTAAGGCCAAGGATAATGTCGCAGGGAAGGTGAACTCCATTGCGGTGACAGAGATCGCCGAAGTCAAGGAAAAACTTGAAAACATAAAAGAGAGCATCAGAAAGGACCACTGATACTTAAGCTTGTCCCGAAGATGCAGATCGGAGGATATTTTATTGAAAGCTCCTTTTTCCCAGTATCTGGTTTCAATCAAAAGCGCTATAAAGACCCTGATTGAGAGTCTTGAAAAGGATTACAATTATGTGAGCGCGCTTGCTACCGATTCCAAGGGCTTTGCCGTCAGGGTCTCGCAGACGAGCAAATCCGTCAGCAGCGAGACGATGACTACAGAGAGAGGCATCGTTTTAAGGGTCTGCAGAAACGGCCTTTACAGCGAGTACGCTCTGAACAGCTTCGACCCTGCCTCTCCCCTGGCGGCGGCAGAAGAGATAAAGAAAGCTCTGGACAGGCAGTTTGCTCTTTTAGAGAGCACCGGCACTGCCGTATACGAGACACCCGTCCTTTCAGACGATGAAGAGACTGTGTTTGTCGAGAAAGAAACCGAGCTTCTCCCCGAGGGGACCGACCTGAAAGAGCTCGTTGAGTTTTTAAGCACACTCAGCGACAGGGCTATGACTCTTGGAGAGCATATGCTCGAGTGCAGCACCTCCGCCCAGTCGACCCACATCTGCAAGATGTTCCTCACGAAAAACAGGGACCTGTGCCAGAGCTATGTGTATTCTGAGGGCACGGTCGTCGCCATCACGAACAAAGACGGGCATACCCAATACGGATATGAAGGCGTTTCAGGAGATATAGGGCCTGAGATCTTCTTCAAACTCGAAGACAGGGTGGAAAGAGCCGTCTCCGTTGCTGAGGAACTGCTCAGCGCCGAGAGGATCGAGCCCGGCGAATACGAGATCATCACCTCCCCCGAGGTAACTGGTCTTATCGCGCACGAGGCCTTCGGGCACGGGGTCGAGATGGATATGTTCGTCAAGAACAGGGCACTCGGAAAAGAGTATATAGGAAAAAGAGTGGG
>JAEEGI010020649.1_pt1 | contig 13166 bp, 11 predicted proteins | sample 8958751 | NCBI WGS metagenome assembly JAEEGI01 (sample SAMN16246545, study PRJNA631951) | gut metagenome | biome: gut microbiome; feature: rumen; material: KS-attached | host: Bos | place: Iran: Karaj | collected 2018-10
GCAGTTGAAAATTGTATCGGCAACCTTCTTGTTGGCATTTGTGGCAATGTTTTGGAGTTGTCTTTGCGTAGAGTTGATGGCATCGCCATCAGGAGCTGGCTCGAAGACAGCATTGCCGTGTTTTGATTCGGGAATGAGTATTTTATCAACGTTGTCTTTCAAGAAGAACGGATAAACATTCTGCCTAAAATCCTGACGAATTGCTTCCAAATAATCAACCGCAATATAGATGACGGTATTTTCAAGTCCTGCACTCTCCAATGTTGCCTTCAAATTGGCAATCGCTTGCAGTCCTTCACCATCAATCAAGTTGCCCGTATTCTTTTTTAGGGCATTCATAATGTCCTTTTTGAAGTCTTCCATTTTGGCATTGAAAAAATCATCGCTTTTTTCGTATCGCTTAACGATTTCAATCCAAAGTCTATGACATTCTGCATCTTGCAAACCTCCGACACCACCTTTTGTATTGAACACATTCTGAGCGTAACTTTTCCAATTTGCATAACGTGCCGTAGGCGTAAACAGCAAGGTGTCATTGATTTCCTTCTTCACTTCCGATTTGATGCTTTGAACCAAATCGACGAAATCGGTGTCATCGATTTCGTCAGAACAAATATACTTTTCGCTTTCAAGAAGTTCTTTGAGGCTTGCGGCAATGTCTTCGCGAATGTACTTTGCCTTGTCGTAGAATTTGATTTCGTCGGCAGACTCCATTGCGTTGCTTTCCACCTTTTTCAGAATTTCATCAATCAGCGCCTTAACATCCGAAATATCAAGCCTATTACGGAAATTCTCAAGCAATTCCTCGTCCATTTGTGGAAGGACGTTGGTAAGCGTAGAAAGAATATCGTTGAGCATCCTTTCAACTTCTGCACTATTGCCGGCATTGTTTTTCAGAACTGGGAAATCAAAAGTCTTAAAACTTTCGCCTCCGTTGTTGAAATACTTGTTGATGTCTGTCTTGGTGGAAATTACGAGGCTTTCAAGTCCGTTTTCCCTTTCGTCTTTGTTGATGAGGAACGAGAGGAAATTGCTGCGTTTGGAAATTCCCGCCTGAACTTCGCCAATACGTGAGAATGTTGCGAGTTCCCTCTGACGGATTCCGGCATCCTGTTGGTTGGGGCGGATTATGAGAATAGCGTGGTCAACGTCGTTTTCGAGACCGTCTGTCATTATCTTATCGACATTGGAGTTTTCTCCAAAGCCGGGCAAATCTATCAAACCAAGTTTGATGTCTTTGTCAAGGCTCGGGAAGGGGCAATATATTTCAACCTCCGAAACAGCCGGATATAGCCTCTGTTCAACACTGTCGTAACTATAAGCCACGAATTTCCTGAGTTCGACGAAATTGGAAATAGTTACGGGAATGCCGCCAAGATACTGACGGAAATACTTGAACGCTTCCTTGATGCTTACAACTCTGTCGTAGTTGTACTTTTCGTTGCCGATGAATTTCTGAAAATCCACTTGCGAAAGGTCGAGTCGTTCAAAATCGCTGATGTCAGAAATCTGTGGAACAGTCTTGATTGCAGCGAGATACTCGTTTACCATCTTGACGAATTCGCTTTCTGTGCGGAATTTGACCACAGCATGGCTTTCGCCGTTGTAGATTTGTGAACGAACTGCCGTTGTTGGGTTTGCATAGTTTGCGCCTTCTTCTGCCTTAGGAATTTCATTGTTGCTAAGACCTGTAATTGCTTGAAGCAATGTGCTCTTGCCTGCGTGAGAAACGCCGGAAACTCCGAGGTTAATCGTTTCGCGGTCGAAACGGTTTTTCAGATGTTCGAGTTTTTGAGATGCGTCCGACAATTTCTTGTCCGCATCGGCAAGACGTGAGACATACGTCTCCGCATTGTCCAACTTTACGTCCTTGATTTTCTTCTTAATCTCGTAAATAGAAGTTTTGAGGTCAGAGATTGCCTTCTCTTGTTCAAGAAGTTTCTCAACGTTCGTCTTCCGTTTACGCAAGATTTCGTCAATCTTTTGCTGAATGTCTGACATATTATCAATATTTGGTTTGTTAAAAATCAGTACATAAAATTGTGCTGATTTCTGGTATTACTGTTTCATCTAAGGGCACAAAAAAAGCGTGGAGCCAATCCTATTACTCGTTCCACGTTTGTAGGCCTTCGCATTGCCCTGCCTGTCGAAACGAGCAACGTCGAAAGCCCCACACTGACGTATATAACAATCCCATAAGCCTGACACAAAAAACATTGTGCCATAGCCCACACATTTAGGATATGTATATAAACATCCAACGGGGCGTTCCCGTTGCTTTGTTTTTGACAGGCTGTTGAAGTTGCGAAGTTCACAAACGTCAAAACCAAAGCGTAAGGTACGCCTTTTTGTTTACACATGTCTCGCGCTACATTCAGCCACTCGGACTGTCAGCCAGCACAAGACATGGCAAATATAACAAATCTATCATATATCACCTAATAATTTGTTAAAAAAACATTAAAAATACCATAAATATACTATAACTTCTATACCTGTTCGGGATAAATTCGATAATATCCGTTGCTTTGACAACGTGGCTATTTATCAGCAACCTTGATAAGCTGGTGTGGCTTATGTACGGCTTATATGCGGCTTGGGCATTGCAATGAAGAAGCTACCTTCAGACTTGTATCAATATAGGCATATCGAACCTTGCCCGAACCTTCCGGCTTGCTTCCCCGAAGCTTGAACGTAGCTTCCCCGTACCTACCCCGTAGCTACCCCGTTGCTACTCCGTACCTTCCGGCTTACTTTCCTCTACCTTGAAACTATGTTGAAGCTTGCTTGAATCTACCCTAATAGATTTTTTCAACTCTCAACAAAAAAATGTCAATTGTGAATTGTCAATTAAATAGTTTTTTCAACTTTCAATTCTCAACTTTCTCTAAGTTTGCAGATGATTGCGGCGCAGCCGCACAAGAAAGCAAATTGGTCGAGAAAAACAATAGCAATTCAAGACAGTTTCTTACCTTTGTCGTTGTAAGGAAGAATCGGTCTGTCGAAGAGGTAAACCTGTCAACTTTCCAGAACGGAGTCTATAACTTGTTTAGGACCTCCCCGACATAGTTGCAAAGACAAGATAGAAAGTTATCGGCATAGAGCCTCGTTAGAGTGTTAGTCCATACAACTATTGACCAATTCTTTTTTTTAAACAGATACAAAAGTATGAAAAAATTATTTGTTGGAATTGACTTTTCGAAAGAAAAAATTGATGTGGCAATCATTTTTGCCGAGGGACTGACAGAAACATCCATGAGAGTGTCCAATGAGTTCAAGAACTCCGTATCTGGTTACAAGCAGCTGGTCAAATGGGTTGAGGAGAGCTCAAACGAGACAGAACCGTCACTGTGGCTGTTCTGCGGCGAGAATACCGGCGACTACAGCAAGCCGTTGTGCAACTTCCTCTACGGAAGGGGATTTGACATGTGGCTCGAGAATGCAAAAAGCATCAAGGACGCGTCAGGAATAAGAAGGCTTAAGTCTGACCGCGCCGATGCCAATATGATTGCTGAATACGCTATGCGAAACTATGACAAGGCGATAATTTATGAGCCTCTCAGCGAGAGTCTGTCGCAGCTCCGCGAACTGTTCCTCTACAGGCAGATGGTTGTAAGGCACAGATGCAGTTTTCAGGTCAGAAGAGGCGAGAAAAGACTCAACATGGAGAAGTCACCTGTCAAGACAATGATCTCCCAGAGCGGACGGCATATCGTTACCGAACTGAACAAGGAGATTGAGAAGATTGACAAGCGTATTGCGGAGCTGATAGATTCAGACGACGAACTTGCACAAGTCTTCAACATCGTAACCTCCATACCCGGCATAGGAACGCAGAATGCCGTATGCCTGATGGTTTACACCGATAATTTCCGCAGGTTCAACTTCGATTCAAGAAAGATTGCCTGCTACTATGGAATAGCCCCATTCGGCAGGGATTCCGGAACAAGCGTGCATACCGATCCGCACGTGCACTACATGGCAAACAGGCAGATTAAGGCAATGCTGTCTCAGGCTGCACTTTCTGCCGCCAGATTCAATCCCGTCATAGCCTCATATTATTCAAGGCTTATAGCAAAGGGAAAAAAGAGGCAGATTGTCCTCAATAATGTCAAGAACAAACTTGTACACATTGTGACTGCCATGGTCAGAAACAAGCAGCTTTTTGACAAAGATTATAAAATATCAGCATAAACAAAAAAAATGGTCGAAATATTTGGATTTTAACATAGAAAGCAAATTTGAATTGTCAACTGTGATTGTGAATTGTCAATTGTTGCTAATTGTCCATTGTCAATTGTGAATTAGATATTTTTTTCAATTTTCAACTTTCAACTTAGAATCGCCCGTACCTTCCCCGTAGCTACCCCGTTCCTACCTCGTACCTTGAACGTAACTTGAACGTACCCTGAACGAAACTTGAACGAACCCTCCGGCTTACCTGCCCGTACCTTACCCGTATCTCGAAGCTATGTTGAAGCAACCTTGACACTATTTTTCTGGTTTCTACAAGAAACACAGTCAACTGTCTCTGTTTCAACTCCCCCCATCTTCATTTTTGTCAAAAAAAGAAAATTCGCGGGCAAACGACTGCTTTTTCTGTTTTTTCTCAATTTTGTATAGTCATATTTTTTTATTTCTACGAAAAACATAACCATAAATACAATTCTTCAAAAAAAAATAGCGAAAATATTTGCTATTTCGGTATATATATATTAGTCTCGATAGTTTTTCATAAACATCAGTTTTACAGACTTTTAAATCACATATTAAGAAAAAAGTCCAGAGATGAAGGAGGGCATGACATAAGATTTTGAAGATTGCATTTTCAGCAGCTTAAAAACCAGAGTCAGAACCTAGATATAATAAGATGAAACCCACTTTTTATTAACATTTAAACATAAAGTATTATGGAAAAAAAGTTTAACGAGAAGAAATCTTCTGAGAAGACAGTTAAGTCGTACAAGAGACCGACTATGAGAGTTGTCAGACTGAAGCATGAAGCCCACTTGCTGGCTGCAAGCTGCGCCGTTGGCATTAACAAAATGGATGCCCCAATTGATTTGTAGTACAACACTTAATTTAACAGAAAAAGAACTATGAAGATCAAGAACTTGTTTTGGGCTGCACTGTCGGTAACAGCAGCCTTTACATTCGCCTCATGTAGCAGCGACAACGAAGTTACAGAGGCAGAAGTACCAGTTGTTCAACAGACAACGCAGGAGATTCCTTATGTCGTTTCAGTTGTCACCAGTTCTACAACACGCGCCACAGTAGATGCAGACAAGAGCACCCTGCGCTTTGCTGCCGGCGACAAGCTTTACGTCACTGGAGAAAACATCAAGGGCGTGCTCTGTTTCGACCCCGAAAGTGAGTACATTGGCGAAACCTATGTTGAAGGCGACAACGTGTTCTGTGGCACACTTGAATATTCTGGTATTGGCGAGCCTGCCGAAGACCTTGAACTGACGGCTACACTTGTAAGCGCACAGCAGAACGAAGGAACAGAGATTAGTGTAAATGCTGCAGGAGCAGTAACCGTTAACTATCCTACAACGCTCTGCACAAGCCTTAACGAAGCCGTGCAGAAGTATAGTCTGCTTACAGCTACATTCAAATTTGGCGAGAGGTGTTGCAATTCAAATCCAAACCCTAAGCATGATTTAATGCTGACACAGCAGACAGCCTTCCTCGACTTTGTAATTACCTTCGAGGACGGAACAACCGAAGGCACTACCCTTTCTACAAAAGTTAAGAATGGCTTAAACAACTATACAGCCGACGTAACAACCACTACCGAAAACACTAAAGTGGTGGCAAAGTTTGTATTGCCTGTTGCTGATGGTACAGTATTGAGCAATGCAACTGTTCAGATGGACAGCAAGGATGCTTTTGACATAACAAATGCCACACTTGCAGGCAACAGAGTATATAACATTAAGAGAACTCAGGCTGCCCCTTACAGTACCCAGCCGCTTACTATAGAGGCTACTTCTGATGGAACTATTAAGATTTCAAGTCCAAAAGTGGGTATGAGGTTCTCTAAGAACGACGGTGTAAAAATTTTAGTTTCCACAGATACTAACATCATAATTCCAGTTGATGAAGGCGATAAAGTGCAGTTCTACGGCGACGGAACAAATATCACATCATATAAAGATTCAAAAATCACGGGGGGCACTGCTACTTGCAAGGTTTACGGCAATATTATGAGTTTGGTAGATGAAACTGGTTTTGCGACTAACGCCACATTACCATCTACATATACTTTCGCTCATTTATTCCAAGGTAATACAAAGTTGACAGACGCAGGGAACTTAATTTTACCAGCTACAACATTGACACAGTATTGCTATTTGTACATGTTCAATGGCTGTACAAACTTGGAAACTGCACCAGTACTGCCAGCAACAACACTTGCTCAAGGTTGCTATAATAGGATGTTCTATAATTGTGTTAACTTAAACTCTGTAACTTGTCTGGCAACAACTATATCTGCATCAAATAACACTGGTGACTGGCTCAGCGGCGTAGCGGCAACAGGTACGTTTACAAAGGCTGCCGGCACGACCAATTGGAGTTCTGGTGCCAGCGGTATTCCTTCAGGCTGGACTGTTGCTGATTATGTAGCGCCTTAACCCTCTCGCAATTGCGAGAAACGAGTTACATACTCAAAAGTTATAGCAACAGAATATTACTGGTGTTATAATATAAAAATAACTCTCTGAAGTCCTTACAGGCAAAGGATTTCAGAGAGTTTTATTTTGTATCAGTCCCCCAAAAAAGTTTCTACTGCTTCAGCACCTTTTCATAAACCTGCATCAAGTCGGCAGCAAGTTTTTCGTCAGCAAAGTTGTGCGCATATCTGTAGCCAGCCTCAACCATCTGCTGCTGCAACGATCTGTCGTCCCATATCCTTATCAGATTCTTTGCAAGGGCGCGGTCGTCATCGGGCGCAACATATACACACTTGCAGTTTTTTACGCCCACACAAAATAAAAACGTAAAGTGGCAGAAAACAAAATAACATTTCAGAATTCCATCACATACCGATGAGTAGTTGCTATAGATATTAGCATACTACCCCATTCTCTTTAATTGTCTTCTTCAGTCCTCTTTGGTTAAGGCTATCAATGAAATCCTTACGTGTTCTTTTCCATCTTCTGTGGCTCCATAACCAACTTGATGGATGTTCGTTTATAAAGGCTTCAAGATTCTTCATATACCTTCGAGTAATCTCAAATTCCTCTATCTTCTTGCAATCATCTGTCAAAAGCGAAAGAACAAAGCGATAGCGACCTCGTTCTTCCTTTATAATATCGCCATAGCAGACCACGGCATCAAACTTATAAGCTATACGTTCTGTACCTGTAAAGACAGGCGTGTCTTGATGCATAAAATCGACAAATCCGCCGACAGATTGCCAGACTGGCACTTGGTCAGCAATAAAGCCAACAAGGAAAGGAGTTTTGTCTTTTTTGCACTTTACCAGTTCGCGCAATGTTTCCTTCATCGCAATGTTCTTTTGGCCAAAAACACTACGAATTTCAATAAACAGTTGGTCGAAAAAATCATTCTCCAACGGATGGTAAATCTGTCCCACCACAACATTCTTGTCTACATTCGACAATGCCAATTTCATTGACACAAGCCATTCCCAATTGAATGTATGCGAAAGATACAATACTACATTACGTCCGCTGTTCAAGGCATTCTCAACAATGTCTATATTTTCATACTGGATATGCTCAAGCATTTGCTTTCTGCTCATGTCCATAAGTTTTATGGTCTCGAAGAAATAGTCGCACAAATTGTGATAAAACTGCCGTTCTATTTCCTTCAATTCATAATCATTCTTTTCTGGAAATGAGTTTCTCAAATTTTTCTGAACGACCTTACGTCTGTAACCGACGCAATAATATGCTATGAAATATACAATATCTGCCAATATAAACAACAGTCTGAAAGGCAGAAAAGACAGCAGACGAGCAGTATAATACAAAAGCCTGTACAAAAACTTATTCATATTAATTTTTCTTTGGCTGCAAAATTAAACAAAACAATGATTTACCGAACTATGCTTGCATAAATATCTGCAAGTTGTCTTGCTAATTTTCCCAATTATATATAAAACTCAACAAACAAACTCCCCTCCTTTAAACATAATCCAAATAAAAAGTAGTTGAAATAAGTAGGACGGAATGGAAGATGCGAAATCAACTCAACAAAGCTATTAGATATGCCTCCGCGTGTCTGCACAAAAAAAGACTGATATTCGTACAATACTTTCATTTTTATTGCTAATTTTGCAGCAAAAGTACAAAAATATAATTCTCCACAGAAATGTTAAAGGTTAAACTGACACCATATCGTTCCAATCTGGGTAAGATATATCACAGACAGAGCAAAAACCATGAATGTTGCTCGCTCGACAGAAAATACAAATTCTATATAGGAGAAGATATTGAATCCCCCGATTTTTGGGTAATCCACGGCAAAGGTATCAGAAAGCCAGAAACATGCAATGTAGCTCCGGGAAACATAATTTTCCTGAATACAGAGCCACGTTCTGTAATCGAATATCCAGAAAGTTACCTTAAACAGTTTGCTGTCGTATCAACCAGCCAGTATCCTACAAAACACAAGGGCGTGATGTATGCACCGCCTGTTTTGCCATGGTTTGTAGGATACAAGACCAATGATAACGGCATATCAACCTACTCGATAGATTACGACGACTTTAAAAAGAATCCATTTCCAAAGAAAGAGAAGCTCATATCGGTAATCACCAGTAATCTTGCCGTTTCGCGCGGACATTTGAACAGACTGAAATTCGTAAAGAAACTGAAAGAATATTACGGCAACGAGATTGACATATTCGGAAGAGGCTTTAACGGCTTTGACGACAAATGGGACATTCTGTCGAAATACAAATATCACATCTGCATAGAAAACTGTTCGGAAGACTATTACTGGACCGAAAAAATTTCTGACTGTTTTCTGGCTGGATGTTTCCCATTTTATTATGGTTGCAAGAATTTCAAGGATTATTTTCCTGAGAAATCTTTTATGCCAATAGACATTTGCGACTTCAACAAATCTGTTGAGATTATCGACAACACTATTAAAAACGACATGTTCGAGAAGTCGCAAGAATATCTTCAGATTTGCAAGAATCTTGTTCTAGACAAATACAATATGTTTGAATATGTCGCTTCCATCTGTGACAAACTGAATCCGAATGCTCCGAAAGAGCAAGTGACAATTCAGCCGTGTAACTCGTCAAAAAGCGTCCACAATCTTGTAAATTACTTAATACTGCGCAGTTATTACAAGACAGAAATGAAAATTTACGATATATTCCACTAAGGTAAAATAAAGGAAGAAGGATAAAAAGTTAACTTTTTATCCTTCCAAATGTCTTGATACTGGTATATTTACGCCAAAGATTCAGTTTTCGTTTCTCTGGTACGCCATGACGACGAATATAGTCTTCGGCCTCTTCCAGCATTCTTGCACAGCACTTACCGTCGAAATGCGGATCGTAGTTTTCTACAATCCAGCGACGCTTCATTATACTTTCACTGTTGTTCAGTGCGTTGTCGAAAGCCTGCAAGAGCATATTCTCATCAGTAATATTTTCCCAATAAATATCCTTTGCTATTGTACGAAGCGTAATAACAGGACGGTCTAACAGCAGAAACTCGTACACGGCCGATGATGTGTCACTTATCATCAAGTCACTCATCATCTGATATTCCGTAACGTTTTCCGAAGCCTCGACATAAATCGCATCATTACGATTCTTTGCCCATTCACGATACTCATCGGTCCATTGCGAAGCCGTAAGTGGATGGAACTTCATTATAAGCAGAACATCGTCTTCCTTTTCAAGCAACTTTTCCAGCGGCTGCTTCATATATGGCAACGAGGTAAGCTTTGGCGAGAATGTCGGCGCATAAATGACAATCCGCTTCTTGCCGTATTTTACAAGGAGTTCGGCCTTACGCAAATCAAAGTCGTGCAGATGTTCCTTTATCCAGTCTTGCTTAGTCCAACCAGTTTCACGCACTTCAAAATCGCCGTACTCCTTTGCCAGCATCTCGAAATGCGATGTAAAATACGGTCCTTGAGTGAAATATGTGTCGAAGTAGCGACGTATTATCCAATGGTCTTTCTTCTCGGCTGCATATCCGTGGAAGACCTGAATTTTTACACCCGACAGATAATACGGCACGATGTTTCCCGGTACGAATATTGCATCGGGCTTAAAATCATAGACTTTTTGGATGGAATCGGTCCATTTCACCTTGTCGTCCAGCGCAAAATCCTTGATTTTCTGGGTATGGACATACCACAGCGCAGTATGTTTGCCCTGACGGTCAATCTCGGTTTGTAAAGGCTGTAAGATGTCTATAGCATACCTATTTTCGCAAAAAAGAACAATCTTCATGTCTATCGGATAAGAGTGTTGATATCAAACTCCGCATAAGGCTTGGTTAAATCACAATAGTCGTGAAAATGCGATCTGCGCTGTTCCTCTGGTGGCAGTTCCATGTAGTTTTTACCATACAATACCGAAAGGAATCCATCGGGAACAGTAGGGGCATCGGCCTCAACGCCTTCAAATTCCACTCGAGTTGGCTCGCCGAAGACTTCCTTCTTGTAAGCTCTGAAACCGTCATCATGTGTCATAAGCAGATTACAGTTCTCATGGCCTTCATATTCCTTCAGAATATTCTGACACCATCTGTGAAGTTTTTGTTTTGTGAAGCACTTCTGTATCAGCAGAGGCCACCATGAGCGTGGTCCCTTGCCATGCTTGTAAGGGTCGCGGTACGCAAAATACAGCAACTTTCGCACAAAGTTGAACTTATAGAAATGTATTGCCCTGAGTATTTTATTGTCGGGAACGCTGTCGAGCGGAAAAATATCCATATAGATGCCGCCAGCATAGCCGAGATATACTCTTTCTACTATCGTCGTACTGGTATCCTCCAACTTTGCGAAATACTTAGGATAGTGTGCACAGTTCTCGTTGTTCACTATGGCGAATGGCTTTGGCACCCATTCCGAAGCATGCTGCATCAGCAGGTCATAGTCTTTGCGCAGGAGTGCAATGTCCTGATCATCGTCCCACGGAATAAAGCCTTTGTGCCTTACAGCCCCAAGCAGCGTGCCAGCAATGATGTAATATTGTATTCCGTACTTCTTACAAACCTTGTCAATTGCCTCCAACAGACATACGCTTCGCAACTGAAACTCACGAATGTCGTATTGATACACTTTTTGTTTACGCAGAATCTTGTTTTCTCTGTAACTGTTATTTGGCATTGTCATTTTGTCTTACGTCAATATCGTTTGAAAAATGGTTGTCGGCCTTACGCTTCATCTGTTCGTAGTTCTCGTAGATTCTCTGCTTCAGATTAGTTGAGCTGACTCCTTTTCCGTATGGGAAATAAACAACAGTTACACCCTGTTCCTTCAGATAATCGTACTTTCCGGCCCAATCGTCACCCACAACAAAGATGTCGAAGTTGAGTTTCTTCACCTTGTCGGTATGGTCGAGCGAATGCTGAGGAATCACGATATCGGGATATTTCAGAGCCTTCATCAAAGCGATTCTTTCGTCAAACGGTATTATTGGCTGACTTTTGTAACTTTCAACAAGTTCGTCGGTATTTACTCCGACAATGAGAATATCTCCCAAGGCGCGAGCATATTCAAGCATTTTTATGTGGTTAGCATGCAGCATGTCAAATGTGCCGCTTGTATAGACCACGGTTTTTTTACCTATCATTATTATTTATAGTAATTTACGTTTTACCAAATCGTCGAACACTTCGACAAGACGATCAATTTCATCGTTTGTAATATTTCCGATATGTCCTACTCTGAACACCTTTTCGGCCATATCTCCCCCATTAGGACAAACCCAAATCTCATATTCGTCTTTAATTATCTCAAAGATTCTGTGCGCATTTACTCCGGCAGTCGTAGGCATAAGAGCAGTCACGCAGTTTGACGTACAGCCTTCGGCCGTAAACCTCTTGAACGGCAGATGCTTTATCTTGCCTCGGAAGTAGTCGGCACGTTCCTTTGCCATCTTATTCATTGCAGATATTCCGCCAACCCTCTCTATACGTTTAAGCTTTTCATTGAGCATTATCAGGGTTGCCACGGCAGGTGTGAAAGGAGTCTGACCGCGCTCTCCGTTTCTGAGGTAGTCGGAATAGTTAAAGTACATGCTCTTGACACGATTTTTCAAACAACGCTGTTGTGCCACAGAGTCAAGAACGGTAAAACTCATTGACGGAGGCAGCGACAATGCCTTCTGCGAACCTGTGATTGCTGCGTTAACGTTCATCTTTTTCATCGAGAACTCGTCGGCAAGGAAACCACTCACTGCATCAACAAACAGGAAGATATTATTTCGTTTACAGAATTCGCCCACAAGATTCATATCATACAAAACACCTGTTGATGTCTCGCACAACTGAAGCATCATGCCCGTATATTGTTTGCCGTCAAATTGTTGCAGTATTTCAGCAGTAAGCGGAGTTCCATATTCAAGTTTTATTTCGGTAAACGGAATCTCATGGATTTCACAAAGTTCAACAAAACGATGTCCGAAACTACCCCCGTTCACCACCAAAACTCTGTCATCATTAGTGAAGCAATTCATTACTCCGCCTTCCATGCTTGCCGTTCCTGAGCCTGTCATGAAGACGACCTTTGAATCACAAGGTGCATCAAAAAGGCGACACAGCATCTGTTCGTTTTCCTTCATCAACGCAGAAAACTCAGCTGTACGGAAATATGGAATCTGATGCTGCCCAATCTCAAGAGTCTCGGCATCCATCTGGACAGGACCAATCGTAAAATTTATCATTTTTGTGGTTTCTTATTTATTTCCCAAATATCACTTTATATCAATCTGCAAAATTAGTTTTTTTTTAACAACAAGACAAGAATATCCAAGGATTTGTATCAAAAAATCCAAAATGTCAGCATCTACACAGTTACGCACCAACAAACCAGCCAAAAACAAATGGTGTATATTTATTTGCATGACACTATTTTTTTATAACTTTGCAGAAACAAATTAAAACGTACAATGATTTCTGAAGACAAGACAACTGGATTTCTAAAAATCCAACTCATTT